>Ga0256830_1002214_pt1 | contig 13016 bp, 12 predicted proteins | sample 128326metaG_FD_190537 | JGI IMG/M metagenome (GOLD analysis project Ga0256830, IMG submission 190537) | Hydrothermal vent microbial communities from Lau Basin, Pacific Ocean - 128-326 | ecosystem: Environmental > Aquatic > Marine > Hydrothermal vents | place: Pacific Ocean: Lau Basin | collected...
CCGCGCACCTGTCGTCAAGGAGATGTTTCCGGAAGGCGGAGCCCGAGGCACGTGGCATATCGACCTTGCCTGCTGGGCGGATGCGATGATCGTCGCGCCGGCCTCTGCAAATACCATCGCGAAGATCGCCTGCGGTCTTGCCGACAATTCTTTGACTGCGCTGGTGCTGGCTCTGAAATGCCCGCTTCTCGTCGCGCCTGCCATGGATGTCGACATGTATCATCATCCTGCGACGCAACGCAATCTTGAACTTCTCGAGCAACGGGGTGTGCGCGTCATACCGCCGGAGGCGGGCGAACTTGCCAGCGGTCTTCAGGGCGAAGGCCGTCTTGCGGACTTGCGGACATTGGTCGATGCGGTCAGATATGCCATTGGAGGGGAACAGGACCTGGTCGGAAAAAGCGTTTTGGTGACCGCGGGCCCGACCTATGAGGATATCGACCCGGTGCGATATCTCGGCAACCGCTCCACGGGTAAAATGGGATTTGCCGTTGCCGCCGCTGCCGCCAGGCGAGGTGCGACGGTCACTCTGATATCGGGGCCAAGTCTCCTGCCGTCTCCACCTGGAGTCAAGCGGATCGATGTGCGGTCTGCCGAAGAGATGTTCGAAGCTGTAAAGGCGGAGGCCGGAGGAATAGACGTTGCGATCATGGCGGCTGCGGTGGCCGATTTTACACCCGACGAGGTCTCGTTGCACAAGTTGAAAAAATCAACCGACGCATCGGAAACCCTGACACTGCGGCTGCGTCGTACTCCGGATATCCTTTCCTGGTTAGGGAGGAGTTCTCGACCATCGGTCCTGGTTGGATTCGCTGTTGAAACAAAGGACATGATTGATGAAGCCCGTCGAAAGCTGCGGGAAAAAAACGCCGATCTCTTTGTTGTCAACAATCCGTTGGAAGAAGGGGCTGCCTTTGCGGTCGATACGAACAAGGTGACATTCGTGACCGAAGAGGAAGAGATAGATTTCGAACGGCAATCGAAGGCCCGTGTGGCCGATCACATTCTGGACTTCGTTGTGAAAAAGCTTACACAAGCCGGTAATTCAGGTACGTGGGTGTAAATCGAGGCTGCCATGGATAACATGCTCGATGCGGTTCGGCAATTTCTCGAACACGATGCGGAGTTATTCGGAGGAGAAGCATACAACCGGACTCTGTATGAGCAATTAGTACAGCATATCAACGCCACATGGAGACCTTCCATCGATTCTTCCCGGATATCCCCCCAACGGTTTCAATCGGCGACATCGCTTCGCCAGCTCTACGACAGCATCCACACGTGCCGGAATTGCCCCCTTGGAAAAACACGGACCAATTTTGTCTTCGGAGTCGGAAACCCGAAGGCTGATATCGTTCTTGTGGGTGAAGCGCCGGGTGCCGAGGAGGATCGTAAGGGTGAACCCTTCGTCGGCCGGGCGGGCAAGCTCCTGAACCAGATACTGGAATCGGTTCAATTCAAGCGGGAGGAGGTGTATATCTGTAATATCTTGAAATGCCGGCCGCCGAATAATCGCGATCCCTTACCCACAGAAGTGAACGCGTGCGAACCGTATCTCCATCACCAGCTTGATTTGATAAAACCAAAAATAATCGTAGCATTAGGTCGCGTAGCGGCGCAAACATTATTGCGAACCAAAGAAAGCTTGACCCGGTTGCGAACCAGGGTCCATTCCTACCATGACATGCCAATGGTGGTTACGTATCACCCGGCGGCCCTGCTCCGCAACCCCAATTGGAAACGCCCCACGTGGGAGGATTTCAAGAAAGTGCGCGAGATGTTTGAGAACCTGAAAACAACCGGCTGATGGCAGAAGGAAGAACAAATACACCGCGTTCTTCGGGGAACGGTTCCGCGGAAGGACGGGTACCGCCTCAAGCCCTCGAAGTCGAACAAGCGGTACTGGGTGCGATGCTGCTGGAACAATCCGCTGCGACGACCGCTATCGAGATGCTCGCGCCGGAGTCGTTCTACAAGCAGGCGCACCAGCTTATTTTTCGAGTGATGCGCGACCTGTACAAGCGCAATGAACCCATCGACCAGATTTCCGTCATCGAGGAATTACGCCGGCGTGGCGAACTGGAAAGTATTGGATCGGTCATGTACATCACCGAATTGCTCACCTCAGTCTCCACCGCCGCCCATATCGAAAGTCACTGCCGGATACTCAGCGAGAAAGCCCTGGCGCGGGCCATCATCGATCGTACCATCACGACACTGAATCACTGTTACGATCAGTCTGTCGATGCGTTCAGTCTGCTGGACGAGGCCAGTGCGAATTTATTCAAGCTGTCCCAGCTGCACATGAAGCGCTCGTACATTCCCATGGAGAAGGCGGTCAAAGACGTAATGGAACTGATCGACTCCATCCAGGAACAGCATCACGGTATAACGGGCGTACCTACTGGCTTTCCGGAACTGGACAACCTGACCGGCGGATTCCAGCCGTCCGATTTAATAATCATCGCCGCCAGGCCCTCGATGGGAAAAACCGCCTTGTCCTTGTCCATTGCGCGGAATGCCGCCATCGATCATAACCGGGCGGTTGCGTTCTTTTCCCTCGAAATGGCCGCCCCGCAGCTTACGATGCGACTCTTGTGTGCCGAAGCACGTGTCAACATGCATCACGTGCGTACCGGGCGCCTACGCGATGACGATTGGCCGCGTATCAGCCAGCACTTCGGACGATTGGCAGGCGCAAAAATATTCATCGACGACACACCGGCTCTCAACATCCTCGAGTTGCGCGCCAAGGCGCGTCGCCTGAAAGAAGAACACGATATCACCCTGGTTATCGTGGATTACCTCCAGCTTATGCACGCTCCCAAAGCGGAGAGTCGCGAACGGGAAATTTCCATGATCAGCAGTTCGCTCAAAGAATTGGCCAAGGACTTGAATGTGCCCGTCGTGGCGCTGTCCCAGTTGAATCGCAGCATCGAACACCGCAGCGACCCGATCCCGATGCTCTCCGATCTCCGCGAAAGCGGTTCGATCGAACAGGACGCTGACGTCGTAATCTTCGTGCATCGCAATTTGCACAAGCGCGAAGATGGGGAAATGAGTGACGAGGGAAAAGCGAAGATCATCATCGGTAAACAGAGGAACGGTCCCACGGGACAATTGGAACTTGCCTTTGTCAAGGAATACGCCAGGTTTGAGAACCTGGAAATGCGGTTCCTGGAAGAGTCCGCCCCTTCTTCCGATATGGAGACCCCTGCCTTTTAATAACCGGCTTTTTCAATTCCAGGTTGAATTTCCTTGAACAATGTGCTTGCGCAATCGCCGAGATGAAGGAGAGCGATTCTTTCCCGCGAAAACGTGACAAGCCGCTGTTCTGGATGGGGAAAACATTCGGGATTGCATGGACACGAAAAACCCATTTACATTACTACGAGTTCTCTTCACGGATTTAAACGCTATGAAAATAATCTATCTTCTTTCTGTTTTCACGTTATTGGTACCAGGCATGTGTGCTGCTTCCGGCGGACCGGGCGACGATCCCTTGTCGTTCACTGTTCAATTGAAATATGGTTCGGTGGGGGTTGAATCCTCGACTGCCGTCAACAATACGGCGTTGTTCTTGCCAGGCAGGAACGACGACTTGAAGAAATCGCCGTTCCTGGCGGGAATCCTGTCGCTGATTGTCCCCGGCGCGGGAGATATTTACGCCGGGAATTACATCATGGCGGCGGTTTTCGCGACCGCTGAAGCGCTTATGTGGATTACTCATTTTAATTACATGGCGAAAGGGGATGATCAGACCGCTCTTTTCGAATCCTTTGCCGATCAGCATTGGAACGTGGTCAAGTACACCGGCTGGCTGAACAAGTGGGGTCGGGAATTTCCGGGCGGTGAAGATACGGAGATTATTTACATCAATCCGGATGAAAGCCTGCCTCCCTGGGAACGGGTGGACTGGGAGGCCATGAACCGGGTTGAAGACGCCATTACGGAGTTCTCCCATAGGCTTCCGCGGCGTCCCGATCAGCAGTACTACGAGCAGATCGGGAAATACCCGCAGTATAATCATGGTTGGGATGATCAACTGAGCGACACGAAGGAATACTTCTCGAACCTCTCTCCGCGCTTCCTTGAATATGCCGGGATGCGTGGAGATGCAAACGATCTCTACGCAATCGGTGAAACGGCGGTCAAGCTGATTGTCTTGAATCACATCCTCGCGGCTGCCAACGCCGCCTGGTCTGTTTCCAGATACAACAAGAGGGTGAAGTTTTTCTCGAGGGTGGATATGCGGCAGGGAGCTGACGGCCACCTGGTGGCTCATCCCACGGCATCAATCCAGGTCCGTTTCTAAGACAAAACTTTTTCGGTTATTTCCCGTACACCTGACGGATGTTTTCTGTAAGTATCTCGGGACGTTTTCCTCGCCTATGTCGCGTCTTGTCTTTCGGGTACTGGTTCTCATTTTCCTGCTTGAAGCGGGAGTGTCGGCAGACACGCGGTTCACCCACTTGCCCGTGAACGTGGCAGGTGTGCTCGTTGATTACGTTTTTCTTGACGTAACGGGGGACGGTGTTGCCGATCTCCTGGTTCTTTCACGAAACGAAAATAGATTAGCCGTCCAGGTTCACCATACCCGTCGCGGAATCGGCTTTTCCGGAGATCCGAATCAGACCGTAGAACTTCCAAAGGGAACGATGGCTGTGTGGGCGGGAATTTTTCCAGCGCCCGTGGGGAAAGCCATCGTCGTTCTGACGGTGGATGGCGTTTTCTTTTTGCCCGGGCGCAAGAATTATTTTCCGAACACTCGGTGGAAGTCACTATATTCGGCGCGATGCTGGGATCTACGAAAGGTCCAGGAACCGGGGTGGATGCCGTTTATTCGGTCGTTAGGGAACGGTGCACTGGAATTGGTCGTACCGCAATCGAATGGTTTCAAAGCTATCGTCAAGTCACGCAAGAATCTGTCCGCTTCTCCGCTTCTGTCGGTGGAGTTCCAGACGGGTGCCGCGACGCCCAAACGATATGGAGCAGGCGAACCGTGGTTTGGATTGCTTTGGAAGGATATCAACCACGACAGCATTCGTGATTTGGTCTGGGTGGATGAGCGCCAATGCCGATTCGTCCTGGGATCGAAAAACGGTTTCACGGACGGGGTGAAAGGCGGGTTCAATATTCCACGGGGAGGTCGGATTCTTGGAATCACCGAATCCACCGGTGACGGAGTTCCGGATGTGTTCCTGGTACGTGACTCGGAGCCTGGATTGTTCAAGACAAAGGAGTTGAATGTCTCCATGTTTTCGGGACAGCGGGAAAGACGACAGATATCGTTTCGCGGTAACCCGGATCAAGTGTGGGAGTTCGAGGGTGTCCAGGTTGTTCCCCGCCTCGTGGATTACAACGCGGACGGAAAAAGCGATCTTGTCGTCAGTGTCGTAGCGTTCACCGTGGGCAATGTCATCTCCTCGCTCTTGCGTTCGAGCATAAAGTACCAGATCCGTTTTTACCCCGCCCGGGACGGGACTATTCATCGACGGCCCGCTATGGTGCGGGAGTCCGTTCTCGATGGCAAGATATACAACAACCTTGCGCATGAGCCCCTCATGGGATTCGGCGACGTGACGGGAGACGGATTCCAGGATTTCATTCTCGGAATGGAAAACACGATATTTTGCTTTCGGGGTGATAAGCAAGGCAGGTTCCAGTTTGGCGCTTATGATGGAATCAGAAAAGCCCTTTCCGAAGACGCCCGCCTCAGGGTGTTTGATGCTGATGCCGATCACAGGGATGATTTGTGTATAAAAGAGTACACCAGCAATTCAAGCATACTTCACTTTTACCTGGCCCGGTAATTCTCGCCGGCCTTCTTGTCGTATCCGTTGTTTTTTTCTCGTGTCGCGTCTCCGCGCAGACCGCTGATGTCAGGCACCCGGTGCTGGGCAGTATTGTCGTGCTCGGGAACCGGACCACGGACGCGGAGGTGATCCTTCGCGAGTTAACCGTACACGTTGGGGATACGCTGACGCGTGAACAATTGGAATACTCGCGCACAAGGATATACAGCCTGGGCTTGTTCAACCGCGTCGATATGACCTATCCTCCTCTGGATACAACCGTGCTGATCATTTCCGTCGAAGAACGCTGGTATCTGTTTCCTGTTCCGGTTCTTGGTCTCGTGGACAAGGATTGGCGGAAGGTTTATTATGGCCTGGGTCTTGTGCATTTCAACCTGGCCGGGCGTGGACAGAAATTCTTCGCGGGTTTTGCCCTGGGTTACGATCCATGGGTTGCGGTGAGTTACCGGGATCCCTGGATCCTCGGGAGACTGGAAATGTTTTCGGAAAGTGAAATTCGTTACTCGAGGGTGCGAAACAAAAGTTTACTTTCCCGGGGTGATGAAGAAAACTTCGACGAGATTCATTACGGTCTCAGCCAGGTGTTGGGAAAAAGGTTTACTCCGTTTTTCAGTGCTTGGATAGATCTTGGTTTCGACTATGTGGAAGTGACTTCAAGGCGAAACGGCCGGACACTTTCAGGCAGCGGCATCGACCGTTACGCGTCTGTCGGAGTCGGGGCCGTCTTCGATACACGAAATCTGAAGGAGTATCCAACGTATGGTTCGTACAGTTCGCTAATGCTTCGAAAATACGGATTGTTCTTTGGTGTGCTGGACCACGTGGTCGCTTCAGTGGATTTCAGGAAGTACGTGGAGTTTTCCAACTTCCTCTCTTTCGGTGTCCGCGGGTTTTCCGCGATGTCCATTGGGCCGCGCGTACCGAACTATCTTCACATGTATTATGGCTACAGCAATCGTCTCCGCGGGCATTTCTACCGAATCCAGGAGGGTGAGAACATTTTCGGCGTCGCGGTCGAAACGCGAATTCCAATCGTAAAGGAGGAGTACCTCGTGTTGAATGTTCCGTTTCTTCCACCCCAGTTTTCAACTCTTCGGCTGGGGTTGTACGCCGCGGTTTTTGCCAACGCGGGAACAACGTGGAACAGGGGGGACAAAATCGATCTCCGGCATCTTCCCGCCGGCTACGGAGCGGGACTTCATCTCTTATTGCCCTACGGTCACGTGCTTCGTGCCGAAGGAGCCGTTGATGAAAAGGGTTCCGGAGAATTGTACCTTGTTCTTGGGGCATCTTTCTAATGAACGTCTTCTACACACCTCCCGGTTTGGTCTCCGGCAAGACGCTTTGGATTGAGCAGCCGGACTTCCATCATCTCGCCCATGTTCTGCGGATGGGAGTGGGGACGGAGATCGAAGTGACCGATGGGGTGGGAGGCTATTATCTTGCGACCGTGGAATCGGTCGAGGGAGAACGAGCGCGCTGCCGCATACTGGAATCGAGGCCTGGATTTCACGAACTCGCTGTTTACGTGGCGCTTGCATTTCCCTTGATGAAGCAACCATCAAAGTTCGATCTGGTTGTGGAAAAAGCAACCGAACTCGGGGTCAGGGAAATCATCCCCTTGGTCACGGCGCGTACGATCCCTCGCAGCGGAAAAATCGAGCGATGGAAACAGATCGCCCTTTCAGCCACCAAGCAATGCCGACGGGCATATTGTCCTGTTATCACCACGGTTCATCAATGGCAGGATCTATTGAACCGGTTTTCAGACTACTCGCATCGCCTTGTTCTCCATGAGCGGCAAAGAGAGTCGGTCCCGGGCTCTGATCCGTTTTCCGAAGCATTCATAGAAGGGAGTTCCGTGCTCGTTATTGTTGGACCGGAAGGTGGTTTCACGGAAACGGAGATCGTGGAGGTCGAAGAAGCTGGATGTACGCCCGTGTGGCTGGGTCCTCGAAGACTGCGGAGCGAGACTGCGGCGCTCCACGCAATGTCCCTTACATCATTTTATTCGATGGGAGCGTAATGTCATACTTGAAGATCATTGAACGAGCTTTTCGCATACTGAAATCCAACGTGCGATCCGCGTTCGATACCATTTCGACGGAGGAACAGCGGGAACTGAGGGATTTTGAAGAGGAACTGAAGCGCGAGTACGAACGGGAACGACAACGATCTGATCGCTCTCGCCAGGATCGGCGAGAAGCCACCGGGACAGGTACGAAAAGGACGGCACAGGATTATTACGCCGTGCTTGGTTTGACTCCCGGCGCAACGATGAAGGAAGTTTCGAGAGCGTACCGCGATATGATTTCAAAATATCATCCCGACAAAACCACGAACCTGGGAAAAGAACTCCAGGAGCTCGCCGCGCAAAAGTCCCGTGAAATCAACGAAGCGTACCAATGGATCAAGGAACACCAGTCAGCGTGACAAGAATGCGCCGACGAACAGTCCTACCTGAATAAACGTGTTTCCCAATTTCAATTCCGGCATATCGAGGACCTCGAACCGGTTGTCCGTCGTCCATGTGCCGCCCGCCATTCCCAGGTATCCACCCGCCACGCGAAAGGTGATGAAAGGGTTAATGATGTATTCTGCTGTCACCCACGGCGCATACACGAAAGTCGATTGGGTGAAAATGTGGCTTTGGCTATCCGTCATAATCCCCTTGTATTGGTCAAGTATTTCCTTCCACGTCAACAATACGTTGGGCGATTGAACCAACGTGAACTGGTTCGCGCCTCCGCCGATCAATCCCCCGATAGAGACGACGAAATCTCCGAAGGGTATGGAGTATTCGACAGTACCGCCGATGAAATTCACGTCGTACGTGACCGATTGATATAATTCGTTGACGACGCGGTTGGACTCGGTGCTCCCGCTTGCCAGCATGGCCCCGACGCGCAAGTTGTCGATGGCGAGGATGTATGCATACGCCGCTCCTCCCATGAGAAACATTCCGCTGTTGCTGAGTTCCGGGAGATGCGCAGATTGCAGTTGCTGGTTGATCTCGGAAGTACCGGCATGGAACCACATGGGTATGGCTCCGATTCCGGCTCCAACGACGCCTTTTGGAGCGCTGGGACGCCGCGACACCGGCGCCTCGTCCTGTGATACAGCCGTTTCGTTGAACGAACAAAGAATGATGAGAAAAGCCAACGCAATTGGTTTCATGATAACCGCCGTTTACATGGATAAAACATTCGTTTCCACTGCGATGAAAAGGACAACGCGGACGAGGATATTGGCATAGATACCCGCCACCACATCGTCGAGCATGATACCCAATCCGCCGCGCCTTTGATCAAAATAATTGGCGGGAGGGACCTTGGCAATGTCGAAGAACCGGAATGCGAAGAACCCCAGGATGACGGGAAGCAATTCCTTGGGTAACCCGAGTAACGCGATCCACATTCCAAGAAATTCATCTATAACGACAATGGAAGGATCGCCTCCGTGCTCTTTTTCCAGGTGCGCCGCAGCGATGGTGCCGGGAATAAAGGTCAGAACACAAACGGCAAGGAGTACGTACCAGGTGTCCATGCCGGGAATAAACCAATAGATCAAGGCGGCAACGAGGGAACCAAATGTCCCGGAGGCGATGGGAAAATATCCGGAAAAGAGGCCGGTCCCGAGCACTCTCAGCAAGAGGGGAGTCCGCCGCGCACGTTCGTCGCGGGAAGCGGAATCACTCAAGGGACTGCTCACCGGTCTTCAGGAAAAGAACGCTACGGTTTTCAAACAGGTACTGGATCGCGGTCAGGACCGTAAGAATGGTGACGATCAGCATCAATGTATAGACGAGGTCCGGAGCAAGGAGTGCAGGGATCATCGCGCCGATATGCTGATGAACCCATCCGACATCTTTCAGCACGTACACGAGCAAGATATAGTACAGGACCGTCATTTGGACAAACGTTTTTGTCTGGGCGAATTTCGAGGTGTTGAACTCCAGGTTTTTGATTTCCGAGTAGATACGCACACCGGTCATACCGAGGTCGCGGATGACAATAACAGCGACCATCCACCAGGGAGTCAAGCCGAGAAAACCGAAGGCAATAAATGCCGATGACGTCAGGATCTTATCCGCGAGGGGATCAAGGAATTTCCCAATCCGTGTAACGCTGTTACTGCTGCGCGCAATCTGCCCGTCGTACCAGTCGGTGATGGCTGCAAGGAAGAACACGGCAAGCGACCATTGCCGGGTAACCGGGTCCGGTGAAACAAGGCACACGTAGAACACCGGGGCCAGCAGGATGCGCAACATGCTCAACTGGTTCGGAACGGACGTCATACGCGGTTGGGACGATACTGGTACAGACACGTTCTGAGCCTTTTGTGTTCCATTGTTGAAGATACATAGCTCATGCGAAAATCCATACACGTTACGCCCTAAAAATCCTTCCTGCTGAATATGTATTGCGTGAGTCCATATAAAACACCGGCAAAGATAGCACTGGACCATACAGGCATCCAGTTGATTTCGCTGTGAAGAATCACGTTGTTCATGAGCGAACTGATGTCATCCGGTTTCGGGAGGATGTAGTACAGGGCGTCAACGACACCGCGGTATGTTTCGGAAGAACTGATGGCGTAAAGAAAGATTTCCCGTTTTGCAAGGAGGGGGGACAGGATGATGAGAAATCCGTATGCGAGAATGATGCCGAGAGCCGAGCTGCGCGTTGTTACCCCGATGAAGAGAAGAAATACGTAGAGGACGATGAACGCGAACGTGATCGGGAATATGGTCAATAGGAAACCACTGTCCCAGTAACCGGTCCGGAAGGATATAATAAGCCACATGCCAACGATGTAATAGGCGACGTTGAAAAGAACAATGAGCGTTCCTCCGATGAATTTGCCCGCCAGGATCGTCGAGCGCGACACCGGTTTCGAGATGAGAAGATCGATAACGCCTTTTTCCAATGTGTTCGGCATGATGCTGGCCGTGGCGAATATTGATAAGAATATCGCGGCCATGTACAAGAGATTGGCGATCATCAGCTCGATCGTGCGAACCAACGTTTCCAGGGGAGAACCGCTGTTTGAAAACTGTTCGAGCCCCTGGAGTTTGACGTTGAGGTCAAAATCGCTAAAGAGCGCGACGAGCAGCATGATACACAATATCACGTTCGAGATTGCGAAGAATCCGATCATCGTTTTCTTGGCGATGGATTCCCGTATGGTGTTCTCTATGATGGCGAGAAGCTTCACTGGTTCTCGTCCTGTATCACCTTGATGAAAAAGTCCTCGAGCGAATGCTTCTTCTGTTGCATGCCTTCGATGAGCATTCCACGGGATCGGAGAAGGTCGCTGACGCTATTTGCTTCCTGTAAATCCGGCACGGTGACGGTGATTCGGTCTTGTTCGATCTGAAAATGAAGGCTTCGCGCCTGCAATTCCATCTCCACGGAGGCGACGTTGCCGTGAGCGGTGATTTCCCATTGGTCTCCGGCTTTTGTCAGCGAGGATACCGTTCCCTCCCGGATGAGTTTTCCCTTGTGCAGAATTCCAACCCGATCAGAGATCATTTCCACTTCGGACAAGAGATGCGAATTGATGAATACCGTCGTTCCATTGTCCCGGAGGTGCTTGATGAGCTCACGGATTTCTTTTCTGCCCAAAGGGTCCACACCATCCGTTGGTTCATCGAGAAAAATCACCTCCGGCTGATTGAGCAACGCCTGGGCGAGGCCGATGCGCTGCATCATGCCCTTGGAATATTTCCGGAATTTCACCTTTCGCCATTGCTCCATCCCCACCAGTTTCAGCACTTCATCGATCCGATTCTCGAGTTTACGCGGCTCCAAGCCCGTTAATTTTCCAAAGAAGCGCAGGATCTGTTCGCCGTTCAGGTATGGTGGGTAACGGTGATTTTCAGGCAAGTACCCAATCCTGGTTTTCGCCTCGGTCGAACCAAGGGGCCTGCCAAGGACGGTGCCGGAACCGGACGTTGGAAAAGCAATTCCCAGGAGGAGTTTGATAAACGTTGTTTTCCCGGAGCCGTTCGGTCCGAGTAACCCGAATATCTCACCGGGATGAACATCGAGGGAAACACCGTCGAGCGCACGTACCGCGTGGCTCGACCTTGGCGAATATATTTTGGAAAGCGAAGATGCAGCAATGACCGTCATTCTGTGCGAAAGATAGGGAAAACAGGGGCGCCGCAAAACGCTTGTGGAAAAAATCTCCCTGGGAAGGGTCCATACTGTGTTTGTACCCTGCGTGTTGAACAATGAATGACCATTTCTTACCTTCAGTGAGAAAAGAAGATGTCATATACATTGTGAGGGTGATCATGGGAAAGAAGGTACGATATTGCTTGTTCACATCCGGGATATGCTTCCTTCTGATTGTATCCCTGCCCGCGTGGGGGCAGGATATTGATTTTGGCGATGTCCAACTTGGGTCTTATAAAGATTCAACGGCGACGATACAGAATCCCCTTCCAATTCCGGTGAGTGTTACTGCCTCGTATATGAAGAACAACCCAAGCGACTATTCCATCATTGCCGGTGGAGCGCCGTTCACCGTTCCGCCTGGCGGTACGCATTACATGGGGTTGCGATTTAAACCGAGCGCGCTCGGCATTCGTACGGACTCTCTCGTGCTCGAAGGTCCTTATCCCGGGAGCCCGTTTTACGTCGGGTTGCGAGGGCGGGGGGTTCCCGTGCCGGTGGAGCTCGCCGCATTCACGGCGACATCCACGAATAACGGAATTGTTTTGCGGTGGACGACAGCTTCCGAGACCAACAATTACGGCTTTGAAATCCAGAGGAGGAACAACGAGAACGAAATGTTCAAGACTATCGGATTTCTTCGAGGACACGGGACGAGCGTTGATGAACAACGCTACAGTTTTCTTGACCGGGACCCGCTCCTCTATCCCCGTGGATACGGTATCGTGACCTATCGACTCAAGCAAGTGGATTTCGACGGAACATCTAGCTTCTTTTATGCTCCCTCTGTACATGTTGACCGGTTGGTCAATAGCGCGGAGGCGTTCACGGTTCAGGCATTTCCGAATCCATTCCGCTCATCCTTGAGGATCATTGTTCGAAACAGTGAAACGGTAGATGAACCGATCCGGGTTCAACTCTATGATGCCATCGGAAGAAGAATCGCCGGATCCGACATACCTCGTCCTTCCGGTGGACGGAAGTTGAGCTTCAGTCTCGATAACACGTTGTTTAAGTT
>Ga0256830_1002215_pt1 | contig 13009 bp, 10 predicted proteins | sample 128326metaG_FD_190537 | JGI IMG/M metagenome (GOLD analysis project Ga0256830, IMG submission 190537) | Hydrothermal vent microbial communities from Lau Basin, Pacific Ocean - 128-326 | ecosystem: Environmental > Aquatic > Marine > Hydrothermal vents | place: Pacific Ocean: Lau Basin | collected...
GTTGGTGAAAAAGACGCGGTCGTATCCACTATGCCTCACGAGTGCCTCCGCCAATCGCACCTGCGGCTCCTGCACGAAGAGATTGGAAAGGTGAATGTACCTTTCCATTTGCTCGCTAATGGCCGATAAGACTCTCTTGTTGCCGTATCCGACGCTGTTGACGGCGATACCTCCAATGAGATCTATGTATTCAGTGCCGTCATCCCCAATAAGTATCGCCCCATTTCCACTTGTTACGTTTACCGGAAGTCTCCGGTAGGTTTCGAAGAAAATGCGTTCTGATCGTTCGAACAATGTCATGAACCTTCGCACATCGCCTTTAGTATGGTTAGAATGATGTATGTATTCTCGCGGAGTTGCTTCAAGGAGCCGTTATTCCGGATGACGAAATCTGCCCTGGACGCTTTTTCTATGGCCGGCATTTGTGTTTCAATTCTCCGCAGGATTTCCTCCTGTGTCATTCCCCCCTTGCCCAGGTATCGCTCGAGTATCTGCTCCGTATCAGCAACTACCGCGATGATAAAATCGAAAAGCTCTTCTATTCCCGTTTCGAAGATCAAAGCGGATTCAATAAAGACGACCGGTGGTCTCCCGGACAGCTCGGAGATCATGGCGTCAACGGCTTCGAGCGTCGGCGGATGGAGTATGTCCTCCAGCCGCTGGAGTTCGTCGGGATTGGCAAAGACCCTCGCGGCAAGCTTTGATCGATCGATATCGCCGTCTTCACCAATGATCGTCGCGCCAAAGGTTTGGATTACCTGTCTGCGAATGCTCTCGTTTCCATGAAGCAATTCGCGCGCGACACGATCGGTGGAAATGACCGGATAGCCTTCTTCTTCCAGGAATGCACAAACCGTCGATTTGCCCGATCCAAAACCACCAGTGACCGCTACACGGCAAATCATCGTATTTGGTATCCCGGCGTATGTGCGGTGAAATTATTTCGCGTACGCGATCGAACGCTTCTCACGGATAACCGTTACCTTGATCTGACCGGGATATTCCATTTCCTGCTGGATTTTTGCAGCGATATCTGCGGCTAATTGATCCGCCATCACATCGTCGACCCGGTCGTGCTCAACGATTACGCGCACTTCGCGTCCTGCCTGGATCGCGTATGTTTTGGTCACGCCATCGAAGGATTGTGCCAGCTTCTCCAGCTTCTCCAGGCGTTTGACGTACCCTTCGAGGGACTCGCGGCGGGCTCCCGGCCTGGCACCGCTTATGGCGTCCGCTGCCTGGACGAGTGCGGCATACGGCGACAGCATTTCGATGTCCTCGTGGTGGGAGCCGACAGCATTGACGACAACCTTGTTTTCCCGAAAGCGCTTGGTGACGTCGTAACCGATCAGTGCGTGCGGTCCTTCCGTGTTGCGGTCGACACACTTCCCGATGTCGTGCAGGAGTCCGCACCGCTTGGCCAGCACAGGATCGAGGTCAAGTTCAGCCGCCATTATTCCGCAGAGCCATGAGACCTCGATCGAATGCTGCAGCAGGTTCTGCCCATAACTGGAACGGTATTTCATCTTGCCGATCATCTTGATCAACTCGGGATGGATTCCATGGAGGCCGATATCGAGCATGGTGTTCTCGCCGATACGGAAGATTTCCTCCTCGAGTTCCTCGCGGGTTTTTTGAACCACTTCCTCGATGCGGGCCGGGTGGATGCGGCCATCAGCAATCAGGGTCTCCAACGCAATGCGCGCCACTTCCCGCCGGAATGGATCGAATCCGGAGAGAATCACTGCTTCCGGCGTATCGTCAACGATCACGTCGATGCCGGTGGCGGCTTCGAACGCCCTGATGTTTCTTCCCTCCCGGCCGATGATCCGTCCCTTCATTTCGTCGTTCTGAATATTGAGCACGCTGACCGTTGTTTCCACGGAGTGATCGGACGCAGTGCGCTGAATGGACTGGATGATCAGTTTCCGGGCCTCTTTCTTCACATTGGCTTTCAGCTCGTCCCGGATTTCTTTCAGTTTCTGCGCAGCTTCGAGTTTTGCCGCATCGACCATGTTTTCCATGAGGATTTTCTTCGCTTCCTCCATAGACAGGCCGGATACTTGTTCGAGCCGTTGGTTTTCCTTTTCGATCAGCCTCTTGTACTCATCCTGTTTTTCACTAAGGAACTGCTCGCGTTTCCTGAGTTTCGATTCCAGGGCTTGGAGTTCGGCTTCTTTCTTGGTGATAAGATCAAGTTTTTTGTCGAGATTTTCCTCGCGGGCAAGGATCTGTTTTTCGAACGTGTGCAGCTTGTTCCTTTGTCGCTGGAGTTCCCTGTCGTGTTTCTGTTTCCGGGAATACCATTCATCTTTGACCTCGATCAACTTTTCCCGCTTGAGGTTTTCCGCTTCTTTCTTTGCTTCTGCGATTATTTTTTCCGCTTGTTTTTCCGCGGAATCGATCTTGCCCTGACTGGATTTCTGATTGAGATACCATCCCAGGTACAGGAATATCCCGCACAGAAAAACCACAATCGGCACTAAAACGTATATTTCCATTTCCATGTAAACAATCCTCCAAAAAAAGCCCGCACCTCGAAACCAAAATTACCCGGGTATAAAAAGAACCCTCTTTTGACACAGTGGGTAAATGCCTGTGCATCTCTTGAATCCTTCGTCCCGGCTGTGCCGGAATTTCATCGTACGATGAACTAAGGCCTGCAATTAATGCACAGAGTCAGATTCCCATATTATTTCATGTGTGGTTCTCTTTATCGCGTGTAACTCTGGCCCGAGGTGCGGGAAATCGTTTACAGCGCTTTTTACGTTCTACGTGGTTCCTTCCAAGCTTTTATCAAGGAGTGTCATTGCTTTTCGGATTTTTTCCTCGATAGGCGCAATCGCATTCTGCTTATCAGCCTGTTCCTTGAACAGCGTTTCCGCGATGTTCAATGCCGACAATACTGCCAACGTGACCGGCGGCTGGTCGAGAATTTTACTGTGGATATCGGACATCATCGAGTCGATTAACCCTGCTGCCTGTCGAGTCAGGTTCTCATCATCGACTTTCAGCGGGTACTCTGTTCCGTAAATGCGTACGCGAATGCTTTTTTGTTCCATGGGTATCCAACTCAGAATACAGAATCAGTAGAACTGTTTACGGCCAGGCGGTTACACGATGACTGTCGAACCTTAGAGATGCGCATTGATACGTGTCAACAACATGTTGACACGCTGTTCGAGTTCCTCGCGCTCTTCCTTGGTCAAAATAACAGCCCCATCCGGAAGGCCTTTGGGTGTACCAGGAGAACCACCAGCTTGAATTCGTTCGATCTCCTTTTCTTTTTCCGCTAGTTGTTTCTGCAGGTATTGAATCGTTTCCAGGTCTTTGGCATGTTCTTTCGTCAGCACGCGATTCTCATTCCGCAATGTACTGATCAACTTCGCAGCCTTTTCGATCCTGGAAATAAGCTCGTCCAACGCGCGTTCGACCTTTTGATAGGTCTGCTGAGGTGTCGAGTAAATGTTTTCTTCAGTCAAAATAGAAAGTCTCGAAAATGAACAGCAGCTTATTCGCGCAACGTCGCTGAAAAAGACCGGGTTACGGTTGCTATGACCCGTTCCATGACCCGTGTAATCTCATCATCACTCAGCGTGTGATCATCCGCCTGCAACACAAGGTTGAACGCGATGCTCTTCTTCCCTGCCCCCAGCGATTCATGCTGGAAGACATCGAGAACGCGGATATTTCTGACGAGAGGCTCTTTCATTTTTCGTACAGCTTCAACCACTTCTCCGGCAAGTTGATCCTCGTCGAACGTGAACGATACGTCCCGTAACACCGCCGGGTACTTGCTCACCGGGATGAAGCTTCGAGCGCCGGGTTCAATTGCTTGTTTTAGCAGGTTCATATCCAGCTCAAGATAGTACACGGGTTGCTCAAGATCGAACGACTCCAGTACCTTTTTCCCAAACTGTGCAATATACCCGCTCTTTTTATTATCGATTTCGACCGAAAAACGATGCTCGGTCAATGGATCATCCTTACAATAATGAATCCGTGCAACATTATCAAGATGTAAGAATTTCAGAAGCGTCGTAAGAGCGCCCTTGATGTCAAAAAAATCATGTGTGCGTTGTTTTTCGTGCCACGTACGTTGTGTGACGGTACCGTACATCGCCACGCCCAGGAATTCCGATTCGACGTAGCCAGGGACATAGGTGCCTTCCGTTCGATCCGGGGATCGTTCGAATACGTGTCCCAGTTCGAAAATCCGTACCCCCGGCATACCGTTATGCACATTTGTCGCAACCGTCTCCAACATGGAAATTGCCAGTGTAGGTCTCAGATACGGCCTTTCTGCATTCACGGGATTGAGGAGGCGGACCGCCCGGTCGGAAAACATTTCCGCGTGTTTTTCTTTTACCAGGCTTACGGCGATGGTTTCGTCGAACCCGATTCCGATCAGAAACCGGCGGAGTTTGTTTTGAAAACTACTCTCGTCGAAAAAGCCTGTGTACCGTACTTCCCCCGTATCGTTCACCGGGATATTGTCGTATCCATAAATACGGGCAACCTCTTCAATAAGATCGATTTCCCGCGTGACGTCTGCCTTGAACGTTGGGACCTTACACGCGATGATACCGTTCCGCCGGATCGTTGAGACACCAAGTCGTTCAAGGATACCCTGGACCTCATCGTCCGCGATGGAAAGGCCCAGGATTCGTTCGATCTGTGAGAGACGGAGGTCGACCTCCCACGGTTCGATCTTCTTCGGATACTCGTCGATCATTCCGGTGTACTCGCCCCCGGCCAGCTCCAGGATCAACCCTACGGCTCGCTTCAATGCCCAGTCGATCATGTTCGGGTCCGCTCCACGTTCGAACCGATAGCTCGACTCAGTGCTCAGCCCAAGGTACTTGGATGTACGCCGGATGGAGGAGGGATGAAAGTACGCGCTTTCAAGCAAAATATCCGTTGTGGTTTCAGAAATCTCGGAGTTCTCTCCTCCCATCACACCAGCAATGGCAAGAGATCGGTCCGCATCACAGATCATCAAGGTTTCCGGACGGATGACGCGTTCCTTATCATCAAGAGTAGTAAACCTTTGCTTCGTGCCTGCGCGACGAACGCGTATTTCATGGCCGTGGATCTGCGCCAGGTCAAATGCGTGCATGGGCTGGCCGATTTCCAACATTACGAAATTTGTGATATCGACGATGTTGTTCAACGGCCGCATACCTGCCGCAAGAAGCCGCCTTCGCAACCACTCCGGTGATTCCTTGACGGTGATACCCTTGATTATCCCGGCGCAATACCGCGGACAAAGATCGGGATCTTCAACGATAACACGAGCGTCGCTCGTACGGGTCTCGGAAACATCCGACGGGTTTGGAAGCGAAAGGGTTGTCCGATACACGGCGGCCAGGTCCCGGGCCACGCCAACGTGTGAAAGCGCGTCCATGCGATTAGGAGTAATACCGATTTCGAAGATGGTGTCCGTCTGGCCGAGGTACTCAGCGGCGGAACTTCCAAGAGGAACGTCGTCTTCAATGACCGCAATACCGGAATGATCGTCACTGACACCTAACTCCTTGTATGAGCAAATCATGCCTTCCGACACGATCCCCCGGATTTTTCTCTTTTCGATCGTCAAACCGCCATCCGGTAACACAGCGCCGGGCCGGGCAAAAAAGACAATTTGTCCCTCGGCCACGTTGGGCGCACCACAAATGACTGGGTATTCACGGTCACCGTCGCTGACCGTGCAGACCGAAAGCTTATCCGCGTCAGGATGCTTTTCGCACGCCAGGACCTTACCGATAACAATGTTGCCAAATTTTTCCGCTTGCCGCTCCATGCCCTCCACTTCTAGGCCAGTCGCGGTCAATGTTTCCGCGGCTTCTTCCGGAGAAACATTGATCGGGGTGTATTCTTTTAGCCAGTTATATGAAATTTTCATGGAGGTCTATCCAAGCTGACGAAGCATCCTGGCGTCGTTTTCGAAGATCAGCCGGATGTCGGGAATGTTGTGTCGAAGCATGGCCGTTCGTTCGATGCCCATTCCAAACGCGAACCCTGTCACCTCTTCCGGGTCATAGTGCACCGCTTTGAAGACGTTCGGATCTACCATCCCGCAACCGAGTATTTCCAGCCATCCCGTGTACTTGCACACCCGGCACCCTTCTCCGTGGCACAGGAAACACGAAATATCCATTTCCGCCGATGGTTCCGTGAACGGGAAATAACTCGGACGGAACCTGTACGCGATGGAATCTCCGTAGAATTCACGGGCGAACGCCACAAGCGTGCTCTTCAGATCGGTGAACGTGACACGATGATCCACGCAAAGCCCCTCGATCTGATGAAACTGCACATGACTGCGGGCGCTAATGACTTCGTTCCGATAGCATCTGCCGGGCATGATTGCCCGGATCGGCGGCTTGCGGGTTTCCATCAAGCGAATTTGGACAGGCGAGGTATGGGTTCGCAGCAATACTCTGTCCTCGATGAAAAACGTATCCTGCATATCCCGGGCCGGATGGTCGGGAGGAAAATTCAGCGTTTCGAAGTTGTAATAATCGCTTTCAAGTTCCGGGCCGGCAGCGACAGAAAAACCCATGCGAATAAAAATCGCCTGGATATCCTCGATCGTTTGCGATACGATGTGGGAGTGACCAATAGGGAGATCACGGCCGGGCAATGTAAAATCGAGAAACGCTTTCTTTCCTTTCCTGGATGTTTCGAGTTGCTTCCCTCTCTCTTTGTACAGTTTCTCGGCGAACAGGCGCAAGGCGTTCAGCTCCTGGCCGATTTCACGCTTCTGCTCCGGAGGCACCTCGCGGAGCCGTGCGAACAGGCCCGCGATCTTTCCTTTCCGTGCGAGGTATGTTATGCGAAAGGCCTGTAGATCATCCACCGAGGAAATATTCCCTGCGGCTTCCTCGATTTCACTTCTTGTTTTCGATATCTCTTCCAGCATGAGCGTGCAGTATCAGTTTCACTACCTGTGTTCAAATGGACACACATGGGTAAAATGCGAATGACCCGGTATCCACCAGGTCACAATCATAACCGCGTCAGCCATTTGGATGGCCAAGGCCACGGCATTGTCATTTACCTACGGCGTGCTTGACGATCTTGGCAAATGCGTCGGGATTTGAAACCGCAAGATCAGCCAGAATTTTCCTGTTGATATCGATGTTTTTCTTGTTCAATCCATCTATAAGACGGCTGTACGTTACTCCATGTTCACGAGCGGCAGCATTGATGCGCGTGATCCAAAGCTGTCGGAAAGTCCGTTTCTTGACCCGGCGGTCCCGGTACGCATACTGCATACCCTTTTCAACATGGTGTACGGCTATTTTATAGACGTTTTTTCGCCGCCCCCAGAATCCCTTCGCCTTGCGGAGAAGAGCCTTTTTCCTCCGGTGGGATGCAACCTTGTTTCTTGAGCGTGGCATGATGATTTCCTATTGAATTATCAGTTCCTGGATTCGCTTCTGATCTACGCGCGATACGAGCGTTTTCTTGCGCAGCTTCCGTTTCCGCTTTTGTGATTTCGGGGTTAAGATATGGCTGCGGTACGCCTTCTCACGCTTGATTTTTCCAGAAGCCGTGAATTTAAAGGTCTTGGCAGCGCTTTTTTTCGTTTTCATTTTTGGCATAAGATGTTTCCTCTATCGTCCAGTGATAAAAGTTCGCGTTTGACTTTCAGAATCGTGAACCGGTTCTACGACTTTTTCTTCCCACTTGGTTTCGGGGAAAGAATAATGTGCATGAACCGGTTGTCCATTGTCGGTTCTTTCTCCATCACAGCAACATCGCTGAGTTCCTCCGCGAATCGGCGCAACAGATCTTCTCCGAATTCCGCGTGCGCACGCTGGCGACCACGAAAAACCACCGTGGCCTTGATTTTATTTCCATCCTTAATGAATTTCAGCGCATGGCGCAGCTTGAACTGGAAATCGTGTTCCGCCGTTCCGGGATGGAACCGGATTTCCTTCACCTGGATGGTTACCTGTCTTTTCTTCTGTAATTTCTCGCGCTTTTGCTGTTCATACCTGTATTTGCCATAATCCATGATGCGGCATACAGGTGGTCTCGCATTCGGAGAAATCTCTACCAGATCAAGTTCACATTTCCGCGCTTCCTCCAGCGCTTTTTCGATGGACACAACCCCCGCCTGGTTTCCCTTGTCATCGATGAGTCGGACTTCTCGAGCTCTGATCTCATCATTGATTCGGATTCGGTTTAATCTTGACGTATCGGCCGACGTAAAACCCTCCCGTTATAGTTTCTTGGACAAAATTTCCTGGTTAACTCTCGCAATACAATCGGCAAGAGATATTGCGCCTATTTCTCCCTCCTGATGCCGTCGAATACTCACCGTCTCGCTAGCCACTTCTTTCTCGCCGATGATACACATGTACGGCACTTTCTGGGTTTCCCAGGCACGAATCTTATAACCGATTTTCTCATTTCGAAGATCCAACTCTGTGCGGATGCCCGCTTCCTTTAACCGCTCGGTTACGTGACCTGCATAATCGGAAAAATTCTCGGAAATTGGAAGTACCGCGATTTGAACGGGGGCCAACCAAACGGGAAAATTTCCGGCAAAATGTTCCACGAGTATGCCGATGAATCGTTCGAAGGAACCAAAAATCGCGCGATGAATCATTACCGGGCGGCGGCGCTCGTTGTTCTCGTCCACGTATTCAAGGCCGAATCGCTCCGGCATCTGGAAGTCAAGCTGGATCGTCGCCAACTGCCATTTACGACCGATGGCATCCTTGATAATGATATCAATTTTCGGACCGTAAAAAGCGCCTTCGCCTTCCTCGATTTTGTAACCGATGCCGTTTGCCACCAGGGCGTCTTCGAGCGCCTTCTCCGCTTGTTGCCACAGCGCAGGATCACCCATGGCCTTTTCGGGTTTCGTGGAAAGTACGAACGAAGGTAAAAACTCGAAATAGTGATAAAATTTGTTCACAAGTTTCAGGATGCCGGTAATTTCATCCAGTATCTGGTCGGGACGCACAAACAAATGCGCATCGTCCATCGTAATCTGGCGTACGCGGAACATGCCGTTCAACGCTCCCGAAAGTTCATTCCTGTGCAACCTTCCAATCTCCGAGTATCGCAGCGGGAGATCTCGGTAACTGCGTACGTGTGCTCGGTAGATGTATGTGCTCTCGGGACAGTTCATGGGTTTAAGACTGTACAGGTCGTTGTCGGCCTCGACGAAAAACATGTTTTCCTGGTAGTGCTCCCAGTGACCGGATTGTTCCCAGAGTTCTTTCTTGACCAGGATGGGCGTCGATATTTCCTGGTAGCCCGCGGCGTCAAGTTCATTTCGCAGGGCTTCTTCCAGGACGCGCACCAGCATCATTCCTTTTGGATGCCAGAATGGCGCTCCTGGGGATATTTCGTGGAAGCTGAAAAGGTCCAGTTCCCTCCCAAGCTTTCTGTGATCACGCTTTTTCGCCTCTTCCAGGCGGAAAAGGAACTCGTCCAGCATCTTTTTCTTGGGGAAAGAAATGCCGTAGATACGTTGCAACTGTTTTCGATCGGAATCGCCCCGCCAGTAACTGCCCGAAATCGAAAGCAGCTTGAAGTTCTTCAAGAGACGGGTCGATGGAACGTGGGGACCGCGGCACAAGTCCACGAACGATCCTTCCGAATAACAGGAAATCGCTTCCCTGTTCTCATCCATTTCACTGATGAGTTCGACCTTGTACGGATCGTTCTTCTGTTTGAAAAATTCCAGCGCTTCGTTCTTCGTCAGTTCTTTCCTTACGAACGAAGAGCCTTCCTTCGCAAGTTCGGCAATTTTTTCTTCGATCTTCCGCAGGTCTTCCGGGGTCAGCACCTTGTCAATATCGATATCGTAGTAGAATCCTTCTTCGATCGCCGGCCCGACACCGAATTTTGCCTCGGGAAACAGCTCCAGCACCGCGTGCGCCATAAGATGCGAGCTGCTGTGCCAATAGACCTCTTTCCCTTTCTCGTCATTGAACGTGAGAATACGAACCGTCCCTCCATGAGGAATAGCGGCGTTAAGGTCCATGACCTTCCCGTCGAGTTCTCCCGCCAGCGCTTCCTTCGCCAAGCGCGGACTGATAGACTTCGCGACGTCAAGAAAGGTGGTCCCCTTCTCGACCTGGATTTCCGAGCCATCCGGCAGTTGTAATGTTATCGTATTCTCAGCCATGAAAATCTCGTTTCGCCCTACGAAAAAAATCGGAGTCGTTTTCTCCGATTCCGATCGAAGACTCGTGGGTTCTACAGGAATCGAACCTGTGACCTCTACCATGTCAAGGTAGCGCTCTAACCAACTGAGCTAAGAACCCAGCAAAGCTTAGCTAATATAGTCGATTTGTTCTTTTTATCCAATACACCGAGATAATTGGACGTATTCCGGACTTCATAACACCGTACCGCAAAGCAAAAGCCTCAGCGCAGTATTGCCATTTTTTCGAGGAATTCCTTCTGCCCGGAATCATCCTTTAAAACCAGCTTGTAAAAATACACGCCGTTGGCCAGGGGGTCGCCATCCTGGTCCAGACCGTCCCATTCGACGCGGTTGAACCCGATGCGTAATTCGTCGGACGGTATATCCAGTATGCGAATCAGGCGCCCTGCCACGGTGTAGATCTTGATTTTTCCTTCCGTTGGAGCTTTTTCACCAATTGCCCGAAAGGAAAAAACAGCGGGACCATCGGCGGGATTGGGATAAAGGAACACGTTGTCAATCCTTGCTTCCCTGCTGACGATGAATCGTACCTGGTAAAAATCCTCTCCGGCCAGATTGCCGCTTGCATCCCGGGCGTTCACGGCCAGTATGTGGTAGCCATCCTCCAACGTCGGCGTGAACCGCACTTCCGCTTTTTTCTGTCCTGATGGAAATGAAAGAAACCGCACGTCGGGATTTCCTGTAATCGGCACTTTCCGGCCGTCAAGAAACAGTTCGACGCTGGCCGTATCGGTAATCGGCAACGGGCTTTCGTCGTACACGTTAATCGTGATGGTGGGCCTGGGCGAAACGTAATCGTCATCCACAAGCGAAGCGCCATCCACGAGAATTTCCAGGCTGGGTGGATTAGCATCTCCACGCACGTAAAACTGGCCCGAGAAATAGTTATTCTCCTTCGTGTATTCGATGATGTTTCCATGTGGATCGACGGTGACCGAATAACTGTTGACCGCGCGCAATCCGGCGGTCGAAAACGTCATGACGAGCTCGGCGCGCTCTCCTTCCGCGATACGTGGCACGATCACCGAATCCACGCGGCGCGTCCCGTCTCTTTCCGGAAGATCGAAATACACCGGTACGTTTCTCGCCGCGGTTTCTCCGCGATTGTACACAAGAACACGGATATCCTGCGCGTTTCCCGCGTCGATGGAATCCATGCCCAATGCTACCGATTGCGACGTGATGCCGAGCTCGGGAAACCCTGCGTCAAAATCCAGTGACCACCAATCGAGGGCCGGGGAATTCCTGCCAGTGGAATCGGAAAGAACGGCTTCGAGCTGAATGAACGGATAATTGTCCGTTTCAGCAGGCAAGGTCTTGGTTGCATCGGAACCTTGATACTCCGCGATTCGAACAACACCGTCTTCCGCTACTCCTTTCACGCGCACGGTGATCCCGGTTCCCGTTTTCGCCATGCCGTTCCATGAAATTCGTTTCCAGTCGTGCGCCGGACCGATCAACCTCGTGAGGATTTTTCCGTTCGTTGATGCGACGTTCATTTGCGTTGTGAAAAAAGCGATACCAAGCCGGCGCCAATCTTCCCGTGCGAACGATGGTATATCCGGAACGCCGAAAAAAGCAAACGAATCCCGGAAACGCACGCTGTCGATCAGCGACGACCCCATGCGGTGGAATTGGCGCCGAAGCCCTTCCGTGATGTTGGTCGGGTTCGCCGTCGGGGGATACCCGCTTGCATCGTCCTTGACTGCCACTGCCACCGCCACCGTGGAATCCAGCGAAGCCAGGTACGCGGCGAACTGCTCCGCAACCGGCTTGCCAGTGTAGGTATCGAAGTTCAATGTATCGACAAGAGAGCCGTTCGAACGATTGATCACCGCCACGTTGAACCCTCGCCTGTTCACACTCACATCCACCCCGTCCATCCATATCTCGGAAAAATTCTGTATGTCCGGATTGTTGTTCCCCCCACTCATTGGCCTGATTTCCATGATCCTTCGGCCATTGACGACATGATCGTCAAGGGTTTTGGTTCCCAGCAATTCATCAGACGCAAACTGGCGATCCAGGTCCTGGAGCCATTTCCCTTGCGGCGAGGAAGTCACTGTAAACGCCCGCATGGATGACCAGGGGATCGTATCCATGCCAGATGTCATTCGCGCGTGCCAGAAATAGACGCCCGATTTCATCCCCTTGACCGTCCACGCGGTAAAAACCGTATCCACCGGCGCTGTTCCTTCTTCGACAAGGCGCAGGTCGTTGCCGGCATAGATGGCATACTCGATCCGGAGGACGTTGCCTGCCCCGGCCCACGAGGTATCCATCCTGGCCGGATTGGATACGAGGAATTCCACGTCACCTTCCCGCACGATCGCATCGGGGATGGGAAAGACGGGAATGACGCCGCGCGGCAGAACGGTTCGCTGAATTTCCGCGACGTTGTTGGCGGTCACCTTTTCGGCTACGCGATGCCCGGGATCGATGGAAACACGGAGGACGTTCTCGCCTCTTCTCCCGTTGTAGTCAAGACGAAAGCGAATGGTATCCGTAACGCTGAAAGGCGGAATACGAAATTGTTTCTTCTCGACCGCTTTCCCCTTGTAGAGATGCTCCACCAGGACATCGACGGAATCCACAAGGCAGCTTCCCACGTTTTGTACGACAACCGTATGCTCGGGGCTCTCGTCTTCGGAAAACGTCTCCGGATCGGTCGTGATATCCGAGGGGCGAACAAGAAGCTCGGGCGTTGTCGGAAAAGGTATCCTCGTAGCCGGGTCGCCAAGAAGGATGTACTGGCGGATGATATTGTTGGCGTCGAAATCGTGGCGTCCGAACAGCGACTGCAAATAGATC
>Ga0256830_1002216_pt1 | contig 13002 bp, 9 predicted proteins | sample 128326metaG_FD_190537 | JGI IMG/M metagenome (GOLD analysis project Ga0256830, IMG submission 190537) | Hydrothermal vent microbial communities from Lau Basin, Pacific Ocean - 128-326 | ecosystem: Environmental > Aquatic > Marine > Hydrothermal vents | place: Pacific Ocean: Lau Basin | collected...
TCCTTATCGGAAAGCAAGCACGCCGAAACAATACCGAAGAATAGTTGCGGAAATCCTATCCGAATATCTTCGTAACAGGTTTAACCCGGATGAATTCGTATTCATAATATCAGACACCCCGCAGGAAGAACGACCGGATCGGGGAATTTTTCGAATGAATACAACTATTTGTGTCTTTGGGCCCCGTTCCAATGGATTTTTTTATTCCTCTGACCGTCGTTTGATTTAACCCGCTCTCGTGATAAGTTGCTTGCAAATAAAAGGTGAGTAAGAGGAGATTTGGGAATGGAAAAACTTGAATGGAACGAAAAATACAGTGTGGGTGTTAAGGCCCTGGATGAACAGCACAAGGTTATTTTCGATTTGATTAATGCCTTATCGGACCTGGAAAATATCACGGTGTTTTCCGAGGAGCTGGCAGACGCGCTGACAAAGTTGATGAATTATCTGGTGGAGCATTTTAATCTCGAAGAGAAATACATGCGTGAATACAAATACCCCAGGTATGATATTCAGGTAACCCAACACAAGAAATTCAAGAAGCAAATTTTAAAGTTTAACCTGGACACGATTAGATACAAGCCTTCTGTTCCGGAAGACTTGTTGGAATATTTAAAACAGTGGTTTGTCAATCACATTCTGGAAGAAGATATGCTGTATCGCGATTTTTTTATTGAAAAGGGATTAAAATAATCATAATCCGGTGAGATTTGCCATTTGGCATGCCGGTCCAAATTTCATCTCCCTTCTAACCGGTTTCATTCGCCGCTCAAAGAACACAAAGGTTATCGGATATAATATACTTATCGAGCTATTGTATTTCCCACTTTATTGGTTCACCGGCGGAACTCCGAATAATTCGGCATTCCGGGTAATCGAAAAATTATATCAGAATTGAAAAATACAATAATGTTGAAACTTATTCACGAGCGCTGGAGAACAATCGGCATAATCTCATAAGTCATTCAGTATTCCTGATCGATTGACATTACCCTCCTTATTTCTGTGGTTTCGGTGACTGAATTATAAAGGCTTCAAATACTTTTCATATCGGAAGGCACTCGTTTCTCAAATTATGTGATTGAGGTAATCCGGTGGATAATGAAATCCACAGGAAATAAATTCACGTCACCATAGCGCAGGAAAAATGACGGAAACCTTTGATTCATATACCTGTTTTTATGGATTCTTGGATTAACAGGTTAAAAGTGTAAACAGCAAAAATATTATCAAAAAAATTGAGGTGCCGGATATTATGAAAATACCGAAATGCATGAGTACGCAACACCCTGATAATGTAACTCCTCCATTTTTCGCGAGAAGCGCCGAACTTGGAGGAGACGACGAAATACAGGAAGCGTACTACACGTTTTCGCATTTGGGATGTGACGAACAGATGTGGGATTGTGAGGGTAAGGAAGTTGATAACTTCGTGGTTAAAAAACTGCTGACGAGATATGAATCATTTTTCAGAGAACAAAGATTAGGAAGAGATGTATTTATTACTTTGCGCGTTCCGAATCCAACGGTGGAAAAGACGGAAGCGAAAATCTTGTTGGAGACCCTGGAAAGCATACCCAGGTCATTCGACACCGCCAGGTTATTTTACAATGACGATATTCCACCAATATTTGAAGTTATTTTACCGATGACAGCCTCTTCCAGGTGCCTTGACAGGATTTACAACTATTATAACGATTTTGTTGTGGGAAAACAGAATAAACCTTTTCGCAAAGGGGACCTGACAATCGGCGAGTGGATTGGGGAATTCAAACCGGAACGGATCAACGTTATACCTCTCTTTGAAGACATGGAAAACATGCTTGACGCCCATAACATGACCAGAGAATATTTAACCATGCAAGATCGAAACATTGATTATCAGCGAGTCTTCCTTGCCAGGTCGGACCCGGCGATGAATTACGGACTGATAAGCGCCGTTCTTTTAAACAAGATAGCTCTTCAGAATTTGCACGGATTATCCGAGGATATAGGGGTTAAAATTTATCCTATCGTGGGGGTTGGTTCCGCTCCGTTCAGAGGCAATCTCAGGCCCCGGACTGTTGAGCGTGTCGCGGAAGAATATCCAAGCACACACACGTTTACCATTCAGTCGGCCTTCAAATACAATAATCCTTCGGAAGAAGCGAAGGAAGCCATTAAAAAACTCCGGGGAAGACAGGTCGGTTTACCTCATAATGTGGACAAAGATAAATGTTTGCACATCATTAAAAAATATAGTGAGGAATACCAGAAACAAATCGCCGTATTGGCGCCGACCATTAACAAAATCGCCAAACATGTTCCAAGCCGGAGAAAAAGGAATCTTCATATCGGACTATTCGGTTATTCGCGCAAGATGGGCGAGATTGTATTGCCCCGGGCAATAACATTTACATGCGCTCTTTATTCCATCGGCCTGCCGCCGGAAATCCTTGGACTGAATGCCCTGGACAAGGATGACCTGCGATTCATCAGGGAAGTCTATGTAAATTTTGAATATGACTTAAGGGACGCACTCAGGTATTTCAATCGTACACCGTTTTTACCGGAAGGCCTCGAAGCCAGTGTCAGAAATATCCTGGATTTCGAAACCGATGAAGAGCACCAGGAAATCACCGATAATATTGTTGATGCGTTGCGGGATAACAAAACGGAGAATTTGGGAGAATTGGTATTAAGAGCGGGGAATTTGAGGAAATTCCTAGGTTGACAACAAGCTGAGGAACGCGGACATGAAGGGCTTCGTGTCCAAAGAGGAAAACGCGGCTCAATACCAGGGGCTCTCCGGGAACTCGTACCAATGGCATGAAACAACGGCAGAATAACCGCTTAAATGACTTTTCACGAGATCGTCTCCAATACCCGAGAAACAACAAGGTATTGAGGGGCACTATTTACGGGAGGAGATAAAATGAACATCCGGATTAAATCCACTTCATTTTTTTTAATTATTATCCCGGCTATGTTACTTGTTTCCTGCGACAAAGATAATTCCGAATCCGACGACCTTGACCGATTAGCGCAAATGAAGCGGGAAATTATCGATATGATCGGTGAACCAACCTGCGGTGATTCAACCGATTGCAGAATTATCGGTTTTGGTGCCAAGCCGTGCGGCGGATACTGGGAATATCTGGTCTATTCCATTGCAGATCTTGATACAACATTGCTGATCCAAAAGGTAAATCAATATAATGAATTTAATGAAACACTTAACAGGCGGTATGGCTGGGAATCCGATTGCATGGTCACCCCGGTCCCCGAAATTGAATGTATCGATGGAGTTTGCACGGCGGTATACTGATCAAACCTCAGCGCAGTTCCGCTTTGGTGGATGGCGCCCACTTTGCTGGAAGCCGCCGGTCTTCCCCGCCATCCCGGGATGCGGAGTATATCGCTTTGGCCGATATTCACGGGCGCTGGTAGCGGCCACAACCAGCGGGACGATGTTTACTGCAAGTATTACAACGCGCTGACCACCGCGACCCCGGCGAAAACCGCAATCTCTGGGACGTTTCCGATTCGCGCGACGTGAAATCGGAAATGTTGCTCCGGCTATGCAATCGAATGGCCGGAACGGTTGACCCGTTGCCCGAACGCATTGCGGACCGGTAAAACACTCTGTAACCAAAATCGGTCTGGGAAACAGGTTGGGCGAAGCAAACCCCGATGGCTGTCCGGTCTCAGATCCGCAGGCTGACGGGTAGCCAATCACGCTGTTGTGGAATATTAGATCTGAGCAACGGACCAACCGATATTCAAACCCTTAAGGGCGAAATGACACCTGTCTTTCAACCACCAACGAACACCCTTCGGGTCCTGCCCCCGATGGCCGTTAACAAAACATAGGTTGTGGACTGAATCGCCTGGGCGATCTCTTCCACCCGTAACACATCGGTATCGTTTTGTCCGAAAAATAAGACCTTCTCCCCTACCGTCGGCACACAGTCGCCAAAATCAACCATAAACTGGTCCATGCAAACCCGCCCCGCTATTCGATACCGTTTCCCTTTATAAGCAACGGTTCCATCAACGTACCAGGGACGCGGGAATCCATCGGCAAAGCCGGTCTGGATGACCCCAATATTCGTGTCACGTTTAGTTCGGTACACACCCCCGTAACTCACATGCGTACCGGCCGGCACCGGTCTCACGGCGACAATCGGTCCGGTAAATTCCATTACCGGCATTATCGGTAAATCCATCGGAACCTCATCCGACGGAAAAGCGCCGTATAACAGCATGCCCACCCGAACCATGTTAAACCAGGATTGTTGTAAATTCAGCACGGCACCGCTATTCGAGAAATGAACATATTTAAAATGAAACCCCAGGACTTTCGCAGCCTGTAAGACTTTATTAAATCGCTTCAACTGGTATCTGGCGTAGCTGAGATCCCCCTCATCGGCGGTGGCATAATGGGAATAAATTCCTTCGCAATGAAGCCCGGGGGACCCCTTTATCTCCTCCAGTAATGATACCGCCTCATGATACTGTACTCCCAAACGGGTCATCCCGGTGTCGACTTTAAAATGGATTTTAGGACTCCGACCAAAAGATCGATGGAACTCTTTCAGAACTTTCAAATCATCATTCCAGGAGAGATTTAAGGTGATGTTCCGTTCGGTCGCTTCTTCCAGTATGTCTTCGCTCAACCGGCTGAAGATGAGGATTTCCTCGGTGATTCCGGCATCCCGCAATTCCACCGCTTCCTCAAAAGAAAATACGGCAAAATAATTCACTCCCTCCGCCCGTAACGCGTTCACCACCGGAATCACGCCATGTCCGTACGCATTGGCCTTGACTACCGCCATCACCTGGCGATCTCCCACCTGTCTTTTTATTAACCGGTAATTATGTCTCAGTCGATCCAGGTGAATGATGGCTTCGGGTCCGGTCATGATCAGTCGTCGCTTTCGCGGTACAATTCCAACAGGCGTTCCTGAAGAGTACGGAAATTTTCGAATACTTCCGTACTGCAGGACAGAATCCACCCGCTTAAATCCTGTTGCGGTAATTCATTAACCAGGAAAACCGGTATCCCGTAATGGTAGGCCAGGGTTACTTCTCCATGCGTTCCTCCCCCTTTCAGGACATCCTTATTCCAATAGCAGATAACGTAATCGGCCTCTTTGGTAACCGCTTTGATATCCCGGTCTATGAGCTTGCGCACAAATTGAATGAATCTTTCCGGGTCCGAATTTTTCCATTGCCGGTAATCGAAAGCACCTTCTTTCGTTACCAGAATTCCCGTCTCCTCTACCGGATTAATAACGCCATGTCCCAGGTTGCTTTTCAGCCAGTCGGTAATTCGTTCACGCCAACCCGCTCCTTCATCGCGCGCCTGTTCCATTGCACCCGATAAATAGGCTTTCACTGATTCAACTTTCTCCGCAACAATTCACTGTTAAATGACGTCCAGATAATGATAATCAGGCAGGGCACAATTATATATGTCCAGTTGATTATTCCGGTAAATATCAACATGCGTAAGCCGGTAATCAACATACTGGTCGGAAATAATTGTAATGTCGTACCCAGCATAACCGGGAAAAATTCGAATTCGATCAACAATCCCGAGCCAAACAGCAAAAAGCAAAAAATCGTAATCACGAGAATCATAAACATCGTAACCCGTTCGGTCAGCAAAGCGACGGTTACAATGAGATTCCCAAGGACACAGTTGGATAAAAATAGAAAAAACAACATAATCAAATAATCGTACCAGACGAAGGAAACGTCCATGATAATCGTAAAAACGATCATGCCGAATATTATGAATACCAGCGATTCCAATATGGCGGTGAACAGGACACTGATGATGATATTATATTTTGTCAACGGTGTCAGCGTAATCGGCGGTAATCCTTTTTTGTAAATACGTAAATCAAAGAATTCACGATAAAGAAGAGGAATCAGGGTTATTACCGCAAGAATCATTAACATCCCGGGGAATACCCATTGCTGATAAGGGATGTTACGAATCGTACGAACCACCACCTGCCGCATCGGAATGTTGATGGACACATGCAACAACAGGGGCAACAGGAAGGCCATTCCCAGAGTGGAAAATAACCGCTGTTGGGTCAGCCACAGGCGTCGTTTCAAAAATGGTACAATCATTGGTCGTTGTGTTTCTTGTTCAATATTATGATTAGTCCAAACCTTCCCGCGCGAACTCGGAATCCATTAAATCCTGCAACCCCAGTTTTTTAATAGTTACATCCTTCATGACGGCCCCGGCGGCGCGTTCCAGCACCTGGAAAAACACTTTCCTGGACCGCCCGTAAAAGTGAAAGATATTATTAATACGACTGGGGGTAACTACCGTAGGTATGGTAGTTAGTTGTTTATACAATTCATCGGTCAGATTTTCGAATTCGATTTGGAACTGATGAAATTCCAGGGTGCTCTCCAGCAATTTATCCAAACTGCCATCCAGGATAACCCGTCCGGCATGCAGAATCAAAATCCGATCGTGGGCTTTTTCCACTTCCGCGAGCGAATAACTGGCATAAATAATGGTTTTCGCGCCATGCAATCGTCGCAACAAATCCCAGGTCAAACGATTCGCTTCCGCGTCCATAAACGCCGTAGGTTCGTCGATAATCAACACATTCGGATCATGAACCAATGCCCTTACAATCAGGGCCCGTTTTAGAATCCCCGGTGAAAGCTCACCGGCATTGACATGCAACACTTCCTCCAATTTCAAAGCCCGGCTGTATTGAGTAATACGATCGGTGATTACATCTTCCGCTTCCCCGTACAACGATCCGATAAATCGAAGATTCTGCTCAACCGTCAGCCACGGGTCCATATCGCTTTCCAGGGGAACAAATCCAATCATTTTGCGGACTTCGGCCCGTCGTTTCACAATATCCAGACCGTTAATAAAAACCGACCCGTATTCGGGATTTTCAACCCCGGCCAGGACTTTAAGCAGCGTCGACTTACCGGCGTTGTTGTCGCCGATTACGGCCACCAGGGACCCTTTTTCCACACCAAATGTCAACCCGGCAATAATCGTCTTATCGTTGAATAACTTGCCGACTTTTTTTAATGTTACACTGGCTTCCAAAGTTTAACTATTCCAATCCTTTTTATTTATCCGGAATTTGATTAATGCGCTTCAAACCATGAATCACCGACTCCGCAGTCCACCACAATGGGGACCGACAACGTAAGTGCCTGTTCCATCTCGCGAACGACCAGGGTCTGCAATTCATCCAACTCGTTTTCTGGAAACTCGAACAACAGTTCGTCGTGGATCTGCAGGATCATCATCGCTTTCATTTTTTTCAATCGCATTTCCCTGTGAATGGCAATCATGGCCAATTTGATCATTTCGGCCGCCGTACCCTGGATGGGCATATTGATGGCCATTCGTTCCGCCGCTTCGCGGCGAATACGATTATCGCTTTCCGCTTCCCACACGGGGCGTTTCCGTCCCAGCATGGTTTTTACATACTTTTCCTTACGCGCCTGTTCCAACGTACGATCGATATAATCCTTTATTCCGGCATACCTTTTAAAATACGTATCAATAAGGGCCTGCGCTTCATTTCTTGGGATCCCCAGTTCCTGGCTCATTCTGAAAGGTCCGGCGCCGTACATAATGCCAAAATTAACCACTTTTGCGGTGCGCCGCATTTCAGGCAATACGGCATCGAGAGGAACCCCGAAAATATCGCTGGCCGTGCGTGCGTGAATGTCTTCCCCGTTTTCGAAAGCGGCGATCAATGCCGGATCCTGACTTAAATGGGCCATGATGCGCAGTTCGATCTGTGAATAATCAGCCGAAAATATTTTCCACCCCTTCTCCTGCGGTTTAAATGCTTTCCGAATCTCGCGACCAATATCCGTCCGAATCGGAATATTTTGAAAATTGGGATTGCTGCTGGACAATCGTCCCGTTGCCGTCACGGTTTGGTTAAATGAAGTGTGGACCCGCTGCGTCTCGGGATGAATATACTCCGGAAACGGATCAAGATACGTATTCTTCAGTTTATTCAGTTTACGATATTCCAGAATCAACCCGGGCAATGGATGTACATCCTTCAGTCGCTCCAAAACCCCTTCGGCCGTGGATCGTTTCCTGATTTGGGGAAGTTTCAAAATATCAAAAAGAATATTCGCCAATTGTTGGGTGGAATTAATATTGAATTCTGTCCCTGCTTCGCGAATGATTTCCGTCGTCAGTCCATGTAATTTCTTTTCCAATTCCCGCGACATCGCAAGCAACATCTCCTTGTCAACGTAAGCGCCGTTGTATTCCATCTTGACAAGTACCGGGATCAACGGCAATTCGATCTTCATAAAGAACTCATCCAATTCCGCTGCGATTAATTTCTCCCTGAAAAGGCGTGTTAATTGCCAGGTAATATCGGCGTCCTCGGCCGCGTAAAAAGCTGTCTTGTCCAGTTCCACATCAGCCATAGTAATCTGTTTGCGACCGGTACCGATTAATTCCTCAATGGAAACCATTTCGTAATTCAGGTATTCCCGGGAAAGGTTATCCAGCTTGTAGGATCGGGACGCGGGATTGATCAAATGGGCGGCGATCATGGTGTCGAATTCCACACCCTGCACTTCTACCCCGTGCCGTTTTAAAATCAGGGAATCGTATTTTACATTCTGACCCGTCTTCGGCACCGATGAATCTTCAAAGAGTTGTTTGAGGACAGTCAGTACCGTGCTTAAATCGTCCTCACCAAAAAGGGCCGATGATTTGTCCTTATACCGAATGGGAATATAAACCCCCGAATCGGCGCGGGTACTAAAACTGAAACCTACTATTTCCGCCCGCATGGGGTCTACGGAGGTTGTCTCAAGATCGAAAGAAAGTAAGTCGCCGGGCTTAACAGACTTAACAAATGACTTTAAGTCATCGATGTTACTTATTGTAAAATAATCTTTACAGGTATCGGTATTCGCATTGACCGGGGCTTCCCGGAACTCGTCAAGTTGCCGGATCAAGCCGGTAAATTCCAGGTTTCGGAACAATTCCTCCAGGGCTTCCAAATCGAATTCGTTGCGTTTCAAATCCGAGATATTACAATCCAGTTCCACGTTGGTGTCGATCGTTACCAACTCCCGGCTAAGGAGGGCGTTATCCCGGTATTCCTGCAATCCGTTCCGAACCCGCTTATTGCCGATTCTATCGGCATTGTCCAAGGCTTCAAAAAGCGATCCGTACTCTTTTATCAGTTTAACGGCTGATTTCTCCCCCACTCCACGAACCCCGGGAATATTGTCGGAGGAATCTCCCATCAGACCCAGCAAATCAATAATTTTTTCCGGCGGCACACCCCATTTGTCGATAACTTCGTTCCGATCATAGATCCGCATCGTCATATTTCTTCCGGCGGGGGCATACAGGAAAATATGGTCGTTTACCAACTGCATAAAATCCTTATCACCACTTACGATATAGACGTCCAGCCCATGTTCGGCCCCATACCTGGCAAGCGTTCCAATGATATCATCGGCTTCAAACCCCGGCTTCGACAAGGTTACGATCCGCATGGCCTCCAGCAATTCCCACAGGTAAGGGAGTTGTTCGCTCAATTCATCGGGCATTTTTTCCCGGGTAGCTTTGTATTCCGGGTATCGCTCGTGCCGAAATGTTTTCTCCTTGGAATCGAATACGGCGGCAAGGTAATCGGGTTTTTCATTCCGGATAAGACGAAAAACCTGGTTAATAAAACCATACAACGCGCCGGTGGGCAAACCGTAACTGGTAATGAGCGGATTACGGATAAAAGCGAAATGGGCGCGATAGAGCATGGCGTACCCATCAATAAGGAACAAGCGTTTTCGATCGGATTTGGCAGGAGACATCGGGCGTTAAGTTACAACCCCCTTTGGTCGGTTGGAAAACAGAAATTTACCGCAATTGATAATAGATGACGGAAGCGCGTAAGACGTACCGGAAAATGGATATTCCCACAAAGCGTAGCGTTAATCGGGAAAACGTGAGTCGTAAAACGTGATGCGTGATGAAAATATTATTTGATATTCGACAGGGCGTTAAACAGCAATAGCGTTTCCGGTCTGCCTATATTTAATAGACAGACCGGAAAACTTAATTAATTTCGACTACTCCTCAGAAACGGACGGTTAATGTCAAATAATAATTCCTCGTCGCCCCGGGCCAGTAGGCATCCACCCGGACCGGACCGTCATCCCAATCATAATAATTATAACCGAAGGTCTCGTATAAAGTATCGAAAATATTGTTAACCCATAAAGTCAGAACCGGTTGAAAGGTTTTAACTTTCGGCAACTCAATCCTGGCGCTCCAGTTCACGACCAAAAACGGATCGATGGCCGCTTCCTCGGTGTTGGCAAAATCAATGTATTGTTTGCCGGTATAATTTGCCTGCAGCCAGGTTTCACCCCATTTTCTGGTAAGTATGACTTTCGCCTTCCCCTGGAAACCGGGATAGGCGGGGATGATTTTGTTGCTGTAATCAGCAATGCCTCCGTAACCACTCCAACCCAGGGAATCACCTTTGTATTGGACAAAGTAATTATCCGCCCAGGACAAACTGCCATCAATTGTCAATGTTCTGAATGGTTTCATCTTGAGCGCTATTTCCACGCCCTGGTGGATAGTACGGGGGGCATTGGCCTGCAACACTTCATCGGCATCGTAATACCGATACCAGACCGGAATCAATTCGTCATAAAAATCCATCCGATAGAGATTCACGGTTCCTGCAATGGTTTTGTGATTGAACTTCAACCCGGCTTCATAATCGATCAGGAATTCCTCTTTCGTCAGGGGTTTTGCATACTTCTTATCCATGTCCGCCACGGCCGGTACGGCATCGGGATCGTCCTGGTCATAAATGTCGGTATCGGCCGGTTCGCGATGCGCCGTCGATACGTTGGCAAACAAGGAAAGGGCTTCGGTCGCCTGGTAACGAAGTCCGACCCGTGGATCAAGAAAATCGTATTTCAACTTGTAATTGTAACCGTTTTGGTAAGCCCCTATCACCTGTTGGTCGAACCCGTAACGATGTCCCAGATACCGCAGGTCGGCCATCAGGTTAAGTCGTTCCGTTAAGGAGAACAAGGTATGGATGTACATGGAAATACTCGTTTTCTTGCTTTGATTCGAATAGTAGCGATGATTTCCGGGGACTTCAAAGCCCTGGTCAATCCCCAGGACCTTACCGTAATGGTCGGCGGCATAAAAACGGGCATCTCCGCCGATGGTAATCATTCCGGAAGATAATGGGTGGGAATACTGATAAACCAATCCCCAGTAACCGTTTCGCAACCATTTGCGGCGCATTAAATCAACTTTATTTAACGAATCGGGTACGTAGGCGGTCAGATTATATTCCTCCACATCGCGGTTGCCCTTAAATTGTTCGTAATACCCATCGCCTTTAACTTTATAGGCCGTGATGCTCAATATTCCATCGGAAAATTTTTCACTGTGTTGAATCGACAATATCGATTGTGTAAACACATCTTTATTGGCATTTTTCCGTCCACCGTTATAATTCGGATCGGCATAAAAATTATAACGGCGATCGGAACGATTTTTCAGGTCATAACCATAATACGGAATAACTCCTTCCCACGAAAATGCGGTTTCTTCCTGTCCGACTATGGCTTCCACGCGGGTGAACCTGGTTTTACCGTTGATTTCTATGCCGCCATGAAATGATTGTTGACCGGTACCGCTGCCGTTCCGATATCCGCCGCTTTTTAAGCTGCTGAACCGGCTGTAAACCGTAACATTTTTGGTGGTTCCCGCCAGATGGCCCGTGTAAGTAAGTGACAATTTTTGACTGGGTAAATCCAGGTTGCTTTGTTCCAGGTAATTTCCATATCCGGTAACAACCGTAATACCCGGATACAGGGACCGATAATTCGTGGTCATGTTGACGGTTCCTCCGAATACCGAGGAACCGTAGAGTGAATTCCCGACTCCCCGTTGGAGCTGTACATCTCCCGCCGCCGCCAGGATGTCTCCATGATCGACCCAATAAACGGCATGCGCTTCCGGATCGTTTAACGGAATACCGTTCAACAATACCCCGATTCGATCCTGGGAAAATCCCCTGATTTTTAAATAAGAATAACCCACCCCGTTTCCGGCATCGGAATAAGCGTATACGCCCGGGAGTTCGCTTAAAACCATGGGAACGTCCTGATTGCTGTAAGAGCGTTCTATTTGTTCGCGATCCATGGTTGAAAACGCCACCGGCGTCTCTCCGGCCTTCGCCCGGGAAGACAGCACAAGAACTTCTTCCCCGTTCAATACCGAAGGCTTAAGATAGATGTTCCCCAGGTTTTCGGTTGTTACATCAACGATTTTTTCAGAAAATCCGATGTGGGTGAAAATCAATTTGACGGGAAGAGTTTTCGTTGTGATTTCGAACTCTCCGGAACCGGAAGTGACCGTTCCGATTTTTGTCCCCGCGACAACAACATTTGCCCAGGGGACAGGGTTGTACGTCGTTTCCGACAATAGCTTTCCGTGGATTGTTACTGTTTGGGAGAAAAGGGTTCCCATGAAAAAAATGAACGGAAAGAGATTCTTTATAATTGAAATAAAGCGCTTTGGTTTTTTCATTTTGCCTCCCTACGCTGGCATTATCCAGATCAGGTTCAAAGGGTTTGTTCTCAGCCATTTCGCTCTGTATCAAAATGGCACCCCAGTTAACGGTGTAATTTACAATGTTGGTCAATTATCCACAATCCGGGATAAGATTTAAATTGAAATTCCGGAGAGGTGCGACAACCATCACTGGCTATGTTGCACTACGCCAGGTAAACACCGGTTGTCGATTATAATCAGTACTCAAAGACATTTGATCATCAACGTCAAGCAGGCCTGCCTGTCGAAGTCACATCTGTCCAAGATAAATGTTTGAAGAATTATTTTGACGGCATATAAAAAATATTCGACAATCGGACGAGTTCTGTGAACATGGATTTTCCGTTTTACCGGCATTAACTACCGGTTGGGGACTT
>Ga0256830_1002217_pt1 | contig 13002 bp, 11 predicted proteins | sample 128326metaG_FD_190537 | JGI IMG/M metagenome (GOLD analysis project Ga0256830, IMG submission 190537) | Hydrothermal vent microbial communities from Lau Basin, Pacific Ocean - 128-326 | ecosystem: Environmental > Aquatic > Marine > Hydrothermal vents | place: Pacific Ocean: Lau Basin | collected...
TGACAGTTTTCTCAAACCCGATCAGATATTGCGAGATGCCAAATACCTGTCCGATATTCCCGGCGTTATTGTGCAGGGCCGTTACGATGTGGTGTGTCCCATGCAAAGTGTCTGGGATTTGTATCATGCCTGGCCCAATGCAGTCATGCAGATTATTCCCGATGCCGGGCATTCGGCGTTGGAGACAGGCATTATTGATGCGTTGGTGCGCGCCACCGATGATTTCGCGCGGCGCTTGTCGTGAGGAATAAGTTGTGATCGCTCTGTTGCAGCGGGTGAGTGAAGCCAGCGTGACGATTGATGGTGAAATGACCGGTGTTATCGAACAGGGGCTGATGGTGCTGGTTGGTGTGGAGCGCGGCGATACCGGGGTCCAGGCTGACCGGCTGTTACAACGCTTGTTAACTTACCGCGTATTTGCCGATGCCGATGACAAAATGAATCTCAGCCTGAAAGATATACAGGGTGGCTTGCTACTGGTCCCCCAATTCACGTTAGCGGCAGATACTCGAAAAGGCGCACGTCCCAGCTTCAGTTGTGCCGCCAGCCCTGAACACGGACAACGGCTGTTCGACTATTTTCTCGCGCAGGCGCAACAACAATACACAAATGTTGCCACTGGCCGTTTTGGCGCTGATATGCAGGTGTCACTTGTTAACGATGGGCCGGTGACTTTTTGGCTGCAAGTTTGATGGCCTGCTTGCGTAACCGGTTTAATTCCTCACCAATGGCTGCTCCCGCCAATTTTCCGGTTAGCGTTTTGGCGGTGACGGCCGCAGCGGCATCACGTGTACGGCGTAAAATACCGGGTTGATCAAAATGTGCATTTTCAAAGCCTGTGCGACCGCGTGAGTCAGCCTCACAAGCAAGAATAAACAACTCGAAGCGTTCCGGGCGACGAAAGGCATCCAGGGCGCCAAACAGTTTAAGCAAGGTGGCAGGTTTGAGTTCGGCTGCACGGTGGTAGTGCAGATGGTAGCGTGTTACTGCCACCGCCAGTTCACGATAGCTTTTGGGGACACGCAGGCGCTGGCACAAATCCTCCACCAACGGTACGCCGCGTTCTTCGTGGGCGATGTGTTTTGGCCACTGGTCTTTGGGGGTGGTGCCTTTACCGAGATCGTGCACCAGTGCGGCAAAACGAACACGAGTATCCGGCGATAGCCGTGCTGCTTGTGTCAGCACCATTAGAGTATGTAGGCCGGTGTCGATTTCCGGGTGATGTTTTTCCGGCTGCGGCACACCGAACAAGCGCTCAATCTCCGGAAACAGTTTTTCCAGTGCACCGCAATCACGCAGCACTTCAAAAAAACGCGCCGGGTTTTTTTCACCTAATGCACGTTCCGTTTCTGTCCACACCCGCTCGGCCACCAGCGCATCCACTTCCCCTGCGTTGACCATATCCCGCATCAGTTCATTGGTTTCTGGTGCGATAGTAAAGCCGAGGTGGGCAAAACGTGCCGCAAAACGTGCTACACGCAAAATGCGTACAGGGTCTTCACTGAAGGCAGGTGAGACATGCCGCAGCAGTTTATCCGCCAAATCCTGCTGGCCGTTAAACGGATCGATGAGTTGCCCACTGGCGGTTTGTGCGATGGCATTGATGGTGAGGTCGCGGCGCAACAAATCCTCTTCCAGGGTTACGTCTGGCGCGGCATGCATGGAAAAACCATGGTAACCCGGTGCGGTTTTGCGTTCGGTACGTGCCAGGGCGTATTCCTCGTGCGTTTTCGGGTGCAGAAACACCGGGAAATCCTTGCCCACCTGCTTATAACCCTGTGCTTTCAGTTGTTCTGGTGTGGCACCCACCACCACCCAGTCGCGTTCCTTGGGCTCAATGCCCAATAGTGTGTCGCGTACTGCGCCGCCTACCAAATAGATCTCCATACCGGTATGTTACCCGCATGAAGCTTTTGTTTATACATTCTGTATTTATGCGATGCACGCTGCTGTTGTGTGTTTTGTTGACCGTGAGTGGCTGCACCGCGTTGGGTTATTACGGGCAGTCCATTGGCGGCCAATGGGAGGTATGGAACAGAAGCCGGCCCATCGACGAATTACTGGTTACGCTCGATACTGCTGATCCGCTGCGCGCAAAATTACAAATGGTCTTGGATATTCGCGACTTCGCCAGCAGCGAGCTGGCTTTGCCGGATAACGACAGCTATCGCAGCTACGCTGATTTACAGCGACCTTACGTGGTATGGAATGTATTTGCCACCAAACCGTTTGAGCTGAACCTTAAACGCTGGTGCTTTCCTTTTGCGGGTTGTGTGGGTTACCGCGGTTATTTTGCCCAAGCTGATGCACAAGCCTTTGCGGATCAGCTTGCCGCCGAAGGTCTGGATGTTTATATCGGCGGCGTGGCTGCCTATTCCACGTTAGGGTGGTTTGATGACCCGTTACTGAATACCGTATTACGACGCTCCCCGGCACACATCGCCGGTTTGATTTTTCACGAACTGGCACATCAGCAACTGTATGTGGAGGGTGATACAGCCTTTAATGAAGGTTTTGCCACCACCGTGCAACTGGAAGGGGTGCGGCGCTGGCTGGAAAAACACGGTACTCAACAGCAGCGCCAGGACTATGCACAGTCCCGGCAGCGGCAGGATGAATTTGTGGTATTGGTAATCCGTGCGCGGGATCAATTTAAAGCCTTGTATGCAGAAGCGTTGGATGAAACAGAAATGCAGATTCGTAAAACCGGGCTTCAGGTCAGGTTGCGCCAACAATACCAGCAGTTGAAAAAGCAGTGGGGTGGTTATGCGGGTTATGATGCCTGGTTTGCGCAGGATCTGAATAATGCGCAACTGGCGGCGGTCACCACCTATCGTGAGCATGTGCCGGTTTTTCAGCGTTTGCTGGCTGAACAACAGGCTGATATGGCGGCGTTTTACCGGGCCTGCGCAGAACTGGGGGAAATGCCGATGGAGGATCGAAAACAGGTGCTTGTCAGCCGCAACTGAGGCTGGGCATCAGGCAGAGATTGTTATCGCCCTGGAGGTAATGGCAAAGGCTGGTTTTTAAAACACCTGCTTATAACCGGGTGGTATTATTTTATAAATAAATAGTTGGTAATGTTTTTCTGGTGTTTTTGCGCGCAGTGCGCGCTAATTCTCTTTGGGTCTGGCCTTAAAAAAACACTGGAACTTTCCTTTTGTGGGCGGCGTGGTTATAAATAATACACATTGGTGGCAGAATGAAAGCCGACGCTGGCCGTTATGTTGTGGGTGGCTTATACCCGTGGCAGCCGGGATTCGGGCATTATTACATACCTTGTTTGTTCCGCATTGCGTTAAAATTCCCTGTAAGTGGGTGAGTATCATTATTTCCATAAAATTTGTGCCGGGTATTTTTCGATATTCAAGGCGTTGCGCAGGTGAGCATAATGAGCTATGTGGCCGAAGCAACAATGCAGAAGACCGGAAAACAGCCAAACAAATGTTAAAATGATTACGCCTGCCTGATAGTTACTTTCCTCGTTCATGAGCATCTGTTTGGTCTTGTGGAATTAACGGGGTGCATTGTTAATACCCCCTAAACGCTGTTTGGTTACAGTAAGTTCTTCGAGGTGATTTATGGCCTATCAAAGTGTTAACCCCGCCAATGGCGAGGAAGTTGCGAGTTTTGCAACGTGGACTGGTGTACAGCTTGAAACAGCGCTGGCACAGGTGAACAAGGCGACCCCAGGTTGGGCTGTCACACCATTGGGTGAGCGTTGCCAGTTGCTGCATAAACTGGCTGCGGTGGTGCGTGCTGAACAGGAATCACTGGCGCAGTTGGTGACGCTGGAAATGGGCAAGCTTATCGCTGAGTCCCGTGCCGAGGTGGAAAAATGCGCACAGGGCTGCGAGTTTTATGCTGAACAGGCGCCGGCATTTCTTGCGGATGAATATATTGAAACAGACGCAGGTAAAAGTCTGGTGGCCTATCAACCATTAGGCACGGTGCTGGCGGTAATGCCGTGGAATTTCCCGTTGTGGCAGGTGTTCCGGTTTATCGCCCCAGCCCTGGCAGCAGGCAATACCGGCCTGCTCAAACATGCTTCCAATGTGCCGCAGTGCGCGCTGGCCATTGAGCGCCTGGTGCGTGAAGCCGGATTTCCCGAAGGCGTATTTCGCACATTAATGATTGATGCTCATGAGGTGGCCGGGGTAATTGCCGACTCACGGGTACAGGCCGTCACGCTCACGGGCAGCGAACCGGCAGGCCGTGCGGTGGCGGCGGCGGCAGGGGCGCATCTGAAAAAATCTGTGCTGGAGCTGGGCGGCTCGGATGCCTTTGTGGTGCTGGCCGACGCCGATCTTGATTTGGCTGTGCAACAGGCTGTGATGTCGCGCTTTCTTAATTGCGGGCAGAGTTGTATCGCCGCCAAGCGTTTTATTGTGGTGGATGCCATTGCCGACGAGTTTGTGGCGTGTTTTGTTGAGGCCGTAAGGCAGCTGCATCCAGGTGACCCCACCGATGAAAAAACCCTGTTGGCCCCCATGGCGCGGGTTGATTTACGTGACGAATTGCATGCCCAGGTGCAGGCGAGTATTGCTGCGGGTGCAGTGGCGCTGATTGGTGGTGAGCCTGTGGCGGGCCCTGGTGTTTTTTATGCCGCGACGATTCTGGATCAAGTTATGCCGGGTACGGTCGCTTATGAACAAGAGTTGTTTGGTCCGGTGGCAGCGGTCATCCGTGTTGCTGACGAGGCGGAGGCGCTGGCTGTGAGCAATGGTTCGCGTTTCGGTCTGGGTGGCAGTGTGTGGACACAGGACACCGTGCGTGGTGAACGGTTTGCCCGACACATGCAATGCGGATCGGCTTTTGTGAATGGCATGGTGAAAAGCGACCCACGCCTGCCTTTTGGTGGCATCAAGGCTTCGGGTTATGGGCGGGAATTATCGCAGCATGGTTTGCGTGAATTTGTGAATGCGAAGACGCTATGGGTGAAATAATCAGAGGTTTCTGAAGTAGACCAACATGACGCAAGACAATCAGGCAGGCAGCGCTGCGCAAACCCCACCGACGATTGAAATGCCAGCACTGACTCGTGCCGAGTTTCTGCGCAAATTCCGCATACTCATTATCCTTGCCTGGATTATGCCGGCAGTGTTTGGTTTGTCATTTCTGGTATATATCGAGATGTTTACCGTGGCGCAGATGGCGGCCGTTCTTGGCTCTCTGCCTCAACCCAGTTTTGACGTGTTATCACTGGTGCTGGCCGTGTGGTATTTCCAGCGTTGCGTATCTTCTGTAACGGATTATGTGGGAGCAGAGGGTTTTCAACAACAGGAAAAACTGGCAGACGCCGCCTTGGCACAGGTGCGCCGTTTCCCCCGGTATTTTTGGGGTGTTTTTCTGGCGTATTTATTCATTGCGCCGGTAACGGTGATCTATAGCGCAGAGTGGTACAGTGATTTTGTGGCCCAGCCCGTGGACTGGTTCCGCATTAATCTGGTGGCGCTGACGGTGTCCATTATTGTTGGCCTGCCAATTTTTTTTAAGCTGTTTGATTTGTTTGGCCGGGCGCTGCAACCCATGCGGCTGGAACGGCCTGTTATTACTATACGCACCCGGGTATTTCTGATTGCTGCATTAGTGCCATTGTTAGTCGATACCACGCTGGTGCAGTATTACTGGACGAGGACAGACTATTTTACGTTAGAGACCTTTGTGGTCTGGTTGGCCTTGCAGGCTTTGGCTCTGGTTGGTGCTCAGATATTTATGCGCAGTTTTGGTCAGGCACTACAGCCGCTGGAAAAAGCGGCCGGGGAAGCTGGCGCCTTACTGGCCCGCAAGCCTGATTTGCAGGCCTGCTCCACGGATGAGCTGGGTGTGCTTACCGGGCAATATCAGAGCCTGTTGGAGCACTTGTATCTACAGGGAAAAATCCTTGAAGTGGGCAATCAGGTGCTACGCAGTGTGAATACAGCGGCGAGCATTGGCGAATCCTACGATAGTCTGGTGAAAATCTGCGTCCAGGCGCTGGATGTCGATGTTGCCTATTTATTGTTACAAGGCAAAACCCGGGAAGAGTTGATCATTGTTTCCGTGACGGGGGCTGCCTATTGTGCAGAAGGGCATTTTCGTTTATCACGCAATGAGCCCTCGTTACTGGTAACCGTTTTTGACGAGGGGCGTTTGGCTGAAACTGTTGACGCCACAGAAGATTTTCGAGTCAACCAGCGCCTTGTCAAACAGTATGATATTACCTCACTCATTGCGGCGCCGTTGATTGCGGAAGGTGAGGTGATTGGCTTGATTGGCGCCAGCACCAGGGGGAGGGTGCGGCATTTTACCCGGCAGGATCACGATATGCTGAATTTGCTGGCGCGTGAAGCGACAACTGTTGTACACACCCAGCAGCTGGAAGAAAAACGCCAGCAGGCAGAACTGCTGTATCAGGAAGCGCATCAGTTGGCGGAGGTGACCCTGCAATCCATCAGCGATGGTGTGATAACCACTGATACCGATGGCCAGGTGGCGTATCTCAACCCGGTGGCTGAACAGTTTACCGGCTGGACTTCGCAGGAAGCGCAAGGCCGTGCAGTGGAACAGGTGCTGTGCCTGGACGATGAAGCAGGTGCGCCACTGGTGAATCCGGTAATGCTGTGTTTGGAAACCGGAGACAGTCTTACCCTGCCGGGCTCGGTAACTTTGCGTAACCGCAAAGATAACAAAGAATTTGCCGTGGAGCTGCGTGTTGCGCCGATTCGTGAAGCAGACAAGCAAATTCGTGGTGTGGTGCTTACCTTCCACGACACCACAGACCTGAGCAAGATGGCCGGCCGCTTGTCGTATCAGGCCAGCCATGACTCACTGACCGGCCTGCTCAACCGTCACGAATTTGAGGCACGACTGGAACTGGCCATGGTTGGGTGCGAGCTGGATGGCCGCGAGCATGCGTTGTGTCACCTGGACCTGGATAAATTCAAGGTCGTTAACAATACCTGCGGGCATATAGCGGGTGATGAATTGCTCAAGCAGCTTGGTGCGCGGTTCCGCGCCATTTTGCGTGAAGACGACAGTGTTGCGCGTCTGGGAGGGGACGAGTTTGGTCTGCTGCTGGAAAATTGCTCGTTGGCGCAGGCAAAAGAGATCGCAGGCAACATCCTCAAAATGGCGGAAAATTTCCGTTTCACCTGGCAGGACAAGTCTTTTAATGTAGGCCTGAGCCTGGGGCTGGTGCCCATCAATGCACACAGTGGCAGCCTCACTGATGTGCTGAGTGCCGCTGATTCGGCCTGTTTCGTGGCCAAGGATCAGGGCTACAATCGACTGCATGTGTTTGTGCAGGACGACCTGGCGTTGACTCGTCACAAGGGCGAAATGCAGTGGCTGCAACATATCCGTGAAGCGCTGGATAATGATCATTTTCAGTTATACCATCAGCGCATTCAACCGCTGTCTGAAGCAGCTAATGCCGATTATCGTTACAGTGAAATCTTGCTGCGCCTGCAACACGAAGACGGTGAGATCATCACGCCCAACCTGTTTCTGCCCGCTGCCGAACGTTACCACCTGATGTCTGCCATTGATCGCTGGGTGGTGTCTCACGCCCTGGCGCTGTTGGGCAGACAGGCTGCACAGCCAGTGTCGTACTCGATTAACCTTTCTGCACAATCGTTGTGCGAAGACCGTTTTCTGGAATTTGTACTGGCGGAATTGACGGCAAGTGCCGTGGCGCCCGAGCGGGTGTGTTTTGAAATTACCGAAACGGCGGCGATTGCCAACCTGACCCGCGCCATGCGTTTTATCACCGAGCTGAAGAATCGTGGTTGTCGTTTTGCATTGGACGATTTTGGCAGCGGCCTGAGTTCTTTCAGTTATCTCAAAAACCTGCCAGTGGATTATCTGAAAATTGATGGTGTGTTTGTCAAAGACATCGACACCAATCCTATTGATTACGCCATGGTGGAGGCCATTAACCAGATTGGTCACGTTATGGGCATTAAAACTGTGGCGGAGTTTGTGACCACAGGTGAAGTGATGCAGGCGGTGCAAACTATCGGTGTGGATTTTGGACAGGGATACCACATCGCCCGACCGGAGCCAGTGCTGCTTGATGTTGAAGATAAAAGTTCTTTAGACCCTGCGCCATAGGTGTTCGCAGGAAAAACAAAGAGGAACCAGTAGGTTGTGCTATGCGCCGCCATGAAGGTACGGATTCAGGTTTTATCGGCAGATTCTTCAGATGATCCAAAAAAGAGAGTGATTGGTGTAAATGCAGGCAAAACCGGATACATTTTCAGTCTGTTGAAAATTAACGGTAATATTTGTGCTTAATGCGCATGGGCTTGGCGGATATACTGATTTTCGTAAGCACCTGGCGTGAATAACGGATGTCACGCACCCATAACGATAAATCCATTGCTTGTTACTTTTTCTGAACGATACAGCCCGCATCCTGGCTGAGACCTGTGTCATATCAGCAACTGAAAAAAGGAAAAGGCGTTTATGACCCAACAACAACACGTTTTAGTGGAAAGCCAACTCAGTATCCCGCGCCGGGGTATTATCAAAGACATTACCGCAGAAGGCATAATCCTCGTCACAGACCAGCAACTGCCCGATATCACCAGTCATTGCCACTTCCTGCGGACCAGTGCTGCATCACTGCCAGAACTCAGCGCAGGTGATGAGGTGCTCTATCTTGCCGCCAGTGATGATGAAACACCCGGTTGTGTTATGGGGCTCGTACAGCCCTACCAAAAACGCCGCTCCGCATTGACAGAAAAAACCGATCATAAAGGCAATCTCCCTTCAACCACTATTCTGGAAGACGAAGTGGTGAGAATCCGCGCCGATAAAGGTCTGATTATTGAATGTGGCAAAGGCTCCCTGATCATCAACGAAGAGGGCAAATTACAGCTAAAAGGTACCGAGCTGCTGAGTCGTGCACAGGGCATGAACCGCATCAAAGGGGCCGGGGTTAACATCAACTGAGCCCATGGCCTATCAAGGACTCACCAACAATACAAACTACATTGCCGAACAGTACCTGCAACAGGATGAAAACGGCCGCGACCTGATGATTATCATGGCCAAAGTCACCTACGCTTACGATGTTCAGGGTCGGCTGGTCATGGCGGATGAGGCAGCCCCTATCATTCCCGAAGGTGAATATTGGGCCGCTCCCGAAAACAGCTCCCTTAAATATGCCCCGGAAGGGACATTTGCTAAACAAGCCACCGATATTGCATTGATTGGTCACGCCTGCTCACCCGGTGCTCAACCCACCCGCCAATTGGACGTGGGTTTACAAGTGGGCAAGCTGCGCAAAATAGCAAAAGTATTCGGTGACCGTTATTGGGTAAAAAGTGCAGGGATGTTTGGCAGCCGCTGGTCACAAACCCAAGCCGTACCTTTTAGCAAAATGCCACTGCTTTATGAGCTGGCCTTTGGTGGCGAAGACCTCACGCCCACAGACCCCAAGCACCATGCATATGAAGCACGTAACCCGGTGGGCACCGGCATGATTGCTGAGGGAAGTAAACTCAGCAAAGTCAAGTTACCCAATATAGAAGCACCCAATCAGCTGATACAAGCGATTACCGACAGACCCGAACCCACGGGGTTTGGTTTTATTGCCCCCAACTGGCAGCCCAGAATGGCCGATGCTGGCAGTTACGATGAAGCCTGGCGAAAAACACGGCTACCGCAACTGCCCGGTGATTTTAATCGCCGCTTCTTTAACGCCGCCGGCCCAGGACTCATCGCCGATGGTTATCTGCTTGGCAATGAAGCCATCACCTTGCATAACCTTAATGCCCACGGGCAGATCAGCTTCTACCTGCCCGGCCACAAACCAGCGATACACTTCGCCTTTGCCCGTGAAACCGCACAGCCACTCACGGTTAACCTCGACAGCCTGATTATCAACAGTGACCAGCAAACCGTCGAACTCCTCTGGCGTGCCGAGCAGGATGTGTATCAACGCATCTATGAAATAGAAACCGTCACCCTTACCAGCAGCCGGGTGACACAACAACAGGCCATTGCCTGAAGGAGAACAATGATGGGTGTTACCGTCGGTGTTAACGCATTATCCGTAGTGCATAAAAGCAGTGGAGGCATTTCCATCGCCTTTCCCGATATCTGTAAAACCCAGTGTGGGCCACCCATCGTACCGGTTCCCTATCCCAATATCTCCAAATCAGCGGATACTGACAAAGGCAGCAAAACCGTCAAATGCGACGGTGAATCCATCTGCCTCAAAGACTCCAACTTTAAAACCAGCACAGGCGACGAACCAGGGGCACACAAAGGGATCGCCTCCAGTAAAACCAAAGGTATTTCCGAATTTATCAACTACTCCTTTGATGTCAAAGTCGAAGGTAAAAATGTTCCCCGTGCCTTTGACATGCTGTTGCATAACAACAAAAACACCCCGCCCGTACCGGTTTTGCAACCGCCGATTATTGCCGTTCTGCCGGATCTCAAACTGATCTGTCATTTTTGCAAAAAAAGCTTATAAATCGTAATGAGCGAGTGAACTCATAAGCCATGAACCAACCAGACACACCTTCGCAACACGTCTACCTCAGCGCACTGGGTGCCTGCACCCCACTGGGGGACAGTGTCAGCAGCGCCGCTGCTTTTCGCGCGGGTATTAACAGACTGGAAACCCTGGAAGATGTAGGCGTAGATGACGACGACGTAGAAGAAGCACAAAGTTACAGCGGCTACACCTGCCAGCCGTTTACCGGCAAACTCGAAGGACTCGCCCGTTACATTCGTATGGGATCAGCCGCTATTAATGAATTAAAGGCGCAAGCCCCCAGCCCTGACTGGCAAATCAGCGGCAACACGGCCTACATCTGCACGCTGGCTAACGTCCTCGAAAAACCGCTGAATGAGCTGGGCCTGACCCCGGAAATGGAAGAGGAAATCAGCAGCGAAATACACAGTGAAGAAAACCACTACATCAAACACCTGTTCAGTGGCATTGGCGCCGAGTGTGGCCTGACCATCCCCGATGCACAACAACGCTATCTGTTTCGAGGCAGCGTCGGTTTTTTCAAAGGCATCAATAAAGCCATTGAACTACTGCATAACCAACACTGCCAATACGTCGTCGTCGGCGCCATCGACAGCCTGGTTGACCCCGCCAAACTTGAAATGCTGGAGACTGACGGGCGCTTAAAAGATGCCAGCAACCCCACCGGCATTATACCCGGAGAGGCCGCCTGCTTTCTGCTGCTGACCCTCAACGGGCTCACCAGTGAACCGAAAATAGTGATCAACCCCGCCCACTTTAGCCAAGAGCCCCATCACTACTTCAGCGGCGAACCCGCCACCGGCGAAGGACTCAAAACACTGTTAGCCCCTGCCATGGCAGACCCGCCGGAAAACAGCCCGTTTGCGCAAGCCAGCCTCTATCACGACCTCAACGGTGAAACTTATCGCGCCTATGAATGGGGTATTACCGAAGTAATGTTAAAACAGGGCATGCCCATCGAAAGCTGGCCCCGCCACCTGCCTGCCGAATCTTTTGGCGAGACCGGCGTCGCCTACGGTGCGCTCGCCACCCTGCTGGCCTGCCGTGCCATTATTCGTGGTTATAACTGGGGGCAGCCCCTTATTCTCTGCTCCGACAACCTTGGCGAGCGTGCATTGCTTACGCTCAAGTCCGTAAATTGAGGAAAAATAATGTCTGATTCTGAACACATGGTTCTTGACGATAAAGCAAAAGCCGAACTCTACCCCCGTAGAGGCTATCGCCAAAAAGGGTATGATTACATTTCGGGAGGTAGCCGAAAAAGTCGTTATAACAAAACCAACCAAATCAAAGCTGGATTAAGCAAACTGCGTTTTCAACGGGTAGATGACCAGGCTGAAACTTCCCATGCCAGGCGCTATCACTTCACCCATGAGCGTAATTTCACACATTATCGAGTTCCCTATTATCATCAAGCTCATCACCTCTTGCCCCGGGAGTTTTGGCACGAACTAACAACAGAACAAAAATCGGTTCTTAGGCAAGTAAACTACAACATTAATAACGGTGAAAATATTGTCTTTTTACCCTCCAGTGATAGAGGGCAGGCTATACATAAACTTCCAATACATAATGGTAGCCACCCTAAATATAATAAGGCCGTATTAAAAGATGCGGCAAAAATGAAAGATCGACTGGACAAAGCAGCTAAAAGAATTAAGCCATGTGAAGAGAATAATCCACCGAAAAGCATAAGAGACGATTTAATGAAATTACAGAATAAATATTGGGATATTGTTACTGAATCAACAGAAGACAAAGTAGATAATGTAGCCAAGAAAAAGACAATGCCTAAAAAATAGGAGTGAATGATGGAGTACTTACCTTGGGTGGAGGATGATGAAGATGAGGCCCTGGCTTGGATAATCAGCAAGCCTGCTGAACTAGAGGGGGATTCCTATCAAATACATGAAAAATCCAGCATAAGGGCATGGTGGCCTGATGAAGTAACCTTCGATCTTTCTCCAGATTATGGGGTAAAGGTGTGTGATTTTATCCCCACCGTGCTAGGGCTACATATTATCTCTGAAAAGCTTAAAAAAATTCTTGAGAGCGAGTGTGGTGAGGGCTTTGATTTTTATCCCGTCAAAATTCGTAATCAAAAAGGGCGACTGGTTAAAAAGCCTTATTATTTGGCCCATCTTAGGAAAATAATTGCAGCAATGGATTGGGAGCAATCAGATTTTGATGCAAGCAGTATGTCACCGGATCAAGCCTTGAATATCAGAAAGCTGGTTTTGGATGAAAATAAAATCCCAGAAGGTACTAAGATTTTTGCTCTTCACGAGCAACCTGATTTGTGGTTGGTATCTTATGACTTAGCTGTAAAGATTTATCGTGATGAAGATTGTGACGGCATGGCTTTTATTGATATCGGTGATTATTGGGCATAGGTAAAGGCGGATGGTTAATCTCGTGTGGGTTCGCGCATTTACCATCATTTAACCGGAGCGCAAGCGATGAGTTTTAAAATATTTAAAAAGGATCTAGTACTCTTTCAAGGTAATAAA
>Ga0256830_1002218_pt1 | contig 12999 bp, 11 predicted proteins | sample 128326metaG_FD_190537 | JGI IMG/M metagenome (GOLD analysis project Ga0256830, IMG submission 190537) | Hydrothermal vent microbial communities from Lau Basin, Pacific Ocean - 128-326 | ecosystem: Environmental > Aquatic > Marine > Hydrothermal vents | place: Pacific Ocean: Lau Basin | collected...
GTTTTCATGCTTTCTCACCGCCGAAGCTCCACCCTTACGCGGTACTCCTCCGGCCCGATAAGCGCGTAGAGAACGCTGCTTAGGATGCTGATGAGCAGCGCCCCCAGGAACGCCGACCCGAAGCCGCGGATCTCTACGCCCGCCACCAGCTCCCCCACCAAATAGAGGATGAACGCGTTGATCACCAGGAGGAAGAGCCCCAAGGTCACGATCGTCGCCGGAAGGGTGAAGAAGATCAACAAAGGGCGCAGAAAGGCGTTCAAGAGTCCCAACGCCAGCCCGGCCCAGATCGCGGCGGCGAAGTCCTCCACCACGATGCCCGGCAGAAGCCAAGCCACGGCGTAGATCGCCAGGGTTCCCGCCACCCAGCGCGCGAAAAACCTCATCAGCTTCGAAGAGCCCATCCTCACCTCCCACCCCGATTGTAGGACCCCGTCGCCGGGTGCTCAACCGAGTTGCAGGACCCTCGTCCAGGCGGTAGAGTGAGCCCGATTCTCCCGAGAGCGAGGCGATACTCGTGTTCTTCCCCCTGCGAGACTACCGCCCCAGCCACCGCTTCCCCCTGGTAACCCTCACGCTCATCGCGATCAACGTGCTGGTCTATCTGTACCAGGCCCTCGTCCTGGGGGACCAGCGGGTCCCGGTGCGCGTGGGGCTGCACCGCGCATTCATCACGAAGGAGGAGCTCTTCCTCTACACCTACGGCCTCTCCCCCTGCGAGGTGCTGGGGAGCTGTGCCCCCTTCCCGCCCGTCGATTTTCCCTTATGGCTCACGCTCTTTACCTCCATGTTCCTCCACGGCGGGCTGCTGCACCTGGCGGGGAACATGTGGTACCTCTGGATCTTCGCGGACAACGTCGAGGACGCGATGGGAAGGCTGCGCTTTGTGCTCTTTTACCTGCTCTCGGGGCTCGCCGCGGCCGCAGCCCAGATCGGGGTGAACCCCGACGCCCAGACGCCCATGGTCGGGGCTTCCGGTGCGATCTCCGGGGTGCTGGGGGCGTATATGGTCCTCTACCCGCGGGGACGGGTGCTTACGCTCCTCTGGGTCTTCTACTTCGTCCGGTTCCTGCAGCTCCCTGCCCTCTACTTCCTGGGCTTCTGGTTCCTGTTCCAGCTGCTGAGCGCCTCGCTGGTGGGCACCGGGGAAGGAGGGGGCGTCGCTTGGATGGCCCACATCGGGGGCTTCGTGGCCGGGGCGCTCCTGGTCCGCTTCTTCGTAACCCGGCCTCGGCCTCAGCCCTAGCCCTAGCTCTAGCTCCCGCCCCAAGCTCTAGGCCCTAGGCCCGCGAGCCGGACCTCCCCGCTTAGCCCTTCTGGTAGTACTGCGCGTTGATCTCGATGTACTTGCGCCACTCCTCCGGGAGGTCCTCCTCGGGGAAGATCGCCTCCACGGGGCAGACGGACGCGCACGCGCCGCAGTTGATGCACGTCTGCGGGTCGATGTAGAGCTGCGGGGCTTCGTCGTAGCCCGGCTCGTCCGGGCGGGGGTGGATGCAGTCGACGGGGCAAACTTGCAGGCACTCCCCGGACTTGGTGTTGACGCACGGCTCGGCAATGACGAAGGCCATCGGACTCCCCTCCTCATCAGACTTCCGAATGCTTCGGTCTGCAACGGCGGCTTCGCCCGAGTATAGCAGAGCACATGCCCAAAATCAACGGACACGTGGGAAATAGAGACGATCCTCTTTGCGAATCCGCCCCTGCTCCAGGAGGCGGTTGATGGGGGCGATGAGCAGCCGCCAGTCCACGCCCAGCTCCTCGCCGATCTGCACGAGTCGCACCCCCTCGGGGTGACGCTCGATGACCGCCAGGACGCGGCGGGCCGCCTCCTCGATCTGCTCCCGCAGGGGCTCCGAGGCCCCTCCGGACACGGGGGGTGCGGGTGCCCGCCCCCCGCGCGCGCGGGGGCGCCCCCTCCCCAGGTTCTCGAGGCCGCCGCCGATGCCGACCAGGACGGCCAGGATCCCCACGGCGATCAACAGCGCGCCGAGCGCGCTGAGCAGATCGGACACGATGGACTTCCCCTTTTCCCTTTTTTCCCCTTTGCGGGGGGAGGCTCCCGGCGCAGGGCAGAATAGCGCGCACCCGCGATCGGTTTCAAGGGACGGCGGCGCGCCCCCCGTGGGAGACAGGGCTGGGCTAAGAGGCGTCCTTCGCGCGGAAGAAGAGCCAGTTCTTGGGGTCTTTATCGGGCTGAAAGCGGAGGAGGACGTAGCGCCCCCGCAGCTTCTCGCCGTGGATCTCCACCACGATCTCGTTCGGATCCCACTTGATGGGGATATACGTCCCGCGGTCCCAGATGCGGACGGTCCCGGCGCCGTACTCGCCCTCGGGGATCTCCCCCTCGAAGTCGCCGTACTCCAGCGCGTGGTCCTCGACTTGGACGGCGAGGCGGCGGATCCCGGGTTGGGCGGGCGGCTCCTTGGGGAGGGCCCAGCTCTTGAGCACGCCCTCCCGCTCCAGCCGCAGGTCCCAGTGGAGCCGGCGGGCGTGATGCTCTTGGATCACGTAGCGCAGCCCCTCGCGCTCGGAGGTCATGGGCTGGGGATCGCGTTTAGGTAAAGTCGAGGAACTTCTCCAGGCGCTTGCGGATCTTGGGCTGGCGCAGCTTCTCCAGCGCCTCGTTCTGGATCTGGCGGACCCGCTCGCGGCTGATGCCCAGGATGCGCCCCGTCTCCTCCAGGGTGCGGGGCTGGTCGTCCTCCAGACCGTAGCGCAGCGAGAGGACCTTGCGCTCCCGCTCGCTCAAGGACTCGAGGGCCTTGCGCAGCTCCTCGCGGCGCAGCTCCTTCAAAGCCGTCCGCAGGGGGGAGGGGAGGCTGCCGTTGCCGATGAGCTGCTCCAGCTCGTCGCCGTCCTCCTCCTCGTCGAGGGGCTGGTCCAGCGAGGGCGTGTACTGCGGGGCCTGGCGCGCCTCCTGGATCTGCTCCACGGGCATCCCGAGCACCTCGGCCAGCTCCTCGTCCGTGGGGAGCTCCCCGTACTCCTGGAGCCACTGGGCCTCGGCTTCTTGAATCTTGCGCAGCCGCTGCAGGAGCGACTCCGGCAGCCGAATGGAGCGGGAGGTCTGCGTGAGCGCCCGGGTGATCGCCTGGCGGATCCACCAGGTGGCGTAGGTGCTAAATTTATAGCCGCGCTCCGGGTCGAACTTCTCCACGGCCCGCATCAGCCCCACGTTCCCCTCTTGGATCAAATCGAGCAGCGGGAGCCCGAGGCCCGTGTAGCGCTTGGCGATCGAGACGACCAAGCGGAGGTTGGCCGCGGCGAGCTTCGCCTTGGCCTCCTCGTCGCCGGCGCGGGCCCGGCGGGCCAGCTCCTTCTCCTCCTCGGCGGTGAGCAGCGGGATGCGGCCGATCTCGCGCAGGTAGGTCTGAATGGGGTCCTCCCCGGAGCCGGACCGTCGAGCCGCTCCGGGGTCCTCCACGTCCCCCTCGGCCTCGGCGATCTCGCCCTCCGGATCGACCTCGAGGGCGGCCAGCTCCTCCCCGGGTTCGGGTCCGGGGTCGGAGAGGCCCTCCTGCCCGCGTTCCACTGCCCTTTCCTTCTCGTTCTCCTCCCGCTCGGTCATGGCACGGCACCCCCTCCGGACTCCGCAGCGTGGGATGGGGAGTCGACCGGGAGCCGCTCCCAGCATACCCAAGCCCGGACGGCCCGGCAAGGCCCCCTTGCGAACCGGGCTCGGGCGCCTGAGGGGGGCGATCCGATCAAAGCTCCTTCCCCAAGAGCCCCTTCTCCAGGGAGGCGCGCCCGGGACCGACGAGCAGGAGCACCAACGCCAGCCCGAGGAGGGCCAGATCCAGCTCGTAGCCCGCCCCCTTGCTCGGGGGGGCAATCAGGCCCACGGGGAGCTTGACCGTGAGGGTGGCCACCACCATGATGATCGCCAGCCCCAGCGCGGCCCAGCGGGTGAGCACCCCCAGGATGACGGCGATCCCGCCGAAGAGCTCCACCAGCGACACCACCCAGGCGAAGAAGAGCGGGGCAGGAATCCCCACCCCCTCGAAGAACTTACCCACGTTGTCCACGCCCAGGACGAAGAGCTTCTGATACCCGTGGGCCACGAAGATCACGCCCAGGATCAGACGCCCCAACAGCAGGGCCAGGTCCTGCGACTCACCGAAGAGCTTGGCCAGCATCCGCATCGCCTCCTAGGGGGCTTGTGTTCCCAAGCCGTGGCTTGGGCTTGGCTTGGCTTGGCTTCGCTTCGCTTAGCTTAACTCTATGCTTCTATACGCAAAGCGCTCCCGGGGAGCAAGGACGCCTGACCTTCGGGCCGCGACTTGCGCGGCGTCGATTTTCCGAGCAGAATCTACCCCATCTCGCGGAGAACCCCGGGGAGGTGAGGGATCGGGATGGATCGACGACCGTCCGCGGCGCGGGGCGCAGCGGCGGCGGTTGTGGCCGCGCTTGCGGCGCTCCTTTGGGGGCTCCTTTGGGGGCCGCCTGCGGGGGAGGAGCTTTCGCGGGCTTGGGCCCTGCCCCAGACGGCGACCCGGGCGCCGCAGGAGCGCCCGCTTCGCCCCCATGCCCCGATCGTCATCGCGGGGAACAGGGCCTTTACGGCCGAGAACGGCGTTGTGCGGGGGTCGGGCACCGCGGAGGACCCCTACGTCATCGAGGGCTGGCGCATCGACGCGCCCCAGGCCCCCGTCGGCATCTCGATCGCGGACACGGACGCCTACGCGATCGTGCGCCGCTGCGAGGTGCGCAACACCCAGCGGGCGGGGATCCGCCTCGACCGGGCCGCCAACGTCACGATCGAGAACTGCCGGGTGACGGGGAGCGAGCGGGGCTTCCAGATCGCGGACTCCCGGGACGTCGTCGTGCGCGACAGCGTCGCCGAGTTCAACCGCGAGGGCGGCTTCTTCGTCTTCGGCTCACGAGGCGTCGAGCTGGTGGGCAACGCGGCCCTTTACAACTGGGAGCCCTCCCTGCAGCGGGTCCGCTCCTGGGGGATCTACGTCGACGAGAACTCCCGCTCGCGGGGGCGGGACAACCGCAGCTCCGGGCACGCCCGCGACATCGCGATCTTGGTCCCCGGGGCCGGGGAGCCCGTGGACTTGTACGCCAGCCCGCCGCCGATCCCCGAGCAGAGCTGCACGCAGATCTTCCGCGAGTACCTGCTGTTCATCGGGCGGCTGGAGGGGACCGAGCCGCTGACGGAGCCCTACTGTGCCCTGCTGCTGGCCGTTCTGCGCAGCCTCCCGGACCACATGCGGGGCAAGATCGCGCAATTCATTTTGATGCCCGAGAGCGAGGAGGCCGCCGGGATGTACACCGGCGTGGGCACGGTGCGCCTATTCGCCAATCTACGCCACCTCAAGGCGTTTACCGAGACGACCTACCACGAGATCGGGCACGTGCTCCAAGACCGCCTCTTTACGGATCCAGAGCAGGAGCGCTGGACGCGGCTTCACCAGCGCTCTGCTCAGGACCCCGACCACTACGCCGTCCAAGACGCGGACGCCGCCACCCGGCTCTCCGGGATCCTGAGCTACGGGATGGTCAACCGCTTTGAGGACTTCGCCTCGACGTTCGAGGCGTACACGCGGGACACCCCGGCGATGGTCGCCCGCGCCCGGCGGGTCGAGGCCCTCACGGGCAAAACGGTCCTGGGGGAGAAGATCGCGTTTGTGGTTTCGCTGTTTCGCGGCTTCCCGTACGCCTACCGCAAGCTGCTCGATTGGGACTCCGAGGCTGGGGAGGCCCGGGTGCGCATCCAGCGCGCGGCGATCGAGCAGCTCGAGAACGGCCTTCCCGTCCTCGAGAACCCCGCGTGGGAGGAGTTCTAGCCCCGAGGAGCGCGGTTATGGCCAGTCATCGCCGTTCCGGTAGTGCGACCAGTCCGTCTGGTGAAAGGCCCGGAGAAATGCTTTCACGAAGGGCTTTGCCGGTTGCTGGGGCAGCACAACGCGAAGGAGCTTGACTCGAGAGGTCGGCCTCATCGTCCGCACGTTGTGGACGAAGCCGGCGTCTTTTGTGAAAAAGAGGTCATAGCCCTGGGCGACTTGGCGGTACAGGGTGCTGTTATCCAACCCCTTGAGGCGCAGGGTGTTGACGGACTCCACCTCGTGCCCGAGCTGCCTTAGGGCAGAAACCAGCGACTCGGGAAGGTTCTCATCCAGCAGGATTCGCATCGGGTCAACATCGGGTCAGCTCGGAACGGCCAAAGCCTCGGAGTGGGCCAGCTCCTCTAACACGCCCCGAATCGCCTCCTCGCTGAGGCTGGGGTACTCTCGGACGATCTCGGGAATGGTCATCCCCGAGGCGAGGAGTTCCAGGAGCAGCGCCACCGAGATGCGCGTGCCCCGCACGCGGGGCGCGCCCCCCAGGTGATCGGGGTCTGAGACGATCCACCTCTCCATAGTCTTTGTCTCACCTTCTCCGCCCATCTGGAGTCGATTCTACCCGCAAACCCCGCGCCTGCCCAGCACGGCTCGCAAGGCCGGAGTTTTATAGTTCCTCGTCCCGATGGTCTGCCAGGGGTTCGTAGACGGCCTGCTCCTTGGGGAAGTGTTCCACCACCTTCAACTCCCCCCCGACCAAGCGCTCGATGTAGTGATCGTGGAACGCCTGATGGTCTTCGGAGCGCAGGAACTTGTCGCCCTGCGGGAAGCCGAAGCCCTTCTCGACCTCGACGCCCTCCAGAAACACGACCAGATCGGGGTTGTCCGCGGGGGAGCGCCAGCCCGTCTCCTCGATCGCGCGCTTGAGGAGGTGGACGATCTCCCAACCGTACCAGTAGTGGGAGCCCGTGGTGGCGCGGCCCGTGTCCCGCTCCCGGCCCTCGGGGGTGACGCCCACGGCCTCGCGGAACGCCGCGTCGAACTCCCGCCGGTCCTCGGGGACCTGGTCGAGCCTGCGGGGGTGGTTGGAGATGTACCACGTCCCCTCCAGGGAGGGATCGCCCTGGATCTCGATCCCGTCCACGGTGCCGATGACCCCGAAGAACTCCATTTTCTCCAACAGCCCGAGCTCGCCCGCGGTCCCCAGGAAGCGCAGGGCGTTCGCCCCGGGGAAGACGTGGAAGAGGACCTCCGTGCCCGGGTCAATTCGGCTCAGGAACGGCAGGAAGTCCGTGGTCTCCAGGGGCACGGAGACGACGTCCAGCACCGCGGCGCCCACCCCCTCGAGGAGGGGCGGCCAGGCGCGCGCGTGGCTCTCCCCAAACGAATACGCCGCGACCACGATCGTCCAGCGCCTTCCCAAATTTTCCACGGCCCAGCGGTGGGCCACCTGGGCGTGGGCCTGCACGGAATGGTTTAAGCGGAAGACGTAGCGATTCCCGGCCTCGCCCGTGATCTCCGTCGCCTCGCCCATGGGGAAGTAGACGACTTTCAGCTCCGCGGCCAGGGGCAGGGAGGCCAAGCTCACCCCGGAGTGCTGGGACCCGATAACGATCCCCGCCCCCCGCTGGACGAGTTTTACGAAGGCATCCCGGCCCACGTCGGCACTCGTGGCCGTGTCCTCAACGAGAAGCTCCACGGGGCGGCCCGCGATCCCTCCCCCGTCGTTGACCTCGGCGACGGCCGCCTCGATGACCTTGCGGTGCCAGTAGCCGTAGTCGGGCAGAACGCCCGTGAGGTCCGCCTGGAGCCCCAGGAGGAGGGGGTCTTGCGCCCGCGCCCCCCTCCACGGGAGCAGGGACATCGCTCCCGCTCCCAAGAGCCCCCGGAGAAACGCCCGTCTCGTCATGCGGTGCATCCGTATCACGCTCCCGTTCGCTTTTCCCGCGCTCGACGCGAGTATACAGCGCAATGCTGTATTCAGCAACGATGCTGTATTCGGCAACGGGGCCGGACTTGTCCCCTTCGGGGGCTCGTGCCTAAAATCCCGTCCCAAGGAGGGTGAGAACGTGCGAATCGCGAGATCCCTGCGGGTTGGCGTCGGGCTTGGTGCGCTGGTCGCCGTGCTCCTTGCGGGGGCAGGGGCTCCGCGATCCCCAGCCTCCGGGGGCGCGGGGGAGGCCGACTGCGACCTCGTCCTCACCCCGGGCGATGCCCTTCCCAAAGCCCTAGAGCAGGCCCCGCCGGGGGCGGAGGTCTGCCTGGCTCCGGGCGTCTATCCCGCGAGCGTCACGATCACGAAGGGCCTCACGCTGCGCGGGCTGGGGAACTCCCCGGAGGACGTGGTGCTCCAGGGGGCGGAGGCGGGCAAGCCCGTCGTCTTCGTGCGCAGCCTCCGCGGGCAGCCCTCCCCGCGCGTGGCGCTGATCCGGCTCACCCTGGAGCGCGCGCTCCGGGTGGAGCTCTTCGCCCGCCAAGAGCCTCCCCGGGCCGGTTTTTGCTACGACTGGCTCCGATGTCCCTTCGGGCTGCAGGTGGAGCCCCTGCGCGGTCCGGTTCCCTCGCCCGGCCCCCGGGAAGGGGAGAATCCCGAGATCGCCGAGGACCCTCCCTCCACGCCTCCGATGCCCTCGACGCCCCCGACGCCCCCCGCGCCGCCGGAGGGCCCGGAGGGACCGTCCGCCCGGGTCGTTCTCCAGGGCGTCCGCATCCGGGAGAACGGCATGGGAGGGATCTACGCGAGCGGTCGGGCGTCGGTGACGCTCGAGAACACAACGATCCTGCAGGAGACGTTTGCTTCCGTGTACGCCTACGGGAGCTCCCGCGTGCAGGCGTCCAACAGCCGGCTGGGGTGGCTGCAGGCGGGCGCTGAGGCCGAAGTCCGGGTGGAGAGCTCGGAGCTGGACTTCGTAAGCGGCGGCGGTTCCGCCGGGGTGGAGCTGCGGAACGCCCAGCTCTCCGGTCTCCGGCTCGGGGAGGAGGCGGAAGCCCTCTTGATCGGCTCCCAGGTCGTCGGCGGGAGGAACGGCGTAATTCTCACGGGACGATCGAAGCTCGTCCTCGAGGGGACGCGGATCGCGGACCACCGCGTCTGCGGGCTTGACGTGCGGTCCCCGGACGCCCGGGTCGTCGTGCGGGGAGAGGACAACGAGGTGGTGGAAAACTTCCTCGATCTCTGCGGACGGGCCCCCGCCTCGCTCTACCGCCCCCGGGTTCCTCAAACGGACGCCCAGGAGGTGCGGGTCCCCGACGACTATCCCTCCCTCCAGGAGGCGGTGGACGCCGTGGCCCCGGGCGGGACGGTGACGCTTACGATCACCCCCGTGCGCGCCCAAGGGGTTGTGGTCTGGAAGCCGGTGACCCTGCGGGGTCAGGGATCGAGCAAAACGCTGCTTAGGGCCCGCCTCTCCGTGCTGGAGGCGGCCGCCCCCTTCCGACTGGAAGACCTGCGCCTGACCCCGGATTCCCTCAACATCGACTTGAGGGGAAGCACTTGGACTGCTCCCCCCGCGCTCTCCCTCTACGCGGACGGGGAGCTGGAAAGCGTCATCGTAAGCAGCAACCCCGAGGGGAACGGGATCGTCGTGGGCGGGCAAGCCCGCGTGCGGGTGCAAAACGCCACGGTGAGCGGGAACGATTGGACCGGGATGGTGATCCGCGAGGGCGCGATCGTCGAGGTGACGAACTCCCGCTTCTTCGCCAATCGGTTCTATGGGCTGGAGGTCGACGGCCCAGCGCAGGCGACGGTCCGCCGCTCGACCCTCTTTAACGGGGACGGCCTCGCCGCCCACGACGAGGCCCGTTTGGAGGTCTACGAGGTAGTCGTCCTGGATGCCAAGCTGGGGCTGGAGGTCTTCAACGGCCCCACGGTGATCCTTCAAGAGGTGACCATCCGTCGGGGTGGAGAGGGCGTCCGCGTGGGGGGCCGCACGGAGCGGATGGCCCGCCTCGTCCTCGAGCGGGTGACCGTGGAGGAGAGCCGCTCGGAAGGGCTCATCCTGGGGAATCCGGCCCACGTCGTCCTTCGGGATTCCCTCCTGCGCGCCAGTGGCTACGAGGGGATCGAGATCCGCGATCGAAACGTTGTTCTTGATCTTTACAACACCACGATCGTGGAGAGCGGAGGCTGTGGGATACTCGCCTCCTACCCCGCTCGGATCTCGGGCGGGGACAACCCGATTTACGGGAACCGACCCGATCTGTGCGGGTACGTGCCTCCGGAGATCCGCCGGCCCCGCGTCCCGGAGACGGACGCCCGCGAGGTGCGGGTCCCGGAGGACTACGCCCGCATCCAAGACGCGATCGACGCCGTGGCCCCGGGCGGGACCGTCTACCTCCCGGAGGGGGAGTTCGAGGAGGCGATCACGCTCTGGAAGCCCCTTACGCTCAAGGGGGTGGGCGAGCGGGAGACGTCCTTCCGCCGCTCGAAGGGCTTTGCTCCCCTGCTCTCGATCCCCCACGGCGTCGAGGGCGTGCGCCTGGAGGATCTGGGCATCTCGGAAGCCTACGACGTGGGGATCTTAGTGTACGGGGCGGCGGAGCTGGTGCGGGTCTCCGTGAGGGATGCGGGCGGCTGCTGCGATGGGGGGATCTTGGCCACCGGCTCCGCGCGCCTCTCCCTCGAGGGGGTGACGGTCCGCCAAAGCCCCGAGGGGCTAACGCTGGAGGGGTCCGCCCGCGCCGAGGTGCGCGACTCCTGGTTCCTCGACAACGCGGAAGGGATCGTCGTGAGGGAGGGGGCCCGGCTGGTCCTCCGCGGGAGCCGGGTGGAGCTCAACGACGTGGGCCTCCAAGTCGAGGGCGCCGAGGTGGACCTGCAGGGGGTGCGCGTCGCGGCGAACGAGACGGCCGGCTTGGTGATCGAGGGGGACGGACGGGTGAGCGTGCGCGACTCCCGGATCGAGGACAACGGGGAAAAGGGGATCGTCGTCCGGGGGCAGGCTTCCGTTCGGCTGGAGGGCAACGAGATCCGCGGCCATTTCGGGGGATGTGCCCTCGAGGTCGAATCCGAGGCGGCCTCCGCCATTGGTGGGGATAACGCGCTCGACGAGAACGTCTTACCGCTGTGTGGGTACGCTCCCGCCTCGCTGCGGCGGCCCCTGGTGCCGGAGACGTCCCTCACGGAGATCCGGGTGCCGGGCGAGTACGCGACCCTTCAGGAGGCCGTCGACGCCCTCGCCCCCGGGGGGACCCTCCTCGTCGAGGGGGAAGTGGCGGGCCGCGTGATCGTCACGAAGCCGCTCACGATCCGGGGCGGAGTCCCCAACGCGTCCGAGGAAGGGCGGGCGATCTGGCGCCCCGAGGACCCCGGGAGCCTCCTGCTGCTCCTCCCCTTCGGCGTCGAGGGCGAGGTGCGGGTCGAGGGGCTGGATATGAGGGGGGATCCCGCTTCGCTGGCCGCGCTCGCCTGGGGCGGGCGGCTCCGCATGCGGGACGTGCGCGTCGTCGGGATCGGCGGGGGGTTGATCGCCCAGGGTCCCGGCTCCGTCGTCCTGGAGGACGTCCGGGTGGAGGGGGGCGAGGTCGGGCTCACCTTCGGGGGCACCCTCGACGTCTGGTTGCGGCGGGTGACCGTCTCCGGGCAGGGGGAATGGGCCCTGGGCGCGGTGGAATCCCCCCGGATTCGCGTCGAGGACTCCACGTTTGTGGGCAATCGTCGGGTGGGGATCCTGCTCGGCGACGGGGCCGAGGGGGTCCTCCTCCGCACGGAGGTGCGGGACAACTCGAACCTCCTCTTCCCCGCCGTGGTGGTGGCCCAAGGGGCGCGACTGCTCGTCTCCCGGTCGCTCATCGCCCGCAACGACGAGGGCGGGCTCTGGGCCCATGAGGGCGCTTCCCTGGTCGTGGAGGACTCCGAGGTGATGGAAAACGGCAGCGGCGGCTTCGACGGGATCGGGATCTCGGTGAGCGAGGGCGCGGAGGCCCGCATCGTCCGGACGGCGATCGCGGACAACCTCTGGAGGGGGATCTCGGTGATCGAGTCGGGCCGCGTGATCGTGGAAGATTCGCTCCTTGCGCGCAACGGCGGGGAGGGCCTCTTCGCCAAGAGCGGGGCCCAGGTGGAGGTGTACAACAACGCGTTCGTGGAGAACGGGGAGTGCGCCCTCTGGGCCGAGGAGGAGGGCGTGCAGATCACGGGCACCCCCAACGTGATGCGGGGGAACTTCATGGACCTCTGCGGGTACGTCCCCGCCTTCCTGCGGGAGCCCCTGGCCCCCCAGACGGCGAGCGCCACCGTCCGGGTCCCGGAGGACTACGCCACGGTCCAGGAGGCGTTGGACGCCGTGCCGCCCGGCGGGACGGTCCTCCTGGGAGAGGGGCGCTTCGAGGGCGCGATCACGGTGGGGAAGCCCGTCACCCTCGTAGGGGCGGGGCGGGAGGCGACGGTCCTGCTGCAGACGATCTCCGTGCTCGCGGGCGTCGAGGGGGTCCGCCTGCGCGACCTCGGGGTGAGGGTGAGCTTCTCGGAGGGGAGCGGACTCCTCGTCTACGGGGCGGTCGCCCTCGAGGACGCCGACGTCTCGTACAACGCCGGCGGGGGGTTGATCCTCTACGATCCCGCCTTTGTGGAGCTTCGCAACGTGCGCCTGCAGGAGAACGACCACTGGGCCGCCTTGCTCATCCGCAGCGCACGCCTGTGGGCGGAAGGCTCCCTCTTCGAGGGGAGCGGGTTCTCCGGGCTCCACTTGACGGGCGAGTCCTCTATAGACGTTCAGAACTCCCTCGTACGGGGCAACGACATGGAGGGCATCTCCCTGCAGGACGCCAGCACGGCGACGCTCCGGAACGTGGAAGTTCGGGAGAACGGGCAGGCCCGGGTCTACGCGGGGATCCGCGTCTTTGGCGGGTCTCGGCTCTCCCTCCTTCAATCGCAAGTTGTGGGCAACGGGGGGAGCGGGGTCGAGGTGGTGACCCTCTTTTCCCGCGACACGGCGCGGGCGGTCATCGACGGCTCCCGGATCGAGGGGAACGGCTACAGCGCTCTCTGTTCGCGATCGGACGTCTTCTGCAACGGGCTCTTCCTTTCGGGAAACGTCGAACTCCTTCTGAAGGACTCCGCGCTGCGGGGGAACGCCGACTGGGGCTTGGCCGTTGAGGATGAAGCCTGCGGCTACGGCCGCAGTCGCTTCCCCGGGCGCGTGGAGCTCGCCGGGGAGAACGTCTTCGAGGGGAACAACACCTCGGGGAACTTGGACGGGAAGGGCAACCC
>Ga0256830_1002219_pt1 | contig 12981 bp, 12 predicted proteins | sample 128326metaG_FD_190537 | JGI IMG/M metagenome (GOLD analysis project Ga0256830, IMG submission 190537) | Hydrothermal vent microbial communities from Lau Basin, Pacific Ocean - 128-326 | ecosystem: Environmental > Aquatic > Marine > Hydrothermal vents | place: Pacific Ocean: Lau Basin | collected...
CTTCATCGAGCGCGTGGACGGGGTCGAGGACGACGTGGCGCTGGCGGAATACTTCATCGAAAAGGCCGGCGTGGCGCTGGTGCCCGGCTCGGCCTTCGGCCGCCCCGGCTTCATGCGCCTGTCCTTTGCCACCAGTCAGGCGGATCTGGACGCGGCCCTGGAACGCATACGAAAGTGCTAGTCCCCGTGTCGGAATCCTCCTACACGATTTTCAGATTTTCACCGACAGCCAGCGCCGTCCTGCTCACGTAGTCTTTACACCACAAGGATGTGGGGGGTTGACATGGACGTCAACAATCGCTGCGTGCCCGGCCAGGGACTGGTCGGGCCACGCTTTTCACATTGCCTTGCCCGGTCACACGCGAGCCGCCCGCTGCGGGGGCCGAAATGCCGTGCGGGGCTCACGCTCATCGAGATCCTGCTGGCGCTGGCCATCGGCGCCGCCCTGCTCGCCCTTGGCGTGCCGGCCTACACCGGCCTGGTGGGGCATTCCGCCCTCACCACCCGGGTCAACGCGCTGTCGGCCAGCCTGTCGCTGGCGCGCTCGGCGGCCATCCGCGAGAGCAGCCGTGGCATGGTCTGCCAGAGCCGGGACGGGCGCCGCTGCAGCCGGCGTGGCGACTGGTCGGCGGGCTGGATCGTCTTCGTGGATCGCAACCACAACCGCCAGCGGGAGGACACGGAAGCCCTGCTCCACGCCCAGCCCGCCACCGGGGATCGCGTGCGCATCCGCTTCCGGGGTTTCCCCAGCCGCCGCTACTTCATCTACCGCCCCGACGGCATGGCGAAAATGAACGGCACCTTCATCCTGTGCGTGCCCGGCGAGCCGACACTGGTGCGGGCGGTGATCGTCAGCTGGAGCGGACGCCCGCGGATCAGTGATCGCCGCGCGGACGGGGGTCCGCTGGCCTGTCCGGCGGCCGCCTGAGGCCGCCTGAGGCCGCCTGGGGATGCCCCCGGGAGGCACCCGGGAAGCGCCGCAGGGCGCCGCGAAGCCCCGTGGGCCGGGGCCTGCGGGCGGTTGACCCCGGGGAGGCGGATCAGTACCATACACGCCTCCAATCCCCGGTAGCTCAGTTGGTAGAGCAAATGACTGTTAATCATTGGGTCGCTGGTTCGAGCCCGGCCCGGGGAGCCAATTTCCTTTCTTCGTTTATCTGTTGCCCACCAACCGCGCTTTGAGTGATCATCGTTCGGGCTCTCACCAGCTTCGCGGTAAAATCAGTATCGAGTGACGAGGTGCGAGGGCCGAGGAGCGAGCTTTCTGCAATCCCGATGATTACCGTCATTCCCGCGAAAGCGGGAATCCATGAAGCCCATCAAACCACTGGATTCCGGGTCTCGCTCCGCTCGCCCGGTATAATCAGTATCTAGTAACGAGGTGCGAGGGCCGAGGAGCGGGCTTTCTGCAATCCCGATGATGACCGTCATTCCCGCGAAGGCGGGAATCCAGTGAAATATCTTTCTGGATTCCGGGTCTTCGCCATGCGAGGCACGGCTCAGCCCGGAATGACCCCGCAAGGCGGCAGTACAGGCTCTCGCTGCTGTTCTTCGTAACGACACCGATCCCGAAACAGCCGTCCCCCCGCCCCCAGGGCGGGGGACAGGGGGCGGGGATCAAATTCTCAGTCCTCGCTGCAATGGCGCTGCCTCTTACGCCGCCATTCCCGCGAAAGCGGGAATCCAGTGAAATATCTTTCTGGATTCCGGGTCTTCGCCATGCGAGGCACGGCTCAGCCCGGAATGACCCTGACTAGTTCCTCGCGCGCCCCGTGGAACTTTCCCCGGTTCTGCCTTCGGCCTCGAGCCAGACAAAAAACGTTCGTCATTCCCGCGAAGGCGGGAATCCAGTGAAATATCTTTCTGGATTCCGGGTCTTCGCCATGTGAGGCACGGCTCAGCCCGAATGACCCCGCAAGGCGGCAGTACAGGCTCTCGCCGCTGTTCTTCATAACGACACCGATCCCGAAATAGCCGCCCTGGTCATTTCAGTGAGTGCGTTCCAGGGCCTTCGCCCCTCGCCGCCTTTCTCAAAGCTTCAAGGTCTTGAGATACGCCCTGAAGGAATCCTTCAGTTCCGGATGTTTCAGGGCGTACTCCACCGTGGCCTCCAGGTAGCCTTCCTTGCTGCCGCAGTCGAAGCGGCGCCCGCTGAAGCGATGGGCGAGGACCTGCTCCTTGCCGAGCAGGGACTGGATGGCGTCGGTGAGCTGGATCTCGCCCCCCGCGCCACGGCCGGTGTGGCGGATCTCGGCGAAGATCTGCGGGCTCAGGATATAGCGCCCCACCACGCCGAGATCCGAGGGCGCGTCGGCAAGGGCGGGCTTCTCGACGATGCGGGTGACGCGCGAGACGTCGTTCTCCAGCGGCTCCACCGCCACCACGCCGTAGCGTTCGATATCGTGGCCTTCCACCCGCTGCACGCCCAGCACGCTGCTCTGGTAGCGGTTGAACTCGTCCACCATCTGCGACAGGCAGGCCCGGTCCCTGCCGTCGATGAGATCGTCGGCCAGTATCACGGCAAAGGGCTCGTCGCCGACGATGGGCTCGGCGCACAACACCGCATGGCCAAGCCCCAGGGCCTCGGCCTGGCGGGTGTAGATACAGGCCACATGCGGCGGCACGATGCCGCGCACGATCTCGAGCATCTCGTGCTTGTTGAACTTCTCCAGCTCCGCTTCCAGCTCGTAGGCCTTGTCGAAGTGATCGGCAATGGCCCGCTTGTTGCGGCCGGTAATGAAAACGAGCTGATCGATCCCCGCCTCGATGGCCTCTTCCACGGCATACTGGATGAGCGGCTTGTCCACCACGGGCAACATCTCCTTGGGACTCGCCTTGGTGGCGGGCAGGAAACGGGTGCCGAGACCGGCGACGGGAAAGACGGCCTTGCGTATCTTTTTCATTGTGCGGTTCACAGCTTCAAAACAGCGTAGATTCTAACAAACTATCCGTCCCGCTGCGCAAAGGAGAGGTACTTGTGTCCAAAGTAGCTCGTCACCGCAGGGACCGCCACGCCCACGGCATGGGCAAGGGCATAGGGATAGAAGTCGAAACCGATGGCGGGAAACAGGTACTCCGCCAGCCCCACGCTGATCAACCAGACCTGTGCCACGGCCACCAGGTTGACGAGGGTGAAATAGTAAAATTCCTTTGCCGGGTGATGGCGACTGCGCTCGAAGACATAGATGCGCGACAGCAGGTAGGCCGTGATCATGCCAGTGATGTAGGCCGCGATCACGGCGAGGCGAAAGCCCATGACCTCGTTGTAGGCGAAGCGGCTGAGGAAGTTGACCAGCGCCGCGACGCCGCCGGCGAGCAGGAAACGGGAGAAGCGGGAACGCCGCAGGAAGGCCCGCATGGTCTAGGCCTCCACCATGGCGGCGATCTCCCTTCCCACGCGCACGCTCTCGGAGATGCTGCGGTCCTCGGGATAATAATAAGAGGTATCGGCCACGTACAGGCCCTCCACCTTTGTCTTGATGGGCGGCAGCCGGTCCAGAAAGCCGGGCGGACAGATGGGCTGGGCGAAGCGATAGCGCGAGGCGAAGGCGTCGAGAAAATCCGCGTCCGTCAGTTCCGGGTTGATGCGTTTCAGGTAGCCCCTGGCTTCCTCGATTAACCGCTCGTTGCTCCACTGGTATTTTTCGTGATCGGCGGGCATGTAGTACGGCACATAGACGATGTGTTCATCCATCCTGCGCAGGTTGGTGTACTCGATGATGCCGGGAATGTCCATGTCGGGATCGGAGACGTTGAGCCAGAAGTTGCGCGTCACCGGCCGCGCCAGCTTGAAGATCACGCAGGCCACGGCGATATTGTCGATGGCCTCGTACCGGCGGCGCGTGTCCTCGTCGAGGTCCGGAATGAGCTTCGGCACGAAGGGCAAGGGCGCCGTGCTGATCACGATATCGAACTCGCGTCGCTCGTCCCTGACCGTCACTCCCCTGACCACACCGGCTTCGAGGTTGACGCGCTGCACCGGCGTGGAAAGGTGGATTTCTCCCCCCAGCGCCCGAATGCGCGTCTCCATGGCATCGAGCAGGCTCTCCGAACCCCCTTCCAGGTAACCCAGTTCCTCCTGCATCAGGCTGCGGCGCGAGCTTCCCACGCGCTTGATGCGCGTCCAGATCCAGGCCGCCGACAGGTTGTCACTGTGCTGGTGAAACTTGAGCTGGAACAGGGGTCGCCAGAGGACGTCGTAGGCCCGCGGGCCGATCCACTTGCGGATCCACGCTCCCGCCTCGACGCGATCCAGATCCTGCCAGCGCCGGCGCTTGCTGGCGAAAAACATGTGCGCCCCGTAGCGCAGGCGATCGAGCAGGCTCACGCCGGGAAACTTCAACAGTGCCAGCGGGTTGCCCCAGTCATGCAGCTTGCCCCTGAAGAAATAGCCCATGTATGTCGGCTGCCACTTCAGCTTGTGAAGCAGCCCCAGTTCCTCGAGAAGTTCAAAATAGGGCGTGTCCGGCTTGCAGATGAAATGGTAGTAGCGCTCGATGGACAGGCCATTGAAATCGAAATGGGCCGACATGCCGCCCACGCGGTCATCGGCCTCGAAGATCGCCACCGCATGCCCCTGTTTCAACAACTCCAGCGCACAGGCCATACCCATGACGCCAGCGCCGATCACTGCGACCCTGCCCATGTTAGAAATCCAGCTCGTAGCCGCTGTAGCGCGGATGGTTGAATGTTTGTTCGATGGCCTGCTCGAAGGGCGTCGCCTCGACGCCGAAGATCTCCCACCAGGGGATCAGCTCGAACTCGTCTCCCGCGACAAGCGCCTTCAACTGCTGCGTGGTAAACGGCGGATCGCGGTCGAACAGACCCCACAGCCAGAGCAGGAACCAGAACAGGCCGTAGGGAATACGCACGATCCAGGCGCGCGCGTGGGTGGCGCGCTTGATGGCGCGAATGATGTCGATGTAGTCGATCTCCTCGCGGCCGGTGATATTGAAGGTCTGACCCACCGGCATGTCCCGGATGCAACTGACGATGATGCGGCAGAAATCGAGGACGTAGAGTGGCTGGCGCATGTACCTGCCGCTGCCGGGAATGGGAAAGACGGGCACCTTGCGCATGAAACGCGACAACCAGCCCAGGTGCTTGCGATCGAACCAGCCGAACATGAGCGTTGGGCGCAGAATACAATAGTCCACCCCGCTGTCCACCACCAGTTGCTCCTGGCGTTTCTTGGTCTCGGTATAGTCGTCCTCGGCCACCGACTCCACCACCGAGGAACTGATGTGCACCACGCGCGGGATCCCCTTCGCCTTCATGGTCTCCAGCATCACTTCCGTCGAAGTGATATTGTTGGCAATGAAGGGAGCGCTGTCCTTCGCGCCGATCTGCGCCTGCAACATGACCACCACGTCGCCGCCTTCGCAGGCCTCCTGCCACTCGCCCGGTCGGGAGATGTCCGCCTCGATGACCTGGATGTCGGGGTGCAGCTCGCGCAGCAGGGCCGTGTTGGCGGGATGCTTGTCGATGGCGACGATGTCGCTGTAGCCCTCCTGCTTGAGCAACACGATGAGGTTCTGGCCAACGAGGCCCGCGGCGCCCGGAATAATGATTTTCATGATCGACCTTGCCCTGACTACAGCTTCAGGCGTTTGAACAGTGACTCGGGGATGCGGGTAATGACAAGCATGATCCAGCGCCAGAACCACGGCAGATAGACGATCTGCCGCCGCCGGTTGATGGCGCGGTAGATCCCCTGCCCCACGCGCTGCGCCGAGGCCCACAGCAGGCCCTTGCGAAACGCCTGCGTCATGGGGGTATCCACGAAACCGGGGCGGATGTCCACCACCGCGACACCGGCCGGGTGAAGCCGATTGCGCAGCCCCTGCAGGTAAAGGCTCACCGCCCCCTTGGCGGCGCCATAGACATAGTTGCTCTGGCGCCCGCGCATGCCCGCCACCGAGGTGATGGCGGCGATCACGCCCGTACCGCGTTGTTCAAAATAACTGGCCAGTACCGTCAGCCAGGCAATCACCGCGGTACCGTTGATGACGAACTCGCTGAGCGTCTTCTCCAGGTCCTGCTCGCAGGCCTTCTGATCCGGCAGCGTGCCCCAGGCGATCAGCGCCACGTCGGCGTGGCCCATCTGGATCAAGATGTCGGTCAGTTGCTGGTTTGCATTGGCATAGTCACCGGCATCGAAGACGCTGGTGGTGACGGCACTGGCGCCACGCACCCTGAGATCGGCGGCCAGTTGTTCGAGGTGTACCTGCGAGCGCGCGCACAGGTGCAGTACCGCGCCCTCGGCGGCGAAACAGCGCGCCGCCTGTTCGGCAATGGCCGAGGTGGCGCCCAGGATGAGGATCTTTCTTGCGCTCATTGTGCCGCCCCCGTCACTCGGCGCCAGAAGTCCGAGCGAAAGGCCGGATCGATGTGGGCGGCGAATTCCCGCCAGCGGGGATAGTAGGCGGCAAAGCTTTCGCGGCTCATGCGCGCATCCTTGGCGGGATACACCGCTCCACCCGCCTCGCGCACCAGGGCATCGAATCTCTCGAGCATGTCCAGGGTTGGCTGGCCGCGGTTGGGAAAGTCCAGCGCCAGGGTCAGGCCCCTGCGCGGAAACGACATCATGCCGGGCGAGGCGATATCGCCGAAGACCTTGACCACGGAGAGGAAGGAACCCGTGCGGCGTTCCTCGGCCAGTTGCAGGATACGTTCGATCACCTCCGTGCCCTCGGGCAGCGGCACCACGCACTGGTACTGGTAGAATCCCTTGCGGCCATAGATCCGGTTCCAGTGACCAATGGCGTCCAGCGGATAGAAAAAACGATCAAAGTCCACCGTTGTGCTGCGATCTCGTTCGGCGCGGTAGTAGAGGGCATTGAACAGTTTCATGGAGAGTCGGTTGAGAACAATGCCCGGCATGTCCATCGGCACGGATATCCTGGGTTCGGTGCGGATCGCGCCGGTCTCGTGGCCCGCGTCGCTCTCCAGGTGCCGACCGCGAAAGAAGACGCCCCGGCGTCGGCGGCTGAAGCAGTCCACCCAGGCGACGGTGTATTCCCAGTCTCTGTCGGCCGCCTCGCTCAGGGCCACCAGTTCCGCCAGGCTTGCAAACGGCACGGCTTCCTGAACGATGCGATACGTGCTGATGGGCTTCAACTGGATCTCCGCCCATTGTATCAGCCCGGTCAGACCCAGACCACCAATGCTCGCGCGGTACAACTCGGGATTCTCGTCCTCGCTGCAGATCATGCTCTCGCCGCTGGAGCGCAACAGCGAGAGGCGTCGCACGTGCCGCCCAAAGGTGCCGGCCACATGGTGGTTCTTGCCGTGCACGTCGTTGGCGATGGCGCCGCCGAGGCTGACGAACTTCGTCCCCGGCGTCACCGGCAGAAACCAGCCCCGTGGCATGACGAGTGCCAGGATGGCATCCAGCCCGACGCCGGCCTGGGCCCGCAGGCGACCGGTCTCGGTATCGAATTCCACGAAATGATCGAGGGCACGGGTGGCGATGAGCGTGCCGTGGCTGACGAGGCAGGAATCACCGTAACTGCGGCCACGCCCGCGCGGCAGGTAGGGGCCGTCGCCCACAAAGACCTGTGCGCCCTTGTCCGCCCAACGGGGTACGTGGCAGCGCTGGGCCTCGGCGCGCACCCTGCCCCAGGACTCCCAGTCACCCGCACTCATAAGGCGAGCCAGAGCCCCGCCACCGAGATCACGGCAATGCCGTAGCTGGTCCTGTCCTTGAGGGCATAGACAATGGGATCCTCGTGCATCTTGCCGCGTTGCGCCGAAAACCACAGTGAGCTTATCCAGTAGAGCACGGCGGGACAGATCACCCACAGCATGGCCGGCTCCCGGTAGAGACGGGTAACCGTGGGATCATTGATATACAAGGCCATGATGAGCACGGCACAGTAGCCGCTGGCCACGCCCATGATGGACAGGGCATTGAGATCGCTGGTGTGATAACCACGCCCGATGCTGCGTGTCTCGTCGCGCTCCTGCAGTCCATAGAGTTCCGAGAAACGCTTCAGCATGGCGAGGCTGAAGAAGATGAAGATGGAAAATGCCGCCAGCCAGAAGGAGATGGTCGCATCGATGGCCACCGCGCCGGCAATGATGCGCAGGGTATAGAGTCCGGCCAGCACGGCCACGTCCAGCAGTTCGATTTTCTTGAGAAAGCTGGAATAGGCCACGGCGGTAAAGGCATAAGCGCCGAGGATAAGGGCAAAGTCATGACTGATGAGGACGGCAAGGGCAAGCGAGGCGGCCAGCAGGATGGCAAACAGCACATAGCCGGTGCCAATGCGCAACTCTCCGGCGGCGAAGGGTCGCTTGCACTTTTCGGGATGCGCGCGATCCGCCTCGATATCGAGGATGTCGTTGATGATGTAAAAGGCCGAGGCCATGAGACTGAAGGCGAGAAAGGCCAGCACCGCTGCCAGCACGCGCGCATTGTCGTCCCAGTAATGGCCCAGCACCAGCGGCGCGAAGATCAGCAGGTTCTTCAGCCACTGGTGGATGCGGATGGCGCGCAGGAATACTCCAATCATGATCCCGTCTGCTCAATCGTGGACAGGCATTGTGCGTGACCGAGCGGCGACGCTTCAGCGCCCATAGTTGTCTTCAAACCTGACGATATCGTCTTCGCCGAGATAACCACCGGACTGGACCTCGATGAGTTCCAGCGGGATCTTGCCCGGGTTCTCCAGACGGTGACGCTCACCCACCGGGATGAAGGTGGACTCGTTCTCGCTCAGCATGAAGGTCTCGTTGCCACGCGTGACCTTTGCCGTCCCGGAAACCACGATCCAGTGTTCGGCGCGATGATGGTGCAGTTGCAGGGAGAGCTTCTGTCCCGGTTCGACGGTAATACGCTTGACCTTGAAGCGCTCGGCAATGTCCAGCGCGTCATAGTTCCCCCACGGCCGCATGACCTTGCGATGGGTAATGGCCTCCTCGCGTTGCTGCTGCTTCAGGGTGGCAACGATATTCTTTATATTGACATCATCACCCTTGCGGGTGACGAAGACCGCGTCCGTCGTCTCCACCACGATGAGATCATCGACCCCAGCCGCCGCGATGAGGCGATCACGCGAATAGAAAAAGCAGTTGTTGCAGGCCTCGTGGATCACGTCACCCACCCGCGCATTCCCCCGTTCATCCTTGTCGAATTCCTCGCTCAGGGCCGTCCAGGAACCAACATCGTTCCAGTCCGATCCGAGAGGAATGACGACACCCGCACGGGTATGTTCCATGACCGCGTAGTCGATGGAATCACTTTCGCAGCGACAAAATGCCTGCGCATCGACGCGGATGAAATCCAGATCCGTGGTGGTGGACTGCATGGCGGCCTGACAATGTCGCAGGATCTCCGGACGATGCTCGGCCAGCTCATCGAGGTATTTCTGCGCCGCAAAGGCGAACATGCCGCTGTTCCAGTAATAGTTTCCTTCCCGCAGGAAGGCCTCGGCCTTGTCGCGATCCGGTTTCTCGACGAACTGTTCAATGGCAAGGGTGCCCTCGTGCTCCCGCCACGGTCTGCCCGTCGCCCTGATATAGCCGTAACCGGTATGGGGCGAGGTGGGCGTCACGCCAAAGGTCACCATGGCCCCCTGTGACGCGCAATCGACGGCCAGCCGCATGGCCTCGCGCAGGGCGGCAATGTCCCGTATGGCATGATCGGCGGGCATGACCACGAGGATACAGTCGCCGTGGTCGGCCATGGCCTGGATGGCCGCCAGCGCCACCGCCGGCGCGGTATTGCGCCCTTCCGGCTCGAGGATGATGCGATGCCCCGCGCAACCGATCTGGCGCAGTTGCTCGGCGACGAAAAAGCGGTGTTCCTCGTTACAGATCACGATGGGGGCCGTGAGACCTTCGAGGCCATCGAGGCGCGTGACCGTGGACTGCAGTAGCGTCTCCTCGCCCATCAGGCTGTGAAACTGCTTGGGATGCAGTTCGCGGGACAGCGGCCACAGCCGCGTACCCGAGCCGCCCGACAGGATCACGGGGACAAGTTTCTTCGCAAGGGAATCATTCATGAATACAGAATACCAGCTAAGTATGCGTTCCGAATACCCGATCACCCGGGCATGACGGGATCATCTCATCTGCCTGTCTCTCGCCGGGGAGAGCCTGACGTCCGTAAGCTGTAGTGGAATTGGGAACATGTATCCAGACACGGATCAGTTGCCGCCAGCCACCCAGTCCAAGTCGGCCTTCATCATCATCTCGGCGAGGTCCGCGAACTTGATCTCGGGCTCCCAGCCAAGTTGCTTCCTGGCTTTGGAGGGATCACCGATGAGGACGTCCACTTCCGCGGGACGATAGAATTGCGGATCCACCTGCACGATGTGCTTGCCGGACTTGCGATCCACGCCGCGCGTCTGCTCGCCCTCGCCCTCCCAGGCGATATCGAAGCCGGCCACCTCCGCCGCCACTTCGACGAACTCGCGGATGGTGTGTGTCTCGCCCGTGGCCAGCACATAGTCGTCGGGCTTTTCCTGCTGCAACATCAGCCACATGCCCTGCACATAGTCGCCGGCATAGCCCCAGTCGCGCTTGCTGTCGAGGTTGCCGAGGTAGAGAACATCCTGTTTGCCATGTTTGATATTGGCCAGCGCCAGCGTGATCTTGCGCGTGACGAACTCCTCGCCGCGCAGGGGCGATTCATGGTTGAAAAGGATCCCGGTGGAGGCGTGGATGTCGAAACTCTCGCGATAGTTGATGGTGATCCAGTGGCCATAGAGCTTGGCCACGCCATAGGGGCTGCGCGGATAGAACGGCGTCGTCTCGCTCTGCACCGGCTCCTGGATGAGGCCATAGAGTTCGCTGGTGGACGCCTGGTAGAACCTGATCGCCGGATCGACGATGCGGATGGCCTCGAGCAGGCGCACCACGCCGAGGCCCGTCACCTCGCCGGTGAGGATCGGCTGCTCCCAGGACGTGGCGACGAAGCTCTGTGCGGCGAGATTGTACACCTCACGCGCGCCGGAATTTTTCAGGGCACGGATCAGCGAAGACGTATCCATGAGATCGCCTTCCACCATCTTCACCCGGTCCATCAGGTCCAGGCGGCGCAGGCGCTCCAGGGAGTCCGTCGCCCGGCGCGCCACCAGGCCGGTGACCTCGTAGCCCTTGTCCACCAACAGCCGCGCCAGATAGGCGCCATCCTGGCCCGTCAGGCCCGTTACGAATGCACGTTTCTCCACCGTCAGATTTTCTCCCGCCAGTATTCGAGTATCTCTGCGAGGCTTGTATCCAGCTCATGCTCTGGACTCCAAGCCGTTGTTTTTATGAGTTTTTCCGGGCTGCCGAGCATGCGTCGCTGTTCGTTGGGCCGAACTCTGGCGGCCTCCTGGACGATCTCGCAGTCGATGCCCGCCAATGCTACCAGTTTCTCGACGATGGTATTAAGCGGAATTTCCCGCCCGGAACAGACATTGTAGATCTCGCCGTTGTCGCCCTTTTCCAGCAGCGCGAGATAGGCCCGGACCACGTCACGGACGTCGAGAAAGTCCCGCGTCACCGCCAGGTTGCCGGTCTTCAGACGTACATGGCCGGTGGCGGCCTGGGCGGCGATCTGCCGGGCCACCGTCTGGGTGAAGAAACGTTCGTCCTGGCCGGGGCCGATGTGGTTGAACGGCCGCGCGATGATCACCTCGAAGTCCGCCGTCTGGCTCCATTGGACGCAAAGCGCCTCCGCCGCGATCTTGCTCACCGCGTAGGGATTCGCCGGCCGGGTCGGCTGGCTCTCGTCCACCGGCAGGGCCGATTCCGCAACCCTGCCATAGACATCACCGGAGCTGACATAGAGAAAACGTCCGCGAAAGCCGCTGTCCGCGAGCGCCGTGAGCAGATTCCAGGTACCAAGGAAATTGATCTCGAAGGTCTCGCGGGGATCCTCGAAGGCGCGCGGGATGAAACTCTGGGCGGCAAGATGGACAACCCGATCCGCCTCCACTTCGGCGACGCGGCGACGCAAGGCCGCCTCGTCACGCAGATCGATATGACTGTCACCCTCGCCCAGACCGACGCAAGGCACGGCCTCCTTGAGGTAGCGGCCGACAAATCCGCCACTACCCGTCACCAACAAACTCACCGACACACTCCCCAGGGAAAAGAAACAGCGTTTATCCGCCCCACGTTATACCAGCCACCGCGCGCGAGCAAGCCGTTCAAGGAGTCATGTCGGCATGGCGCCCAACACGCCGTCCGACAGGGACCTGTGTGAACCGGGGGGCAATATTGACAAACAACAGGTGGTGGTGCACTGGCGTCAGTGCAGGGAACGGCTGCCGGCCGCGGCCGCCTGTTCCAGTGTGCCAAGGTGATCGACGATCTCGCTGTTGGGCGCATAGTCGTTGACCACGGCGAGCAGGATACTGCGGATCTTTTCATAGTCCGCGTTCTTGCACGCCTCGTACAGGCTGTCCAGGTGCGCCTGCATCTCCGACCACGGCAACATGGCTTCCATGGCGCGCATGATCATCGGGTGACGCGTCTTCTCCACGTTGTCACCGATGAGGAGTTCCTCGTAGAGCTTTTCACCCGGGCGCAGACCGGTATAGGCAATGGCAATATCACCTTCAGGGTTCTGTTCGTCCCTGACGCTCATTCCCATGAGGTGGATCATCTTGCGCGCGAGATCATTGATGCGTACCGGCTCACCCATGTCCAGCACGAAGACATCGCCGCCCTGCCCCATGGAACCGGCCTGGATGACGAGCTGGGCAGCCTCCTGGATGGTCATGAAATAGCGCTGTACGTCGGGATGCGTCACCGTCACCGGCCCGCCCTGCCGGATCTGGCGGCGAAACACCGGCACCACCGAACCGGAGGAATCGAGGACGTTACCGAAACGCACCATGCAGAAGCGGGTCGCGGAACCGGCTTCCGCCAGGCCCTGCAGGATCAACTCGGCAAAACGCTTGGTGGCGCCCATGACGTTGGTTGGGCGCACCGCCTTGTCGGTGGATACGGACACGAAGGTCTCCACGCCGGTCTCGACCGCGG
>Ga0256830_1002220_pt1 | contig 12978 bp, 14 predicted proteins | sample 128326metaG_FD_190537 | JGI IMG/M metagenome (GOLD analysis project Ga0256830, IMG submission 190537) | Hydrothermal vent microbial communities from Lau Basin, Pacific Ocean - 128-326 | ecosystem: Environmental > Aquatic > Marine > Hydrothermal vents | place: Pacific Ocean: Lau Basin | collected...
ACTACCCCCGGCGATGGCCGACATGCCCACCACGGCGGCGTGTTCCTCCTCTTCGACGGTGAGGATGGACTGTTCGGTGAACTTCTCCACTTCCGCCAGCAGGGCCTCAAGTTCCCCGTCCAGCTTGGCGCCCTCGCGCTCGGCCGAGGCGGCAAGTTCCTCCGCATCCGCCGCCCGGCCTGCCTCGATCAGGGCAAAGGCTTCTTCCACATGCCGGCTGTATTTCTCATGTTCCTGGCCGATACGGTCCAGCTCGGACAAAAGACGCTGAAACTCGGTCCGGGATGCCTGCGAATGGGCCACTTCCACGCCGGTGCGCGCCACGCCCATGCCCTTTTCAATCTCGGCGACGATACGCTCGTCCAATTCCGTGAAGCGCTGATGTTCCCTCCGCACTCCGTCCAGACCATCCAGTTCGGGATTCCTGACATGGCCGGCGCGCAAGGCCTTCTCCAGCGCCACGGCCTGTTCCAACTGGCCCACGGTAATCGAGGTCAGGGATTCCACCAGGGGGATGTCCTCTTCCGCGATTTCCCTGACCTCCTCCTCGATACTCATCAACTTGGACAATCCCCAGGCCACCACCGCAATCATCAGGACGGTATTGGCCACCAGCATCAGGTTCATCTTGTGGCTGATTTTCATAGATGCCTCCTCTCACCCGGTTATCGCCTGGATGACTCCCTCCGCCGGCGGGACAATGACAGCTTTCAGTGTCTGCCGCGGAACTCCCGGCATGCGCCGGTGCATTCCTTACTATTCTCGTTTGTCGGCCGGCGCGCGGAATTCTGAAGCCAGGGAATTCTTTCAGCATCAACAACCTGTGAGCGGCACACAACTTCCTTGTCAGTGCAGGAAGAGGGGCAGCGGAATCACCAGGGAAAGCGAGGGCCGCGCATGTACCACTTCGCGATGGAGGGGGCGGTGGATCTCGTAGACCACCTCGCGCCTGACGACATGCCCGGGTACCCCGTAGCCATGGTACCCATGTTCCCAGTCGCCATGATGCCGTGGGCGCTCCACAAGAACTGGGGCATGGCGGGGCTTGACATGATGGGTCCGCTCATCCGCGCGGGCCAGGGCGGGACTCATGCCCAAAATGATGATGACCAGGGCCGCGATGGCCGCCGTCAACCAAGAAATTGAATCTCGCGTAGTCATGATCCGTTCTCCTTCTCAGTGAATACTTTCAGCCGTATACCATTCTCAGCGGGAACAGATGAATACACGCTGAATGGCGCATGAGTCGACAAAACCCGCTGATTGCGTTAAATTATTAATCCGGCAACAATATATGTCATTCCACGCAAACCGCCCGACATCCCCGGGCGTACCATCACAGTCAACCGAGAGGATCCGATATGCCACCCATCCAGCGCACATCCTGGTTTTTTTCCACCCTGATCGCCACAGCGCTCTTGTATTCGGGCGCGGCCCTGGCTGCCCCGGGCGCGGAGGATATCGTGCGCCAGTGCGGCAACAAGATTCCAGGCCAGGATCTCAAGACCAGGCTGACCATCGAACTCATCAACAAGGCGGGCGACACCAAGCGCCAGGAATTCGTGCGCCACTGGAAAAACAGCAATGGTCAGGACGACATCATGAGCAAGACCCTGCTGGTCACCACCTATCCCCCGGACAGCAAGGGTGTGGCTTTCCTGCGCTGGACCTACAGCCCGGGCGTGCACAAGCATGACGCCCAGTGGCTCTATCTCCCCAAGACCAAGACCCTGCGCAAGATTCCCATCCAGGATCTCAACAACAATTTTCTCAATTCCGACCTCACCTATGGCGACATGGCGCCCCGGGCCGTGGATGACGACACCCATACCCTGGTCGATGAGGATGCGGATTTCTATATCGTCGAAAGCAGGCCCCGGGAAAAGGACACCCTCTACAGCAAGAAACGGGTATGGTACAAGAAGGGAAAGAACGGGGATGAATGCGTCAAATCACGGGTGGAATACTACGATCTCAACGGCGCCCTGCTGAAGACTCAGGCCATTCAGTGGGAGAACATCAATGGCGCCTGGATCTGGCGTGAAATGCAGGTCAAGAACGTGCAGAACGGCCACGCCACCCGTTTCACCATCGATGACGTGCAGCTCAATATCGGCCTGAAAGACAACCTCTTTACCACCCGCACCCTTAAGCGCGGCCTGTCTGGAACCTGAATCCGCGGGTTCAGCTGGAGACCAGGCGGCCGTCAATTCCGATGGCAATCCTCTCCCTCATCCTGCAAAAAGGAGGGAGAGGATATAACCCTGCGAGCTTTCATGCGCCCTGCCGGGCGTGGCGACTCGAGTATTGCAGGATGGCGGGGTAAACCCTGTCCTGCTCAATGAATCCAATGGGATTCCAGCAACATCAACCCGCTCAATGCCGCCACCACCACGGCGGTGGAGGTGAAATTGTCCACCACCACCAGATTCAGGTCAGGGGAGAACAGGGTCGCCGACGAGGTGCGCAGAATGATCATCACCCACATCCCGACCAGCGCCATGGCGCCCAGATTAAACGTGCTGTTGATGATGCGCGAATGCTTCAGGTTGTGCAGAAAATACCCCAGCAGGAAATAGACCGAGTACGGCACGGTATAAATGTATACTGTCTTCATGGCGATCTCGGTGCTGTTGCCCGGCGTATAGAGCGCGGCGGTGAAACCGACGGCGATGGTAAACACCAGTGCCGCAACAGCCAGAATCAGCCCGAAAGTCACGGTTTGAATAATATAATGGTTGATTTGCTTCAGAATGATCATGAGTTGACCTCCCGCGGGTTCCGGATCAGTCAGTGACCTGCCCGATGACACGCTCAGTGTACCACCAGCACGCGCGGCATCATGTCAAGGGTGCGGCGCTGGTGACAAACCGCCTGTTTGAGGGCAGACTCTGTTACTATTAGACAAGCGAGAATCGGGCCAATCTCAAGCAGGAAAATACACACTTTTCCCGACAGTACATCAGGCCTTATCCAGGGAAGGCACAAGATACAAAAGGCTGATTCCCTTGTACTTTGTACCTCGTGCCTTGTATCTTTTACCTTTCACAATCCCAATGCCTGATTTGTTGCAATGACTGGGTTTATTGACATACCGGGGCAATAATTCCCAGGATCGTCCCATGAACATTCAATTCACCAAAATGCACGGCCTGGGGAACGATTTCGTGGTCATCGACGCCTCGTCGCGCGCCCTCCGGCTGACTTCACGGCAAATCCGCTTTCTGGCAGACCGCCATTTCGGTGTCGGCTGCGATCAGGTGCTGATCGTCGAACGGGCGCGGAATCCGGCCCACGACTTCCGTTATCGCATCTTCAACGCCGATGGAGAAGAAGTGGGCGCCTGTGGCAACGGAGCGCGTTGCTTTGCCCGCTATGTCCATGACCGGGGGCTGACGGACAAGCGTGAACTGGCCCTGGAGACCCTGGGCGGAGTGGTGCGCACCCGTATCGAAGACGACGGCATGATCACCGTGGACATGGGCACGCCCCGTTTCGAGCCCCGGGAGATCCCCTTCGTGGCGAATGCACCCGCCCTCACTTATCTCCTGAGCGTGGAAGGCGAAGACTATCAGATCAGCGCCCTGTCTCTCGGCAACCCCCATGCCGTGCTCCTGGTGGACGATGTCGATGAGGCGCCCGTGGCGCGGCTCGGGCCACTGATCGAGCACCACGAACGCTTTCCCCAGCGGGTCAACGTGGGCTTCCTCGAAATCCGCGGACGTGCGCATGCCCGCCTGCGCGTCCATGAGCGTGGCGCGGGGGAGACCCTGGCATGTGGCAGCGGCGCCTGCGCAGCCATGGTTGCCGCGCGGCGCCGCGATCTGATGGATGCGCGTTGCACCCTTTCACTGCGCGGCGGGGAACTGACAATTGCATGGCCAGGCCCGGGAAGTTCCGTTATGATGACAGGACCAGCCACATTCGTTTTTGAAGGAACCCTGGAAGCATGAACACAAGGCAAGACCAGAACCCGGCGGCGGAACAGGCCGACGAGGCCGCCGTTGTCAAATACCTGTGCGCGCACCCTGATTTTTTCGCCGCTCACTCAGATGTGCTTGCCGAACTGAACCTGCCCCACGAAACCGGACCGGCCACCTCCCTGATCGAGCGCCAGGTGGCCATCCTGCGGCGCCAGAATCACCAGCACCGGGAGCAACTGCAGGAACTGATCCGGATCGCCCAGGACAATGAACGCCTTATCCTGCGCCTGCAGCAACTGACTCTCGACCTGCTCGACACGGAGCGGTTGCCGGACATGATCGACCTGCTGCGCACCACCCTGCAAGGCGACTTCCACGCCGACGCCGCCGCGCTGCATTTCACCGCCCTGCCGCTGTGTCAACTGCCGGGCATCCATAAGGACGACTTTATCCAGGTATTCATCCATGGCGCCGAGGATGACACACCGCAAGAACTCACCCGGCTCTTCGCCAATGAAAAGCCCTGCTGCGGGAAATTCAACGAAAACGTGTTGTCCCGGATCTTTCCGGAAGAAGGCAGGGAAATCGCCACCGCGGCCTTGATACCCCTGACGCTCAAGGACATCCCTGGCAAGGGGCTGCTCGCCATCGGCAGCCACGACGAACACCGTTTCAATGCCGAGATGGGCACGGTCTACCTGCAATACATGGGCGAGCTGATCGGACGCAAGCTGGCCCCCCATCTCTCCGCGCCCTCCCCTTGATCGCTTACCGGGCCTGGCTGGACAGATACCGCGACTATCTCCAGGTCGAGAAACGCTACTCATCCCATACATGCCTGGCCTATATGCGCGATCTGCGCAAGCTCATGGACTACTGCAGGGATGCCGGAATCGAGGAATGGACGGCGCTGGATCATCCCCATGTCCGCAACTTCATCGCCGCCCATCACCGCAAGGGCCTGGGTGGCGCCAGCCTGCAGCGCCTGCTGTCATCGGTGCGCGGCTTCTGCGCCTTTCTGATACGGGAAGGCGCCATGAAGCACAATCCCGCCGTGGATATCCAGGCGCCGCGAACAGCGCGCCGCCTGCCGGACGTGCTGGACGTGGACCAGACCAGCCAGCTCCTCGCCTTCTCGGGCGGGGGGGTTCTGGATATCCGCGACCGCGCCATCATGGAGCTGTTCTATTCCTCGGGGCTGCGCCTCGGTGAACTGGTCGCCCTCGATCTCGGGCACCTGGACCTGGCCAACGCCACGGTTGAGGTGACGGGCAAGGGCCGCAAGACCCGTATCCTCCCCGTCGGTGGCCACGCCCGTCGCGCCCTCGAAGCCTGGCTGGCGCAGCGAGCCGGCCTCGCGCGCGATGACACCCAGGCCCTGTTTCTGAGCCGCCGGGGAAAACGCCTCACGCCGCGCGCCATTCAGCAGCGCATCCAGCGGCAGGCGCGCAGACAGCACCTGCCCGGCAGGGTCCATCCCCACATGCTGCGCCACAGTTTCGCCAGCCACCTGCTGGAATCCAGCGCCGACCTGCGCGCCGTGCAGGAACTGCTGGGACACGAAGACATCTCCACCACCCAGATCTACACCCACCTGGATTTCCAGCACCTGGCCAGGGTCTACGACAAGGCCCACCCGCGCGCGCGCAAGAAACACGGCAAAATGGATCTGAAGGACTGAGCGGGAATCGTCCGGCCTCTCCCCGGCACCTGCCCGGCGGAAGATTCTGTCCCGCCACGCAGATGGTGTACAATTCATGGTCCGCCCCGTGAAAAAGCCGGGGCATTGCTAAGGAGAAAACACAGTGGAACAATTCCGCGGCACGACCATCCTCAGCGTGCGCAGAAACGGCAAGGTCGTTCTGGGCGGCGACGGACAGGTGTCCATGGGCAACACCGTCATGAAGAGCAATGCGCGCAAGGTGCGCAGGCTCTACAACGATCAGGTGCTGGCGGGTTTCGCCGGGGGCACCGCTGACGCCTTCACCCTCTTCGAACGCTTCGAAGGCAAACTGGAAATGTATTCCGGCAACCTGCTGCGCGCCGCCGTGGAACTGGCCAAGGACTGGCGCACGGACCGCATGCTGCGCCGCCTGGAGGCCCTGCTGGCCATTGCCGACGGCAAATCCTCTCTCATCATTTCCGGCAACGGCGACGTGATCGAACCGGAGAACAATCTCATCGCCATCGGCTCGGGCGGCCCCTACGCCCAGGCCGCGGCGCGCGCCCTGCTGGAAAACACGGAGCTGGAGGCGCGCCCCATCGTGGAGCAGGCCCTGGGCATCGCCGCCGACATCTGCGTCTATACCAACCGCAATCTGACCATTGAAGAACTCTCGACAGGTGAATAATCGATCATGTCCGAAATGACCCCCCGTGAAATCGTCCAGGAACTGGACAAGCACATCATCGGGCAACACAATGCCAAGCGCGCCGTGGCCATCGCCCTGCGCAACCGCTGGCGGCGCATGCAGGTGGACGAGAGCCTGCGCAACGAGATCACCCCCAAGAATATCCTGATGATCGGCCCCACCGGCGTGGGCAAGACGGAAATCGCGCGCCGTGTCTCCAAGCTGGCCCGCGCGCCCTTTATCAAGGTGGAGGCCAGCAAGTTCACGGAAGTGGGTTACGTTGGCAGGGATGTCGAATCCATCATTCGCGATCTGGCGGACATTTCCGTAAAGATGACCAGGGAAACCGAAATGGAGAAGGTGCGTCACCGGGCTGAGGACATGGCCGAGGAGCGCATCCTCGACATCCTGTTGCCGGCGGCGCGCGGAGAAGGCGGTGATGCCGACAGCATGGCCGCCACGCGCCAGAAATTCCGCAAGAAACTGCGCGAGGGCCAACTGGACGAGCGCGAGATCGAGGTGGAACTGGCGGCTGCCCCCGTGGGCGTGGAGATCATGACCCCGCCGGGCATGGAGGAGATGAGCAACCAGCTCTCCACCCTGTTCCAGAACATGGCCGGCAGCCGCACCAAGAAACGCCGCCTGCCCATCAAGCAGGCCTACAAGCTGTTGTGCGACGAGGAGGCCGCCAAGCTGGTCAACGAGGAGGAGATCAAGACCCGCGCCATGCAGAACCTGGAGCAGAACGGCATCGTCTTTCTCGACGAGATCGACAAGATCGCGCGGCGCTCCGATCACAGCAGCGGCCCGGACGTCTCCCGCGAGGGGGTGCAGCGCGACCTCCTGCCCCTGGTGGAGGGCTGCACGGTATCCACCAAGTTCGGCATGGTCAAGACCGACCACATCCTGTTCATCGCCTCGGGCGCCTTTCACCTCAGCAAGCCCTCGGACCTGATCCCGGAGCTGCAAGGCAGACTGCCCATCCGCGTGGAGCTGGAAGCCCTGTCGGTGGACGACTTCGTGCGCATCCTCACCGAGACGGACGCCTCCCTGACCCAGCAGTACCAGGCTCTCATGGAAACCGAGAACCTCCATCTCGAATTCAGCGCCGACGGCATCGCCCGCATCGCGGAGATCGCCTGGCAGGTCAACGAGCGCACCGAGAACATCGGCGCCCGCCGCCTGCACACTGTCATGGAGCGGGTCATGGAGACCCTGTCCTTCGAGGCCTCCGACATGTCCGGCAAGACCGCGGTCATCGATGCCGCTTATGTCAACGCCCACCTGGACAAGCTGGTGCAGGACGAAGACCTGAGCCGTTACATTCTGTAACCCCGGCACGCCCATGACCCGCCACGACACCTCACCCAGACCCACCAGCATCCGCCTGCATCAGAAGTCGCGCCTCCTGGAGGTGGTCTTCGACGACGGCAGCCATTTCGAGCTGCCCTGCGAATACCTGCGGGTCTATTCGCCCTCCGCCGAGGTGCAGGGTCACGGCCCGGGACAGGAGACCCTGCAGGTGGGCAAGGAAGACGTGAACATCACCGCCATCGAGCCCGTCGGCAGCTACGCCGTGCGCCTTGCCTTCGACGACGGCCACGACACCGGCCTGTACTCCTGGCCCGTGCTCTACCGGCTCGGCAGCCAGAAGGACCGGCTCTGGCGGGCCTACCTGGACCAGCTCGCGGCGGCGGGCCATCAGCGCAAGGAAGAATTGTGAACGAGAACGACAGCAAAACCACCCATTTCGGCTTCGAGAAAGTCCCGGAAGAGGCCAAGAAGCACCGCGTCGCCCAGGTCTTCGACTCGGTGGCGGACCGCTATGACGTGATGAACGACGTCATGTCCTTTGGCATTCACCGCCTGTGGAAGTGGCTCGCCATCCAGCTGTGCCACATCCGTCCGGGGCAGACCGTACTGGACGTGGCCGCCGGCACCGGAGATCTCAGCGCGCGCCTCGCCCGCCAGGTAGGTGGCATGGGACAGGTGGTGGCCACCGACATCAACGCCAGCATGCTGGAACAGGGGCGCCGGCGCCTGACCAACCGGGGCATCGCGGGCAACATCACCTACGTGCAGGCCGATGCGGAGACTCTGCCGTTTCCTGACAATAGCTTCGACTGCGTCACCATCGCCTTCGGGCTGCGCAACGTGACCCGCAAGGAGGCCGCCCTCGCCTCCTTCCATCGCGTGCTCAAGCCCGGCGGACGCCTCATGGTCCTGGAATTCTCCAGGACCCGCGTGCCCCTCGTCAGCGGTCTCTACGACTTCTATTCCTTCAATATCCTGCCGCGCATGGGCAGGATCATCGCCAACGACAGCGACAGCTACCGCTACCTGGCGGAATCCATCCGCATGCATCCCGACCAGGAAACCCTGCGCGCCATGATGGAAGCGGCCGGTTTCGAGAACTGCGGCTATCACAACTTTTCCACCGGCATCGTCGCCCTGCATCATGGCTACAAGTACTGAATCCCGGAAGGGGCAATCCAGGCCCGCCGCGAACACGGTCACCCGGGCCGCCTGCGACGCCCTGAGCGCCGCACTCGATGCCTGGCTCGCCCTGGACCCCGACAGCCGTGAACGGCTCATCCCCCTGGAAGGCAAGACCGTCACCATCCGCCTGCGCGGCCTGCAACTGGAATTCTCACTGGCGGTGGAAGAGGGCCGCTTGGAGGTCATGCCCCGACCCGCGGACGGCGCGCCCGACACCACGCTGGAGGGCACGCCCCTGACCCTCCTCAAGGCGGGCCTCGCGCCAGCGGGGGAGAGCGCGGCCCTGGGCGGAGAACTGGAGATCACGGGCGACACGGAAACGGGACGCCGCTTCCAGGCCTTCTTCCAGGGCGTCCACATCGACTGGGAGGAACACCTCTCCAGGCTGATCGGCGACGTGGCCGCCCACCAGGCCGGCAACCTCGGGCGCGGCATTGTACAGTGGGGTGCCGAGACCCGCGAAGCCCTCCAGCAGAACGTGAGTGAATACCTGCAGGAGGAAGGGCGCCACCTGCCCCACCCCGACGAAGTTGAATCCTTTCTGTCCGCCGTGGACCGCCTGAGAAACGACGCCGACCGCCTGGAACAACGCATCCAGCGCCTGCGGCGCAGAATCCGCGAATTGACGCAGACGCCGGAGAACCCGGCGTGATCCGTCCCGCGCAATTGTTGCGGTTGCTGAAGATCAACCGTACCCTGGTCAAGCACGGCCTCGACGAGATCGTCTTCGCCACCCACCTGTTCCGCCCGGTGCGCTTCCTGCTCTATCTCGCCCCCTGGAACTGGCGGCGCCGGGAGCGGGAACCGCGCGCCGTGCGCATACGCCGCACCTTGGAGGACCTGGGTCCCATCTTCGTCAAGTTCGGGCAGATCCTCTCCACGCGGCGCGACTTGCTGCCGGAAGACATCGCCGACGAACTGGCGCGCCTGCAGGATGCCGTGCCGCCCTTTCCCGGCCACATCGCCCGCCAGATGGTGGAACAGTCCCTGGGCGACAGCGTGGACGACATGTTCGCAAGCTTCGACGAAACCCCCATGGCCTCCGCCTCCATCGCCCAGGTGCACGCGGCGCGTCTCAAGGACGGGCGCGAGGTGATCGTCAAGGTGGTGCGGCCGGGCATCGCCGATGTCATCCGCCGCGACGTGGGCCTGCTCTACATCATCGCCGACCTGGCCGAGCGCTACTGGTCCGAGGGCCACCGCCTGCGTCCCCGCGAGGTGATCCAGGAATACGAAAAAACCATCTTCGACGAACTGGACCTGGTGCGCGAGGCCGCCAACGCCTCCCAGTTGCGGCGCAACTTCTCCGGTTCCGGGCTTCTCTACGTCCCGGAGGTTTACTGGCCCTACACGCGCAAGAACGTCATGGTCATGGAGCGCATCAGCGGCACGCCCATCGGCAACGTGGACGAGCTGCGCGCCCAGGGCATCGATATGAAACAGCTCTCGGAACGGGGCGTGGAGATCTTCTTCACCCAGGTGTTCCGCCACAATTTCTTTCATGCCGACATGCATCCCGGCAACATCTTCGTCTCGCCCGGGGGCCAGTACATCGCCGTGGACTTCGGCATCATGGGCACCCTCAGCCCCGAGGACCAGCGCTACCTGGCGGAGAACTTCCTCGCCTTCTTCAACCGCGACTACCACCGCGTGGCGGAGCTGCACGTGCAGTCCCGCTGGGTGCCCGAAAACACCCGCGTCGACGAATTCGAGAGCGCCATCCGCAGTGTGTGCGAGCCCATTTTCGAGCGCCCCCTCAAGGATATCTCCTTCGGGCGCCTGCTCCTGCACCTGTTTCAGACGGCGCGCCGCTTCAACATGGTGGTCCAGCCCCAGTTGATCCTGCTGCAGAAGACACTGCTCAATATCGAGGGCCTGGGACGCCAGCTCTATCCCGACCTGGACCTGTGGCAGACGGCCAAGCCCTTCCTGGAACGCTGGACCACCGACCATGTGGGTCCCAAGGCCTTCGTCAAGGCCCTCTACAAGACCAGCCCCCAGGTGCTGGAAAAACTGCCCCACATGCCGCTGCTGCTGAACGAGGCACTGGAAAAGATCCACGAGGGCAGGCTGGCCGTGGAATTCAAGTCCCGGGAACTGGAGGCGGTGCGCGCCGAGATCCACAAGGCCAACCGCCGCACCTACGGCGCCATCGGCGGCGCCGCGCTGCTCATCACGGCAACCGTGGTCAGCAGCTGGAACATGGCAGGGGGCTTCTCGCTGGGCGCCGTTCCCCTGCTGGGATGGCTGCTGGGCGGCGCCGGCGCCTTCTTGCTCTTCAGTGCCCGGCCCGGCAATTATTAACCCGGCAATAATATATCCGGCACGCGACGGCTGAACACGATATATATTGTTGCCGGGTTAATACTGAAGGCTGGCCGGAGACCCGGCGGATTCCCGGATGCCGGGATACAACCCGTCCCATATGCCAATTCAGGATCGTAGTGGACGGAAAATTCACCCGCGCGCGGTCAGCAGGCGATCCAGCTCCGTGAGGCGGCGGGGCGTGCCGACATCGAACCACCGTCCGGGATGAAATTCACCACTGACCTGGCCCGCATCCGCAGCACAGCGCAGCAGGGGCGCGAGGGGGAAGCGCTCCTCGCGGCAGGAGGCGAACAGGCGCGCGTCATAGACGCCGATGCCGCTGAAGGTATAAAGCGGCTCGCCGGTGTTGTGTATCACGCCGGCGCGCAGGGCGAAATCTCCGCCGGGATTGAAATCCGGATTGGGAACAACCACCAGGTGAGCCAGGCCGGAAAGCGCGCGGGGCAGGCGCCCGTAAGCATAATCTGTCCAGATATCGCCATTGACCACCACGAAGGGCCCGTCGCCCAGCAGGGGCAGGGCACGGCGGATACCGCCCCCGGTTTCAAGCCCTTCATCGCCTTCCGGCGAATAGCGGATACGCGCGCCGTACCGGTCGCCATCGCCCAGAAAGTCCTCGATCTGCGCGCCCAGCCAGGCGTGATTGATGACGATGTCGTGGAAACCCGCCCGCACCAGGGCGGTGATGTGATATTCGATGAGGGCGTGTCCCCCGGCCCGCAACAGCGGCTTGGGAGTGGCGTCCGTCAGCGGACGCATGCGCTCGCCCCGGCCAGCCGCGAGTATCATGGCCCTCACGGTGTACTCCGTTCAGGCTCCAAAGGTTTCCTCCCGGGGATGGCGGGACAGCAGGTCGTCCACGGCCTGGCGAGGCGGTTTTCCTTCATGGAGGACCTGGTAGACCTGCTCGGTGATGGGCATGGCGATGCCATGGCGGCGCGCCAGGCCCATGGTTTCCACGGCGCTCTGGATGCCTTCCACGGCCTGGCCGATCTCATCAACAGCCTCCCGCAAAGCCTTGCCACCGGCGAGGGCGAGCCCCAGGCGGCGGTTGCGGGACTGGTCGTCGGTGCAGGTCAGAACCAGGTCGCCCAGCCCCGCCAGCCCCATGAAGGTCTCACGCCTTGCCCCCAGGGCTACGCCGAGACGGGTCATTTCCACCAGGCCGCGGGTGACCAGGGCGGCGCGGGTATTGGCCCCGAAGCCCAGGCCGTCGGCGATGCCAGCCGCGATGGCGTGGACGTTCTTGATAGCGCCGCCCACCTCCAGGCCGATCATGTCCTGGGAGGTGTATACCCGGAAACGCGCATTGTGCAGGTATCTCACCAGGTCATGGGCGAATTCCCCGTCACTGGCCGCGGCGGCAATGGCGGTGGGCAACGCCCGCGCCACTTCATGGGCGAAGGTGGGACCCGAGATGACCGCCTGGGGAGTGCCACGGCCCAGGACCTCGGAGACGATTTCGTGCAGCAGCTTGCCCGTTCCAGGCTCCATGCCCTTGCTGGCCCAGGCCAGGCGGATATCGCCCGAGGCCGTCTCGGCAACAACCCGCAGGGTGTCGCGGAAACCGGCGCAGGGCACGGCCAGGAGGATGTCGCGCACGCCGTCCAATGCCTCTTCCAGCGTGACACAGGCCCGCAGGCTTTCGGGAAAATCGATGTCCGGCAGGAATTGCGCATTGCAGCGCTCGCGAACCAGGCGCTCCATGTGAGGGGCCTCGTGCCCCCATAACCTCGCCTGGATCCCGTTGCGCGCCAGCAGCACCGCCAGTGCCGTGCCCCACGCGCCGGCGCCCAGCACGGCAAGGGATTCGGTTTGCGGCCTTGTCATGACGATCCGCTCGCGGCGCCTATGTGATCCGGCGCCTCAGTGCTTGG
>Ga0256830_1002221_pt1 | contig 12978 bp, 10 predicted proteins | sample 128326metaG_FD_190537 | JGI IMG/M metagenome (GOLD analysis project Ga0256830, IMG submission 190537) | Hydrothermal vent microbial communities from Lau Basin, Pacific Ocean - 128-326 | ecosystem: Environmental > Aquatic > Marine > Hydrothermal vents | place: Pacific Ocean: Lau Basin | collected...
CTGACCACACCCCGGCGGGCAGGTAAAATTGTCCGATACCTGATCCGGTTCCGCCAATCGGCAACAAAAACTGGCCTTTCGCATCGTATACTAGCAAGTAATCGTGAAAGGACTCAATTACATAGATGTTGCCGTCCGAGTCCACCGCCACCCCCTTGGGGCGCACGAGGTTACCCACGTACAGCCCCCGCTCGCCCAGGGCGCGGATGAATGTTCCGTTCCCATCGAGCACCTGCACCCGCGCATTGAAGGTATCGGTAACGTACAGCTTGCCGTCGCGAAAGCTCAGGTGCGTCGGCGCATTGAACGTCGCCCCTGCCGTGCCCTGGCGGCCGATGATATCGATCAGGCGCCCATCGTCGGCGAACACCTTGACATTGTGCTCGGCGGTGTCGGCGACATAGATCTTGCCACTGACGGTATCGATGGCCAGGCCGGTGGGGCGGGCAAGGTCTTCCTGGCCGATAACCGCCAGCGGCTTTCCCTCTGAGCTCAGCCGGAATACCGCGCCCAGCTCCGAATCGGCAACCAGCACATCGCCGTTGGCGGCAATGGCGATCCCCACCGGCGAGGCGAAGTTGGCCACCGGGCTCGCCTGATCCCAGACAAACAGTTTCCCCGCCTTTTCGTCGAAGACGAAAACGGCCAGCCGGGAGGCGTCCGTGACCAATACCCGCCCCGCGGCATCGACGGTACCCGACTGCGGTCGCTGGAGGATATTGCGGAAACCGCTGCCTTTCCCCAGTCCGACGATGGCATTGAAGAAGTCGCGCATCTGGTTGGCGGCGCTGTTCTTCTCCTTGGCCTCGAAATTCTCCTCGCCGGTCAGTTCGCCCACGAAGCGGTAGCGCGGCGTTTCCGGTGCCTCGGGCCAGACACGGCTCTGCTCCGACTCGCCATAGCGCATGACCTGCTGGGTCGGGGCACAGGCGCTGAGGAGCATCATGGCCAACAGAAAAACGCACAAGGACAAGGAACGCATGGGGGCTCAACCTCCACTGTTATCGGCTGGCGGGGAAGCGCCCTGCTGAATGCGCAGGATCTGTACACGGCGGTTGAGGCTGTCCGCCACATAGAGACGATCGCCATTCACCCACAAGCCGGATGCCCTGCGGAAGCGCCCCGGGGCGGCACCGCTGCCACCAAAGGTCGCCTGCAGGCGTCCATCCTGATAGATGCGAATGGTGTTGTCACTCTCGTCACTGACGTAGAGGCGCTGCTCACGATCGAGGGCCGCCGCAATGGGGAAGGTCAGTTCACCCTCGCCGAAGGCATAGCGGAACTCACCTTCCCAGGTCAGCACCTGGACCGGAAGTTCCAGGCGATCGAAGATATACAGGCCATCTGCGCCCACCGCCATGGCGGTAATGGCGCGGAAACGCCCGGGTCCCGTGCCGCGTCGCCCCAGGGCCCTGACTGCCTTGCCAAAGGGGTTGAACACCACCACATGACTGAAAGAGCCATCGGCCACGAACACGTTGCCCGTCATTTCGTCGACGATCACGTCGATGGGCCGGGAAAGGTTTGCCAGATCCTGGAAGCGGTTGAGCAGGGTCCCGTCTTCCGCGAAATGCAGCACCTGCTTGCCCAGCATGTCCACGATGTAGAAGGAACGGTCCTTTGCAACGTAGATACTCCCCGGGTCGCCGACGAAATACGTCGCTATCTCGACAATGGGGCGGAACAAGCGGGTCACCAGGTCATATTGAAAGACGATCTTGGGCTCGGCATCGACGATATAGAGAATGTCATCGACCCCGGCAACGGACACGGGCTGGCGCAATACCACTTCCTCGACGGCCCCTACCGCGAGCCGCCGAAACTGCCCGCCGACGCCGCGCACATCCTGCTGCCCGCCCATGAGAATCGCGTCGACGGATAGCAACTCCGACGCGCCAGCGGCGGGGGCTGCGCCCTCCCCCTTCACCCGCGATACTATCGGTGGATTGGCACTGAAGAGATCGCCCTCGGTGGCCACTCGTTCGAGTTCGGCAACGCTGCAGCCCGCAAGCAGCAGGAAGGCGGTACTAAGAGACAGGACGCGGGTCAGCGACGATTTCAGCGCAACCCGACATTTTCCCGGGCAACGCTGTGGCACCGATTGCACTCCATGGGTGGAAAGGCGACCTTGCCGTGACAGACGCCGCAATATTCACCTTCGATTATCGCCGCCATGGTCACGAAATTCCCGCCCCGCTGGGGGAGGAAAATGGCCGGATGACAATTCTTGCACGTCAACCACTTGGTATGCGGCAAGTGGGGAAAGCGCACGTAGGGCATGGATGCCGTGTTCTTGAAGATCACATCGAAATCCACCGAGTGCATCTTCTCCTCGCCGGTCAGGCCGGTGCGCGGGGCGATCAGGCCACGATCCAGCGTCTCGACCCAGTTGATGATACCGCGCGCATCACGCGGAAAATCCCTCATCGCATCGGCCGGCGGCTGCAAGGTATTGACGGCATCGTTTTCCGGGTCGTGGATGCCATCCTCGGGAATCGGCACCACGTCCCCATGCAATTGGTAATGCCCGCCCCCTTCTTCCGCAAACACCAGGCCGGAAAGCAGTGCAAGGCCAGCCATGCCCGCAAGCGAACACCGCAGAAACCATCCCCCCCTTGCACATTCAATGAAGATATTCGCCATACCAGTTCATTAGTTGCCCGGCCTAGCCGCGCATCCTCCCATACATAACCAAGGCACCCCCCTTGGCAACACAGAAACGAGTTTCGAAGGCCCCGCCCACCCGCCAGCCGCGGCCGGGCGTGGGTCACAAGCCCAGCAATGGAACCTACTGCGAGACACCCACCATGCGCAAGGCACGACGGACGGTTTTTGTCGCCTGCTGCATCATGGCGATGGCGGCGCCGTAATCGCCGCTGGCGGCCTTGTCCTTGGCCTCGTCACGGCGCTTGCGCGCCTTTTCGAGAAAGCTGTCCATGAGACTCAGGGCACCCGCCGCCGGCTTCTTCATCTCGACCGCTACCGGCACCAGTTCTTCATAGCCGGTGAAGCGTTTCAGCTCATAGTCGAACTCATCCGCCGGTGAATCAAATTTCAGCTCATACACCAGTGTCTTGGAATCCAGCATGCTGTGGATGGCCTTGGTCACGATGGCCTGTGCCTGCTCGAGCTTTGCATTGGCCTTTGCATAGGCCCCCTTGGCGGCCAGGTCCTCGGCCTCAGCTTTCAGGCGGGCGACCAGGGCCTGGTCGTACTCGACTTCCTGCGGAACGCTTCCCGCCTTTGCGATACGCTTGTAATTGCTCTCGTACGAAGCCTCGAAGTCCCTGACCTCGTGCTGCAGCTCGTCATAGCGCTGCGCATCCAGCGCCTGGGTGTCCTCGTTGGGCACCATCCGCGTTGCGGCGCTCACCCCCTTCACGGCCTTGTCGGCCAGGGCCAGCGCCTCGGGCAAGGCCCCGGCACGCACCTTCTCGCGGCTGGCCGCCAAGTCCTTTTGCGCCGCGGCCAACAGCCGCTTGGCCTCCGCGTTGCTGCTGGCAAGCACCCGCTTGGCGCCCTTGCCGTTGATCATCATGTCAGCAAACATCAGCTTCTGCTTGACCTTTGCCTCGGAGACCTGCTGTGCCTGCTTCGGCGCGGCCGCCGCCGCAGCCACGGGGGTCTCGATCTTCACCGTCTCGCCCGGGTTCACGATGTACAGGGTCGCCCCCATGTAGGGATGATTGCGGCACGCGTAATACACCTTGCCAGGGGTATTCTTGCCAGGCGTGAACGTCATCGTTCCGTTGTAGATGTAGGCCCCCTGCACGCCTTCCACGACCGGCGAGCTGCCCCAGCCGATTTCCTTGCTGGAAAGATAGACATCGTGCTTCGGATCGGTGCGGATTTCGAACCGGTAGGTCTTGCCACGCTCCAGCACGATGGACTTTCCGGGCACGCCATCGATACTGAAGCCCATCGGATGCCCTTTTCCATAGGCCGGGTGACGAGAATCCTTCTTGACCAGGGTAATGACATGCTGCCCGGGTGCCAGCTTCTTTGGCACATCGGCCGTTGCGGCACCCTCGGCAGTTGCAGCAAGCGCTGTCGCGCCTTCGGAAGCATCAGCAGCCACCACGTCCTTGGCCGCTTCCGCGCTGCCTTCCACCGCCTGCGCCTGCGCTGGCATCGACTCGACGGCAATGGGCGGACTGACCTCCTTTGCCGGCATGGTTTCAACGGCGGGGGCCTGGTCGACCTGAACCTCCTCTTTCACCTCTTTTTCGCCAACCGCACCCTCGCCCGTGGGAGGCTTGGCCTCGGCGACCTGTGCGGCAACGTCCTCCTGCACCGGAGCCGGGGCTTCGCCCTCGGCAGGCGAGGTTTTGGGCGCATTCGTCGCACAGCCCCACAGGGAAAACAGCGAGACAATGATGACGGTTGAAAGGGTTTTGAAAGATGAATTCGACATGTCAGGATACCCGCCAACAGAAAAACACTATGAATACAGGGACATAAACCAAGCCGCAACGACACTTAGAGAAACGGCGCGAACAAAAGTTCGCGCCGCCAACACATCACTCCAACACTTGGGATAACGCCACCACCATACAGTGGGATCGGTTACTGCCAAGGATTCTTTAGGCTTGCAGAACTCTGCGGCGGCTTCCAATCGGCAGGCTTGGGCTTGGAATGGCACTTGGTGCAGGATTTGGTGGTAATCGGGAATGCCACCTTGCCATGACACACGCCGCACTGCTGACCCAGCAGGATACCGGACATGTTGAGCACGTTTGCCTTGCGCTGCGGAATGAAGATCTTCGGATGGCAGTTCGAGCAATGCAGCCACTGGGTATGCGGCTTGTGCGGGAACACGACGTCCGGCACCGTCGACTTCACCTCGCGCACGATGTCCAGATCCATCACCAATGGCTCAACAGTGGGATCGAAACGATCATAACGTGGCTGCAGAAGATTCGTATCCAGTGCCTTCACCCAGTCGACATAGTTACCGAAATCGCTCTTCGGGAGGCCTTCATAGGCGATTTTCGGCGGCTGCAGGACATGGGTATTGTCGTTATCGGGATCATGCACGCCATCCTCGGCGGGCGGCAGATTCCTAGCCGTTTCCTTCTTCAGCAGGCGATTGAACGTATTCGCCGAGCTGACCTGGCCCTTTGCGGCCTTCACCTCTTTAAGCGGCGGCTGAGCTGCCAATACCTGAGTAGCAACGACAGGCAACACACTCAAAGCCACAACCCCAAGGAAGAATTGTTTCATTTTCATTGTAATACCCTTCGTTGTTAGCTTACTTCTTGTTGCCTAACTTTTTATAAGTCGGCGCAACCAATCGTTGAACGGTACTGCCATGAATCTGGGTGGGGGTACCCGGCACACCCGAGTGACACATACCGCAGTTTTCAACGGACCAGGAGATCTCACCATTGTGGCAGGCGCCACAGAACTGGCCATCGATGATCTTGGCCATGGTGATCTTGTTGCCACCCGCCTTGAACTTGAAGCCAAGGTCGGCATGACACACCTTGCAGCGGAAACGAATCCTGTGATACCAGTGCGGGAATACCGCAGGCCGCATGCCTGCCGCATCGGAGTAGTTGTTGATAACCACATCGGCGTATTCCGCATGGGCTGCTTGCGGCAGCACCATCACGGCCAACATACTCAGCAAGCCAAAAAGTGCCGACTTGTACATAGAGCCTCCCTCCATCATCGTCATTAAATCAAAAGTCAAAAGCGAATAATTTTTGTCAGTGCAATTCGCGCATATTAACCCACATCAGAAGCTGCGGGTAGCCTGAAAGTTGAGCGACTTCACCGGCTCCCCGACAACATTCTGCGTCAATCTAAAGCTTGCCGACATACTCAAGAGACCTAAACTGTATTGAAAACGGTTATCCCAGTCCAGTCTCTGAGAGGGTATATCGTTGCCGATCTCCTTGCTGGCGTTAAAACGTGAGTAAAACCGAAGGTTATAAATGCCAAAGGGACGGTCGTGCCGATAGAAGAAACTCACCACCCCATAGCGCCGGTATCCCGTCTCCAGAGGCCCGCTGATCGGCTGATACTCCTGGCGATTCACGTCATAGGTCAGGTTGCCCGTCAGGCCACTCAAGCGGTTGATGCTCACGTCCTGCGACAGATTCACGCCCGCCCGCTGGAATACCGACGCCAAGCCGCCCTTGGTGCGCGAATCGGACGCCTGAAAGTTCCCATAGGTAGAGCCTCGCCGACCACGGTAGTTACTGCTCAGGCTGAAGCTGCTGGTAAAGGTATTGGAGACGTCTTCCGTCGCGGAGCTCTTGTTGCTCGAGGCACTCTGGGAGAAGCCCATATTCATCGAAGCGGCGCGCCCCAGCGCCCACTGCCCGCTAAGGTTGTACATCAGCCCGCCGCCAAACGTGCGCACATTTTCGGACGACTTCGTGCCACCCGAATCCACCCGCGACAGGGTGTTACCCGCCGAGCCCGTCACCTGCCAGAACCAGTCTAAACCCGCACCCAGCGGGTACCGGTAGGATGAATAATTCAGCCCCAGGGACTGGCTCGTCGTCAGCAGCTGGGAATTATCGCTTTCAGCCGTACCGGCGGTCACCCCGGCAGTCACATTGGCACGCCGGGTGACCCGGTAGTTCAGGCCGATATTGGTGTCCAGGCTCCTCCGCTCCGAACCGCCCCCCGCCCCGGTCTTCGAGTCCGACTTGGACGCGCGAACACCACCCGTCACATTCAGGGCCCGGTGTTCCGGGCGCCAATGGAACAGGCTCGACCCCTGGGCGACGTTCGACTCGGAGGCGCCATCACCCGAATCCGTATTCAACAGCGTCAGGAGGTTGGTCACGCCCGAATCGGGATTTGGCATATAGGTGTGATTCAACGCCATCACCAAGGCATTCGGTTTCGCGGTGGTCGCCGAACTCTCGCTGGCAGTATAGTTCGCCGACAAGGAGAGCGAATTGGGCGCGGTATTGATCTGGTAGGTGCCACCGAAGGTCTCCGTCACGGAGGTCACGATTGAGCCCGAATAATCGCTCCGGTAGTACCACAGGTTCGACAGCGAACCACCCCGCGAACGGTACACCTGGCGGAGCGAGAGGCGCGACAACTGATGATAGGTGTTCCCCGTCAACTGCGTCAGGTCGGAGAAGCTGGCGGTCCTGCTGTCGGTGCGCGTGTAGTTCAGCGTAAAAGGAAAGCGGCTGCGCGGAAAGATGCTGAAGGTAAAGGTACCTGTTGCCGAATTGGCGTCGTTGCTCGTGGTCGTCGTTTCGGTGTTGGTCAAGCCAAGGCTCAGGGCCGCCGAGGTGGTGGCAAACCAGGGTTGCCACACGTAGCCACTGGCATTCACCGTGCCGAGCAACTGGGTGCGCTCCGACGCCGTGCTTGCACTCACATAGTTGTACCCATAGGTCAGACTTCCACCCCAGTTGAGCGGCATGAATGTCGAAAAGGCCGCCTCTGCGCTGCTAGCAGGCAACAGCAGCGACATCCACAACAGGCAAAGACCCACCGGCCCAGGCGGAGCAGCAAACCGCCTACGACCCAATCTGTGGCTAGCCATGAATAAGCCCGCGACTACCGGACCAAACCTTACAGCTCAGCTGATACATCGCCCCCCCAACAGCCCCAAATTCACCCTTACGGCAAATCACCACCCCTGTGATACATCCGCAGCCCAAACACTCGGCGTGCTACCGCCAAGGCACGTCATTCACTTCGATCCTTGCCCGTGCACGCAAGTCGGCCTTCAGGGACTCCCAGGCCTTCTCGCCACGGTCACGCTGATAGAGCTTTTCTGCCCGTTCCCGCACCACATCGAGGGGGTTCAGCTCAGCCTTTATACGGTCGTCGAGACGGAAAATGGCGACGCCCTCAAGCATCACAACAGGCGCGGAAACATCACCAATCTCCATGATGTCCAATACCTTCTGCGCATTGGCCCCCAGCATGCCGGCATGAATATACCCCATGTCGCCGCCATTTTGCGCAGACTCGTCACTGGAATGTATGCGGGCCAACTCGGCAAAGTCCGCCCCCTTGTTCAGGCGCTCCACAATCGCCGAGGCCTCCTCGCTGGCCTGCCGCCAGACCTCACTGCTCGACGACGGATCAACCCGCAACAAGATTAGCGACACCTTCACACGCTCCGGTGTCGTAAACAAGTTTTTGTTTGCTTCGTAGAACTGTCGTAACTCCTGCGCTGTCGGTTTATCCACTGTCTTGACCTGCTCTTCCAAGCGCAGCACGAGACTGTCCTCTTCCAGCTTCTTTCGCATGCGGGGAATCACATCGTCCCGCGCCGCCGGCCAGTCCGGATTTTCCTCGAACTTCTTGTCATAGCGCTGCACCGCAGCCTCTACTGCCGCAGCATCCGGCTGAATGTTTCGACGCCGGGCCTCGCGCACCAGCAGGAAACGCTCGATCAACTCATCGGCCACTTCCTTGAAATACTTTTTGCGCTCTTCCTCGGGGATCTTGCCATGATAGAAACGCGTCCGCATACCTCGGCGCAAGGCTGCAACATACTCATCAATGGAAATCTTCTCACCATCGATAATCGCCAGGTAGTCCAGCCTCTCCTCTGCAGGCTTTCCTTGCGACGTTTCCCCGCCCGTGTCCTCGGCCGCATAGGCGAAAGCACACATCAGCCCTCCCAGCAGAAGAAACAGCCCCTGAACAAATCGAATATGAGCAGACATTCGCATAGCCACGTTAGCTTGATCCAATGAATAATTGACACTGCCAAACAAAGAAAAGGCTGGCAGCCCGTGGGTTTTCCCCACCAGGCTGCCAGCCTTGGTCACTCAACTACAAATCAGTCTCGCCTTACTTGAGGTGACAGGCCAGGCAGATCTGACTTCCGTTGTTGGAAGCACCGTTGTTCAGCGTGTGGTCGATACGCAGGAAGGTCGTTGTCTCCAGGTGCGGATCATGACAGGAACCACATTCGACGAAGGGCTCCATCTCGCCGGCAAAGGCCACACCACGGGAATCCGGCGCCCAGCCAGAGGTGTCACGCGAATACAGCTTGTAGTCCCACTTGTCAAAGGCGCCCGTGGTGGACTCGGCGGAGTTGGTACCCATGAACACGTTGTCCACATACCAGCGGGCGGTGGTGCCAATCCTGTCGGGCATCTTGAAGTCCTGATCACGCAGCGGACCCGTATCATTGGAAGCGGAAACGCCGCCACCGCCGTACTGCATGCTGACCGGGTGGTCGTTGGTCAGGTCGGTACCCAGATTGAAGATGATGCTGCCGCCGGTATCCGGACCCGGGTTGAAGATGCCGTTGGCATCGAGACTGCCGTCCGTGGACGTCCAGGTCCAGCCCAGGCCGTTGACACCACCACCGGTCGGATCATAACCGCCAGATCCCGGCGCATTGATGATGTTATCGATGGCCTGCGTACCGTCATGACAGGTCAGGCAGGCCAAGGTGACAGAACCGACAGTCGCCTGAGCGGAATCGTAGGTGGAGGTGCCCAGTTGGTCGTAGGTCTTGAAGACCGCCGGATTGGACAGGACCTTGTTCCACAGAGGCACCGGCGCGTTGTTGTCACCGCCGTGAGGCGTGTGGCAGAAGATGCAGATCTCTTCGGTCTCGGCCACCTTGTTCGGACCGGTACCCGCGGCGCCCATGTTGTGCTTGGTGTTGGCGATGGAACCGGCAACAGCACTGCCAGCAGCAGCCATCGCCACTCCCAGTACCGCCGTCGCTACCGCCGACTTCAATAAATGCTGCTTCATTAGAAACCCCCTATGGTCTCAAAAAGTCTGATACTGACTGCTTTTGTCCGCAAACGAACCCGTACTCACAGACAGGCCATTACGCTACTCCAGTAATGGTTGTATTTTTAGCACGCATTCAAAACCCGTGTCAACACACCTACCTGTCCAGGCACAGGAAACATGCCCTCACACCCCCACTTTCGCGACAAGGCCATGAATTCGCAGAATCTACAGGGAATCAATAAGTTAGAATTGATCCAAGGTTGATGGACCAGGCACATGAGAGACGCAAACTGTGACGCAGGTCACAGAATCGAGATAAAATTCCGGGCTGCCCATTTTCTCCAAGCCAGATCACCGATAGGCCTCGTCCTGCGCCATGATTTCCGCTGCCTCCCGTTCGGATACATGGCGAAACACGTCGATTTTCACGAACAGCTGGTCAACCACGTAGACAAAGCCCCGCTCGTCGACGGCAATCCCCGCCGGGAGAGCGAACTGCCCCGGCAAATCCGCCAACCCTTCCCCTCCCACGGCCAGCAGCAAGCGGCCCTCGGGGGTGAATATCTGAAAATTCCGATAAGCGGCATCCGTCACGTAGACCTTGCCCTCCCCGTCCACCGTCAGCCCCCGGGGCCGCGCCAGATCACCGAAATTGCGCCCGACCTCGCCCCAACTGCGCAGGGGGACACCCTCCGGCGTAAAGGCCTGGATACGGAAATTGCCACCGTCGAGCACGTACACGGTACCGTCGGGGGCCACCGCCACGTCCGTCGGCAGGTTGAACTCTCCCTTAGCCTTGCCCCGCCTGCCGATGATGGCCTGCAGCTCGCCGTCCGGACCATAGATCACCAGCCGGTGGCGCTGGCTGTCGATGCCGCCGGCATCGATGACGTAAATCCTGCTCCCGTCCGGGGTCACCGCCACACCGACCGGCCTTTCAAGTTCCTCCCTGCTGCCGACCGACCGCAGATACATCCCCATGGAATCATAGATCTGCACCCTTCGCACGCCGACATCCGCGACGTAGATATTCAATTTCGCGTCCAGGTCGACGCCCATGGGCTTCACCAGCACCCCCTCCGCCCCCACATTACCGAACGGATAGAGCCTCTGCCGCCACAAATTGAAGATCAGGCCGCGCCGCATCACCGTATCCGTCACCACCACGGAGCCTCCGCGCGCGGCGATGCCAAAAGGCTTGATCATGACCTCCTTCTCGGGAAGGTAGCCGGAAATACTGAGCCGCATTCGATCCGCGGCACTCATCGGCTTCAGGCTTTCCTCGTTTCTCAGCGTCGCTTCGTAGACATAGCGCGGCGGGTCCGGCGGCTTGGGCCAATAGAGGCGGCCACCCTCCTCTTTCACCTCGCTGGTGGAGCAGGCCGTCAATATGCCCAGTGCCAGCAACCCGATCAACGACCGTAACAGCACGCCTACACTCACCTCGAATTCATCCCCACGCAGATTCCATTGACGCGTCATCGGATCAGATGCCGCGCACCACGCAAAAACGGGGCCTCAAAGCCCCGTCAGTCATCCTGTCTTTATTCATATTGTTGCTTTTCCGCCCATACATCAAGTCCTGAAGTCCTTGCGCAGACCAAAGGTGAATACCGCATCGATATCCTTGCTGTAACGATAGCCGGTGTAGATCCGTGTCTCGGGGGTAAAGCGGTAAATGGCGCCCAACACGCCGTAATCCGTTTTCCTGATCGTTGCGGAATCCTTGCTGGAACGCCCCACCTGCGCCGCCAGAATCGCCTTGTCGAGCTTGAACTGGTAACCCACAAACCACACGGAGGGCTTGGCAACCTCGACACTGCCGAAACCATCCTCGACGTATTCGTACTGCAACGAGACCCGGTGCGCACCGGATTCACTCAGAAACTGTCCGCCCACCTTGGCGGCGCGGTAGTCCAGCGGCTGGCCGGAGGCCGGGTCCGCGGGATCAAGCAGGCCCGAGCGGTTGCCCGAGTCGACATAGGCGAGAAACGCCTCCCAGCCCCCCTTCTTGAGCAACAGGTCGAGGGCAAGCACATTGTCATCCTCCTCGACACCGTAGACGATACGCCCGCTCAGCAAGCCCTTCGGCAACTCGTAGCCCACCGTCTTCTCGAGAAAACCTTCGTGGCCGAGCACGCCCGCCGTCATGCCGCCATTACCGCGCGCCTCCAGGGCCGTGGTCACGAAGGGATCATACTTGCGCCCACCGGTGTACTTGTAGGGAGACTTCAGGTTGCCCGCGAGAATGGAACCAAACCTGCTGGCAATACCGACATAGGACATGCGCCCACTCAGGGAGGCGCTGCCGCTCGAGTCCGCACTGGCCACGGTGTTCGTCGTGGTGCTCACCTCCCACTCGAAGCGGGCGAAGCTGGACACACCACGACCCAGGTCCTCCGCTGCCCGAATGCCGAAGCGACCACGCGTGTTGTCTTCGAGGCGCAGGGTCTTGAAATCATCGGTCCGATCCGCCTCGGGCCGCTGGTCCTGATACGAGCCCAACTCCACGTTGGCCGATCCATACACGCTGACATCGGCCGCCATTGCCGGGGGAACCATCAACACAGCCGAAGCGGCAAGCCCACGCCACACAATCATTTACAGATCTCCAGTTGAAATCGCGGCCACCGCAAGACAGCGCCGTCGCGGCAACTTATACCAGCAGTCATTGGCGGCGCAAGGCCGAAATCCAGAAAAGCACGGTAGCGGGCCGAAAGCGCCCGGCAAACCGTCGCTGACGACGCAACAAGGCGTGCCGATGCGCTGAAAAGCGGCCCAGGGAAGGAAAAGATGGCTGGCGGACTAGGATTCGAACCTAGATTAGAGGAGTCAGAGTCCACTGTCCTGCCGTTAGACGATCCGCCAGTAAAAGACACCGGGAAGCCCGGAAAGCGAAAGATACCGAAAGTTTCCCGACCGCACAACCGGCCCCTCGAGGGGGCTCGGCAGCGGCGGAACAATTAACGCTTGGAGAACTGCGGACGCTTGCGCGCCTTGTGCAGACCCACCTTCTTGCGCTCCACGCGGCGGGCGTCGCGCGTGACCAGACCGGCGCGACGCAGCGGCGAACGCAGGGTCTCGTCGAACTCGATCAGGGCGCGGGTGATGCCGTGGCGAATGGCACCGGCCTGGCCGCCGTTACCACCGCCCCTGACAGTGACATTGATGTCGAAGCTCTCCGGCATCTCGACCACCTGCAGCGGCTGACGCACCACCATGCGGGCGGTCTCGCGGCCGAAGTACTCGTCCAGCGGACGGGTATTGACGGTGATGCTGCCGGAA
>Ga0256830_1002222_pt1 | contig 12969 bp, 11 predicted proteins | sample 128326metaG_FD_190537 | JGI IMG/M metagenome (GOLD analysis project Ga0256830, IMG submission 190537) | Hydrothermal vent microbial communities from Lau Basin, Pacific Ocean - 128-326 | ecosystem: Environmental > Aquatic > Marine > Hydrothermal vents | place: Pacific Ocean: Lau Basin | collected...
AAATGCTGCGTAGGGGGACTTCCCGAGATTTCAGGGAAAGGTTAATAAGAAGCTGTATATACCTTTTTGCCAGAGCATACGTCTTGCCCGAACCAGCAGAGGCCTCTTTTATGCAGACTTCCGGGAATCCAGGGAAAGGTTGGTTATTCAGCATAATCTAATCTTACTATTATAAAATTTTTCTCGTTTTAATGATACAACCTGGTTCCTGCTGAGCTAAAAAGAGGTATAATTAATTTAAGAGACTTTAGCCTTTAGACTGTAGACTATAGACCTTAGACGTTAGACTAGGAGGATAGTAAACAGTGAACGGTGAATGGTGAGAAAGTAGCGGGTAGCGAGTAGATAGTAGCGAGGGGAACTATAGTAAACAGTGAACAGTAAGCAGTGAACGGTGAATGGTAACTCGGTATCCCGGTTCCCTGGTAATCCTGGTTTTTTGGTAAAGGGGATAGGTTTCGCAAGAATGACAAGAAACCAGTCCGCATGTCATGTCTGCGAAAGCAGGTATCCAGGATAGGCTCCTGGGATTGAAAAGGGAGGTGATAAAGATGGATGCATTAAGAGTATTAAAAGAGAGGAGAAGCATAAGGAAATTTCAGGCAAAAGAAATAGCGGGTGAAATTATCGAGGATATCATTGACTGCGGCAGATTGGCAGCTACGGCTGTCAACATCCAGCCCTGGGAGTTTATCGTGGTAACGCAGCCCGAGATACGAAAGAGAATAGCGGAGATAACTGACCACGGTAAATTTATTAAAGATGCCCCGGTTTGCATCGTGGTGTTTTGCCGGGATACAAAGTACTACCTGGAAGACGGTTCTGCTGCCACGGAAAACATACTCCTGGCAGCAAAAGCGCACGGACTGGGAAGCTGCTGGGTAGCGGGGGATAAGAAGCACTACGCGGAAGATATACGGAAGCTGCTAAAAGTTCCGACAGGTTACAAGCTGGTAAGCTTGATTCCCATAGGATATCCGGCAGAATCTCCCCAACCAGCAAAGAGAAGCCTGCAGGAAGTTATGCACCGGGAGCAGTGGTAACCATATCCACTGTTCAATTACTTGCGGATATACGCAAATAAGTAGTTCACCGCTATGGGAAGGAGAACACCTATACTGATAAGGAGAAGGATACGCAGAATTAAAAAGATGGTTAGCCTGGATTCGGGCTTGCTGCTTACCACCAAAGGGAGTATGCTCCTTCTCTTTTCAAACTGCAGGGTTCCATTGTAATTGATTACCTCTCCCAGTATATACACCTCATCCCCTACAGTGATTCCCCGCAGGGTATCCCTCTCCTCGCCGATAATGCTGCCTCCCCGGTTAAGCACCTTTGGCTCAAAGAAAGCCCCGGCAGGATTTACCCCGATTTCCCCCGTATCGTCCTCTACGCTAAAAGGGACCCATTTTCTTTCCTGCACATCACGTGCATAGCGGTAGTGTGTACCTGGGCTATGGAATAGTTCCCGTCTGCGTGTGTAGTGCACGTAATCGTAATACACGCATTTTAAGCCATATACCACTTCCGGTGCTCCGCAGAGCACCTTACCGCACACTTCAAAAAAACCTTCCTGCCTGATATCAGCAATCTTGGTAGTGGGGGTCTTTTTCACGAAAGCAAGCACCACAAAAAACCTTACGATAAAGTATAAACATATGGTTTCCCCTACACTGATAATTATCCGGGAAGCAATAACCCAAATATCGTTTGCAGGATGAATATATCGGGAAAAAAGAACTGCTCCCAACCCGCTTGATACGATGAGAAGACCCAATACTATACTGCCCAGGTGTCTCTTCAGCCAGGAACTCTCCCGGGCAATTACCACTCCTCCGACTTTTTTACCTGTTTTAAGGTCTGTGCCGCAGGAGATGCAGAAAGTGGCTTCCGGGGGTAATGCATTCCGGCAATAAGGGCAACACACCTTTTCTGTAACCTCTGTTTTTTCCTGTTCACTGCGGGGGAAAAATGTCTGGAAAAGGGGAACCAGGCGGGCAAATTTCCATTCATCCTTTCCTTCTCTGCTTATAAAATCTTCCGGTAAAACTCTTTTTTCCTTTATCCAGTTTTGCAACGTTTCTGTGCTCACCGGGCCGTAGATACTCCCATCTGGCTTTTTAACTTTCCACCTTTCATCTGCCATATGTATTCCTCCTTATCATTCCCCGGCAAAGATTTGTTCAGCTTCTCTCATTTTTTGGCTTATCCGGATATTGTAGGGACACCTTTTCTCACATTTCCTGCACTCCACGCATGCATCTGCCTTTATCTCCAGGTTTCTGTAGTTTTTAATAAGCTCCTTATCCTTTTTCTGCTGCCATTTAGTCAAAAGGCGCATTATGGAAGGAATAGGGATGTTTTGGGGACAGGGGAGACAGTATCCACATTGCCGGCATAAATCCTTTCCCCACCTTTTTGCCTCCTCTTCAAAATACCTTATTTCTTCCGGAGTAAGAGCATATGCCCTGTCTCCTGCTTTTACAAGTTCTTCCAGGTGGGCAAGCGTGCCCACACCAGGAGTGACTGTATGCACGTAAGGATTCTGCACCACGTAGCGGACAAGCTTTAAGGGAGAAAGCCCCTTACCATCAGCACCTTTCAGGGTAAGCGCTCCTCCTCCCAGGGGCTTCATCACTGTTAACCCGATACCGAATTTCTTAATCAGGGGAAAGACTCTCTGTGAAGTTATCTTCAAATCTTCACCATCAGAAGCAACTCTTTTTTGCTGGAGAATATTGTAGGCTAAAGTCAAAACATCCACATCGCCTGTTTCAATCATTTTCTTCACTACCTCAAAGCTGCCATGCGTGGAAAACCCGATAAATTTCACCTTGCCTTGCCTTTTTGCTTTTTTCAAAACTTCGTAGAATCCTCCCTCCACCACTTTCTGATAGGCCTCAGGCGAGGTAACATCATGCAGCTGATATATGTCTATGCTATCAACCTGCAATCTCTGCAAACTTTCTTCCAGGGCAATTTCAATATCTTCGGGATTCTCTGACTTTTGCCAGGCATGAGTCCTGCTTAAAATTATAACATCACTCCTCCTTTTCTTCATAACCTCCCCTACCCCTTGCTCCGCCATCCCGTTTCCATAGGAGCAAGCAGTATCTATTATGTTCACTCCCAGGTCTAAGGCTCTATCTATAACTCTCTCCATTTCCTGTATCCCCTCTTTCCCTCTGGCAAAAAGGCCTTCCCGGCCAAAGCCAAGAGTTCCTATCCCCACCACCGAGACCTTTAAGCCCGTCCTCCCCAGCACCCTGTATTCCATATTTATCTCCATGACACTATTATTATACGACCAAAAAGGTAATTTATAAATAATCAGGGAGTGAGAGCAAGAAATCGGGGATACAGTAGGCAGCAGGCAAAGGAGAGTAGCAAGCAGCAGGTTCTGGTTCCCCGTTGTGGGGGTTGGATTCTCTGATACACGCCCAGGTAGACTACACAATCCAGAAAGGATTGGTGAAAAGCCAGGGTTTATTCTTGAGATATCCTTCCAGTCTGTAGACTCCTTTCTTTTTCAGCTCTATTTCACCTTTACTATCTTCCATCTCTTTCTCTGTTTCCCCGTTTCTTACCAGGCGAAAGAGTGCTTTGATAGGCGAGGTAAAATACAGTCTGCGGGCAGAGGCAAGCTCGATTCTATCTCCGGGGAGATTTCCCTCCTCGGTGAATATCTGAAACCCCCGTGCATCCCCTATCCTGTCCAGGGCAAAGAAAGAATGCCCTTCTTTCAGTGCTTGATAAATTTTCTCCTTATCCCTGGGGAATTCTCCCCTGAGTTCTTCGCACCAGACATGGGTTCTGAGCGTTTTGAAGGCAAAGGTGTAAGAAGAGATGGAAACAGGCAAAAATTTATTCCCATGAATATCAAGCCCGGCAATTCCCACCACCTTTCTCTTCTGGCAAAGAGTATCCCAGAGTCCAAGTATTTTTTCCGAAGGCCCGCGTAGTCCCCTGGTGGGAAAGAGGAAATGAAAGGGCAGATTGAATAGGTGCACCTTTTTTATCCAGTCGTACATAAGTGACCAGATTTCTATGCCCTGGAAATCCCGGTAAAGGTAAAAGTCTTCCCAGGGATGAGGAGGAACAAGAAGCATTTTATTGCCTTTATGAAAAGGATGGGTCACGAAGCCAAATCCTCCCTGCTGGTTTACTTTGTCTATGTATGCCTGCGGATTGGCAAATTGGTGGAAATCTATCTCCTCCCGGATATCTAAAGCCAGGTAATGTGCCTCATCCGGGCTTATCTCCTCCCCTACCATGACCATCACCTCTCCATGCCATCCCTCTTTTTCTTTTAACTGCAGGGTATCATGGTCAGTAATCACCAGGAAATCAATTCCCGCTGCTTTTCCTGCCTTGACTACCTGGGCAAAATTACCCGTGCCATCCGAGCAGTCAGTATGGATATGTATTACTCCGATGTATTCGTGTAGCATTTTCGTATTTCTCCGCCTTTCCACATGTATATCACTCCCCCCCACAGGCTGGTGAATAAAGTAATCAAATAAAGAGATAAAGAAAGCGCCAGGGCATCCACTTCACTTACTGCGGGCAAAGAAGAAAAGAAGAAAACAAAAGCCCATTCTCTTGTTCCCAGTCCACTAATGCTGACAGGTATTGACATAATCACAGCTACTAGAGGGAAGAAAAGGAAAAAGTAAACGGCGGGAATGGGAAGATGAAAGGCAAGAGAGATGAAGTAAACGATGATTATCATCTGGAATTGCACCAGGAGAGAGATTAAATAGGCTTTAAGTAGTGCACGGGGAGATTGCCTGTAGGTTTGGAAAGATTGAAAGAGATTCTGTATTTTTTCTCCCAACCTGAGCCATTTTATATGGTACAAAAAGGAAAGAAATTTATGGAATTTATGGTTGAGCAGCAGAAAGAATATAATCAGCAACAAGAAAGTGGCGCCTACTATAAGGGGGAAAAATTCCCGGGCAGCTGTTCTCTTCAGGTTTAAGAGAAGAGCCACAAACGCTATGCTTAAAAGCCCCATGAACCCTATGACCCTGTCCATGAACACGGAGGTAAATGAGGAAGACATTTTTCCGGTTTTTTTACCCAGGTAATAGAACTTAACCAGGTCACCCCCTACCACGCCGGGAAGAAAATTTGAGAAGAAGAATCCTATATAGGTAAGAGTAAAGAGGTCGGAAAAGGAAAGATGAATATTCTGCGCTTTCAAGAGCCATCCCCATCTTATGATTCCCCAGATTAAAGCCAGGAAGAAAAGGGCTGTTGCCGCGGCTAACCATAAATAATTGGCCTCCCTGGCATATTCCGGCAACTTCCCCAGATTTTCTCTGCCAATTTGAAGAAAAAGGAGGTAGATAAGTATGCCGCTTACCCCGGCCCTGATAATAAAGGAAATCGTTTTCTTCATCATCCACCCAGTATATTTACCCTATCTATCAGTATATAAGGAGCAGGATTAGCGGGGAAAGGACGGAAGTCGGACGATATTTCTTTTATTTGCCGGATAATCTCCTGGAAATTGCCTCCTGCCATGGCACCCTTAATCGGATAAGCAAATTCTCCTTTCTCAATTTTATAAGCTAAATCCAGGGGCACAGAAAATTCCCCGGAAACAGGGTGAGGAGAAAAGGAGATTATATCGGCAAAAATACCTTCTTCCAAATCACTTGCAATTTCCCTGAATTTTCTCTTCCCTCTGCTCAATACAAGGTTAGTGGGAGAAATCCCCCCGCCTGTTGAAGCATGTGCTGTATTCTCAACGCCATCTTTATGAGCCGTATAGGAATTATGGAAATACGTTTGCAGGATTCCCTTTTCCACTACGGTTATTTTTCTATGAGGCACTCCTTCCCCATCGCAGGGGGAAGAGGCCAATCCCCCGGGTATTCCTCCATCATCTTTCAAGGTAAATAAATCCTGTGCGATTTTCTGCCCTATCTTGCTTCCCATGAATGACCTCTTTTTCTGAATATCCTCAGCGTTGAGAGAACGGGCAAATGTCTGCAACAATATATAAGTGGAAAGAGGGGAGAGTATAAGCGGATAAAACCCTGTTTTTACTGCTTTTTTATTAAGGTAGCCTTCAGCCCGTCTCACCACTCGCTCCGGCAGCTCTTCTGCAAAGGATTCTTCCCATTGGTGGGATTTCTCAAAGTCATAAAAAGAACCTGCCCCGTCTTTCTGCCAGATTATTGCTTCCAGGCTAATTTCCAGGAAAGTAACAGGCAGGCTAACTTCTACACCAAGGGAATTTACCACTTCCCATTCCTGGCAACTTGCCTCCAGAGAACCACTTAATACCACGGAGGGGACAATTCCTTTTGCTTTTTTAATAATTCCCCGGGCTATTTTTAATAAATTCTCCCCTTTTATTTTTTCCAGGCAGGGTGAGTATAAACCTTCCACAGGAGATATTTTTCGGGGTAAAGGTAGAGAATGGAAATCAGGGTCAGGTTCGGCATTCAGCGTTGTTTCCCGAATATAGGCGGCAAGGTCATTCCTCCAGGTTTCAAAGTTAAACAAACCTTTCTTCTTATCCTTGAAAGCCCTGATAATATGATAGTTAAACTCTTCCTCTTTATAGGAATGTATTTCGGAATTCTTAATGTCCACTTCTTTTCTCCAGCCTCTGCGGGTATTAACCTCTACCTGTTCCAGCTGTTTTCTTTCCAAAGCCTGGAGAATTTCTTTTCCTTTACTCAAACTATTTCTCCCTTCCTCCCACTAACATCCCCTCCACAAACATGAATGGCCCGCCATCATCCACAGGCACTCCCTGTCCTTCTTTACCGCATGTACCCCCACTTTCCGAAAGAGTATGCGCCCTGGAACATGCCTTAACCTTAAAAAGTGTCTCCAGGGTAAATCCGGAAAGTGAAACATTACGCAGTAACTTTTTCTTTTTACCCTTTTCCACCCACCAGGATGAGTCAATATTAAACATAAATTGACCACTTTCGGGAGAGACGTAACCTCCGCTTCCCAATTCCTCCACCAGGATTCCTTCTCCCACCATATCCATAAGCTCCTCTACGGAGCATTCCCCGGGAGAAAACAATGTATTGCTCATTCTTACCAGGGGAAGGTGGTGATAATCCTGGGCCCTTCCGTTACCAGTGGGATAAGCCTCCATAAGTGCAGCAGTCTCCAGGCTGTGGAGAAAGCCGCAAACTTTTCCGCTTTCTACAAGCGTTTTCTTCTGAGCCGGAACTCCCTCCGAGTCAAAATAGTAGGAGCCGTAAGCAGCGGGATAGGTAGCATCATCTACCAGGGTTATACACTCGGACCCTATTCTTTCACCCGTTTTGTCTTTTAATAAAGATTGCCCGTGGATTATGTGGTCCCCCTCCAGATTATGCCCCAGGGCTTCATGTGCCAGGATACCAGCTACCTGGGGAGAAATAATAACCTTGAACATCCCGGAAGGGGGCGGAGAAGCATCCAGGAGCTCAACAGCCCTATCCGCCACAGGCAAGGGAAAGCTCTCTTCCCGTAATTCCCTGACAATCTCCCAGCCTCCCAGGGCAGCACGACTCTTATAAGAGGATTGTTTCAACCCGTCTTTCTCTGCCACCACGTTGAGAAAGACACGAATCCGGGGCAATTCCTGCTCCACCCTGAAGCCAAGAGAATTTATTACTGTCTCTTTCAACCAGGACTCACCGTACACCAGCCGGGTATGCACTATACCTTTCCGCTTACGTGCAGCACCCTCCAAATTTTTCAGCGTTTCACTCTTTTCTTTGAAATTTATCCTCCTGAAATCTTCTTTTACCGCGTGTCTCTTTGTCTCCCTTACCGGAGATAGGGAGAAGATACGGGAATTTCCCGGCAAAAGTTCACCGGTAGATTCCAGGTTTTTCCACAATCTCTTTATTTGTTCCCTGCCTCCGTTAGTAAGGGAAGCAAAGCTCCAGCCTCCCTTTTTCAGCACGCGCATAGCTATCCCTGAACGAATGGCAGAATTTACTGATTCAATCCTCCCGTCTTCTATAACCAGCGATAGAGTATGTGTTTCCTCCCATCTCACCTCTCCGAACTTAATACGGGAGGAAGATACTAACTCTTCAAATAAATCTAACATATGGGCTGTTTTTTCCCTTTTCTACTTCTCTCTTGTCATTCCTGTGCAGGCCTGCCCGTTCTCCCGACGGATGTCGGGGGAAAGCAGGCGGGCATGACATATAGAGCCGGTTACTTACCATTCTTGCAAATCCTAAAATCCCTTAGAACCTATCCCAGGAAACCAGGATACCGAGTTACCATTCACCGTTCACTGCTTACTGTTCACTGTTTACTATAGTTCCCCTCACTACTCACTACTCGCTACTCACTACTTTCTTACCATTCTGCCTCATAATCTTTTCAGGTATTCTACCACTTCCCGTATGACCCATTCGGGAGTAGAGGCTCCCGCAGTTATTCCCATTTTCCCAGTACCGCCAAAATCCATCCCGCTTAATTCCTTGCTTCTTTCTATCCACCAGGTTCTCTTTCCCTCTTCTGTAGATATCTTATATAATCGGCGAGTATTAGCACTGTTTTTACCCCCGATAACTATTACACCATCTACCTCCTTCAATATATCTCTAAGAGCCTGTTGTCTGGCAGCAGTAGCATTGCAAATGGTATGAAGAAACTTTAATTCTTCCACTCTATCAAGCAACAAGGCAACTATTTCCTTAACCCGGGAAATGTTCATGGTAGTCTGGCAGACTATTCCTATCCGCTTAGGAAGACTCTGGGGAACTTCTTCTGCGCAGGAAAAAATCAGAGAAGAATTCTTAAGGTTACCGGCAATACCCTTTACTTCGGGATGCTCTGAATCTCCTATTATCACTACAGTATATCCTTCTCTTTCCAGTCTTTTTGCCATATCCTGCGCTCTCTTCACAAAGGGACAGGTCACATCTATAACCTCATCCGCCTCCCGGAGCACTTCTGTAAATTTCTCCGGGGGCAGACCATGGGAAGGTATAACCACCCTTTTACCTTTCACATCTGCTTTCCCGGTAAGCGGCAAAACCCCCTCTCTTTCCAGCTTTTCAATCATGGGAGGATTGTGAATAAGAGGACCCAGGGTGTAAACTTTTCCTTTCTTAGCTTTTTCCCGGACTATTTCTACCGCTCTCTCCACCCCAAAACAAAATCCTGCATCGCGAGCAATTTTAATTTCCATAATTTATAGATTGAAGTGCCGGGCATACATTTCTTCGTCGTTTATCTGCAGTTTATGGTAGAGAATATTGACTATCCCTTCCAGGACAAAAAATAACACCTGTTCAAAAAGAGAATTAAGGGGCTGAGAAGAAACCGAGGCAGAAAGCGATTTGAGAGAACGGGGAATTAAAACCGTGTGACTGCAATATTTATAGAGAGGAGCAGAAGAATTACCCGTTACAGAAACCACCTCCCCCCCTAACTTGTTGGCTTTAACCGCCATATCAACAGTCCGCTCCCTGTTTGCCAACCCGGAAAGAATAAGAAGCAAATCACCCCTTTTGAAAGAAGGGGTTAACATTTCTCCTACAAAATACACCTCTTTTCCAAAATGCATCAGGCGGACAGCAAACATCTTACCCACCAGCCCAGTACGCCCCTCCCCGTAGATAAACACCCGCGGAGCATTTTCTATTCTCTCCAGCAGGCATTGTATATCTCCCTCTTTGATTTTGCCTAAGACAGTTCTGATTTCGCCCGATATTTTCCCCACACTTTCTGCCAGATTCATAGTTTATCCTGAGGAAGTATTATCTTAAATTCCGTGCCTTTTCCCACTTCGCTTCTTACCCTGACCTCTCCCCCATGTGCTTCTACCACCATCTTGCAAAAAGGCAACCCAAGCCCTGTGCCCTCAATTCCGCCCTCTTCATCCTTCCCTATTGTCCTGAACTTTTCGAAAAGCCTGGAAATCTCCTCGGGAGGTATTCCTCTTCCTTCATCTCTTATCTTGAAGAAAAAATGGTTATTTTCTTCCCCCCATTCCCAGCTTATTTTCTTACCGGGAGGAGTAAATTTTATAGCATTATTGAGCAGGTTGGAAAGCACCCTTTTGAGCAGTTTCTTATCCCCGTTTATCACAGATTTTTCCCTTCCTTTGTAATTTATTTCCAGGTTTTTCTTTTTCCAGAAAATCTCCTGCTCTTTAACTACCTCCTGTAAAAGCAGGCCAAAATCAAATTTCTCTATAGAGAGCGGCACACTACCCTCTTCCAGCCTGGTAATCCCGAGCAAATTCCCCACCATCTGCTCCAGATTTCTTGCCGCGCTCTCCATGTTCTGGGCTAACTGATTTTTCACTTCGGGAGGAAGCTTTGCATCTTTCCACATCGACAAAGCAGTAAGAATAACCGTAAGGGGCGATTTCATATCATGTACCACCATGTGAGTGAGGTCATCCTTTAACCTGTCCAGCCTTTTGAGGGCCTCGTTTTGCTCCTTAAGCATATTTCTCATGGTGTAAAAATACACGGAGCTCATGATGGAAACCTCGTTATGCAGCAATATATCCACTGCAAAGGTAACAGAGATTACCTTTCCCTTCTCCGGGTAAGCCTCGAATAAATAAGGGTAAAACGATTCTTCCAGAAGGTGAAGTATTATCACCAGTTCTTCAAAGGAAAAGCCTCTTTCCACATACTCGCGGGCAAGCGAGGCTATCTTTTTATAATGTTCCTCCCAATTCCCCGAGATAAGCCCCTGCAAAAAAATTTCCACCCTTCTCTCCAGCTCCTTCTCTATTTCCTCTCCCTTCAAAAACCCATTTTCCCCCAGCTGCTTTTGATACTTTAATGCCCATTTCCGGGCTATTTCTTTTTTAAAAGGGGTAAACAGCTTACCACAGCTCTGCAGGGTAGGAGTAAACGGAGTCAGGTCTAAGGTAAATTTTTCAAATTCTATGACTTCTTTCATCTCTCTTTTATAGAACGGCTTAGTAATCTAAAGTATATCAGAGTTTACGCCGGATAGCCAGAAGGAGAAAGGCAATCCCCCCCATAACAGCGCCAAAAATGAAGGCAAATTCCACACCCACCCTATCCCAGAGAATCCCCATGATAATCGAGGATAAAAACAGGGTGATTCCGGTGACAGCATGGTAAACACCGTATGCTGTACCCAGATGAGATTTATCTACCAGGTCTCCCACCATTGCCCTCAGGTTTCCATCGCTCATGCCATAGAAAAGCCCGTAAAACACAATAAGCAGCCAGGCAAATTTCACATCTTTCATAAAGGCAAATCCAAGGTAAATAAGGCCGTAAAGAAGAAAGGCAATTTCTATTAGCTTCTTCCTCCCCCATTTATCCGAAAGCAAACCTGCCGGGATACTGAAAAGAGAATAGGAAACATTGAAAACCATCCAGAATATGGGAATTAAGTTTATGGATAATCCTGCACTTTTTGCCCTAAGGATTAAAAAAGCATTGGAAGAATTTCCCAGTGAAAAAAAGAACATTATTACAAGGAAATAACGAAAGGAGGGGGTAAACTCCTTAAAAGTTGTGTGAAGGGGAAGGACTACTTTCTTGGCTGCATATTTATCCCCCGGCACATCTATCACTGCACTGAGCACCATTATTGCAATAATTCCCGGGATAAAAGATATAAGAAATACGGGGCGGGGATTGCCCCGGAAAAGCGGAAGTAAGAGAAAAGCAAGCAGAGGGCCCACCACCGCACCTAAGGTGTCCATGGCACGGTGAATTCCAAACGCCTTGCCCCTTCCCTTTTCCCCGGCGGAAAGAGAGATTAAGGCATCCCGGGGAGCGGTCCTTATCCCTTTTCCCACCCGGTCAATAAACCGCGTGCTCAGTGCCTGAATCCCCGAGTGAACCAGGGAAAACAAGGGTTTGGTAATATTGGAGAGGAGGTAGCCAGCTATTACTAATTTTTTTCTCTTTTTTATCCTGTCCGAGAACCATCCCGAGAAGAGTTTAAAGAAAGAAGCAGAAGATTCGGCAAGTCCCTCAATCAAGCCGATAAAGCTCCGGCTGAGCCCTAAGGTAGCAGCAAAGAACACCGGCAGAAGGGGATAAATCATCTCAGAAGAGATATCCGTGAAAAAGCTGGTTAAACCCAGTAGAATAATATTCCTTCTGCCTCTCTTCATATTAGAGATTAAACCACATAGCCACCCTATATTCAATGAGAAATATGGGAAATAGTGAGTAGCGGGTAGCGAGGAGGGATTTTAGACTGTGGACTATAGACTTTAGACCATAGACTGAGAGGACAGTGAACAGTAAATAGTGAGCAGGGGCTGGTATCTTGGTAGTCCTGGGTTCCTGGTTTCTTGGAGAAGAATATGGATTCCCGCTTTCGCGGGAATGACAAGAGAGAAGCAAAAAGGAGAAAAGCCAGCCCGTCTGCTTTCCCCCGACATCCGTCGGGAGAACGGGCAGGCCTGCGAAAGCAGGCATCCAGGATTTTAGACCTTAGACCGTAGACTGTAGACTGGAAGTACAGTGAGCAGTAGTGAGTAGTGGGTAGATAGTAGTGAGGGGGATTTTAGACTTTAGACCATAGACTATAGACGTTAGACTGGGGAAACAGTGAACAGTAAGCAGTGAACGGTGAATGGTAACTCGGTATCCTGGTTTCCTGGTAATCCTGATTTCTTGTTAAAGGGGATAGATTTCACAGGAATGACAAGAAACCAGTCCGCATGTCATGCCTGCGGAAGCAGGCATCAAAGAAAGTAGTGAGTAGATAGTAGTGAGTAGTTAGGGAGGATATGAGATACAGGCGGGGGCACAGGTGGAACTAACAACTCAGGACTCCCGACATATGTCGGGACTCACAACTCTTACACCATATACTGGGAAGAAGCCAGATGCAGGCGGGGGGAACCGCCTCCTGAGTATAAGTCAGGAGGCGGAAGAGAACTATCGGGAGGAGGTGTAAATCCCGCTATCCATTATTTCTCCAGTTTGAAGTCTATGTAATCCAGGTTGAAAAGTCCACCTACCATCC
>Ga0256830_1002223_pt1 | contig 12967 bp, 12 predicted proteins | sample 128326metaG_FD_190537 | JGI IMG/M metagenome (GOLD analysis project Ga0256830, IMG submission 190537) | Hydrothermal vent microbial communities from Lau Basin, Pacific Ocean - 128-326 | ecosystem: Environmental > Aquatic > Marine > Hydrothermal vents | place: Pacific Ocean: Lau Basin | collected...
GGAACAGACTCCTTTAAGGATTCAAAGACCCAGGTGAAATGGAGTTCTCCTGCCTTTCCACCTTTGAGATATACAGGTAAAACCTGTTTTCTTTATAACAATAACACAAATTCATTGTAGGAGGTGGTTACATGAAGGATATACTATATAGAATTTTTATCTATCCCATAAAGAGCTTCTTTGACAGGATTGTGGAGTTCCTTCCCAACCTCTTGAGTTCCATTATTATAGTGGCCCTTGGCTTTCTGATCGCCCTTGTGGTGAGAAAGATCCTTGTGAAGTTCCTTGATATAATCAATGCAGACAAGTTCTGCCAGAGGGTCGGGCTGACGGATTCCCTGAAAAAGGGTGGACTGGGGGACAAACCTTCAGTTCTCATAAGCAAGGCGGTATTCTGGCTTATAGTGGTGTCTTTTGGAACAATGTCACTTTATGCCCTGAGACTTCCGGCTATTGAAGACCTGCTTGAGAGGTTTTTCCTCTATCTTCCAAACATCTTTGTAGCTGTGGTTATTGTCGTTGCGGGAGTGCTCCTTGGAAACTTTTTTTCCAGGGCTACATTGATCGCCTCTGTAAATGCAGGAATACGCTACTCCAGTCTTATCAGCAGGGGTGTCAAGACGGGCATCCTGATTCTTGCCACAACAATGGCACTTGAGCAGCTTGGCATTGGTAAGGACACAGTGATCGTTGCCTTCACCATACTCTTCGGAGGCTTTGTCTTTGCCCTGTCCCTTGCCTTCGGGCTTGCCGGAAAGGATATTGCAGAGGAGTATCTTAGAAAGAGGCTGAAAGGGGAAGAAAAGAAGAAAAATGATATACAGCATCTCTGATAGCCCAACCCCAGAGGGGGATCCTCAACTAAAGAACCCTTTTTATCAGGACAGGAGCTGCCGCCTCGGAAAGCGGACTGTCCGCTGAAAAAGGGAGGGGTCGGAAAATCGCAAGATTTTCCGGGGTGTTAGTTGAGCGGTAAAGCCAATATCTACCTACCCTAAAACTGAAATGATAAGTCAATAGGCATTTTGGGGCCCTCTTGTGGTTAATGAAATTTTATCAGCCTCTTTGTTATTATATCTATTGGGATGAATCCTGTAGGAATGGAAGATGAGCAAAAGAACAGATTCTGCCAGCAAGACATGTGAAATAAAATATAAAAAAGACCCTGCACAAAGGTGTAACCGCAACAGGCTCTACAGGTACAATGGAGATTATACCTGGAGCGGTGTAAGGCTTGAGCGGTATAAACCCTCCGGGAATGACTGGATGGAGGTGGTACGTCAGGTAATAATCGGCAGCCATGGTGAGACCACCAGATTCCATCTCCGGTATTTTGAGATATCCCCTGGAGGTTATACATCCTACGAATGGCACAACCATGAGCATGTGGTAATCGGGGTCAGAGGCAGAGGGAGGGTCAGAATAGGTAAAAGGACCCTTGAGATGGGCTTCCTTGATACCCTCTATATCTCTCCCAGAACACCTCACAGGCTTTTTAACCCCTATGATGAACCCTTCGGGTTCTTCTGCATTGTCAATGCAAAGAGGGATAAACCAAAGATAATAAGATAATGTTCTTGTAAGGGATAAAGAAAAAGTTTTATTATAAAGGAGCAGGTATGGCAGAGAGAGACAAAACCTTTGTTGATCGTATCTGGGATTTCTTCGCTTCCGTTAAGCTGGCAGTTGTACTGTTTTCCCTCATTGCATTAACCTCTATTGTGGGCACAGTAATAGAACAGAACGCCCCACCTGAAAAAAACATTATTGTTCTGAAACGTCTCCTTGGAGAAAGGCTTGCACCAGAGGCCTACAGGGTATTGGATTCCCTCGGGTTTATGGATATGTATCACTCATGGTGGTTTGTAACACTCCTTGTTCTCTTTGCCATGAACCTCATAGTGTGCTCCCTTGAAAGGCTTCCCAGGATATGGAGACTTGCTACCGAGCCAATAAAGCCCCTGAATCCAGACAAACCACCCTCATTCCCTATAAGAAAAGAGATTACCCTGAAGGCAGATCCCGAGACACTGCGGAAGGCACTTATCAGTGCACTCAAGAAGACGGGTTTCAGGCCTATGAATAGCCCCATGCAGAAGGGGGGCTTTCAGCTATATGCCCAGAAGGGAAACTGGTCAAGGCTTGGTGTCTACATAACCCATCTGAGTATTATAATTATCATGGTGGGTGCTGTCATAGGGATATTCTTCGGGTTCAACGGTTTCTTGAATCTCCCCGAGGGCCGCTCCTCTGATGTGGCATACAGCAGGAAAGATTCAAGACCTCATCAACTCGGATTCACCATAAGATGTGATGATTTTGATGTTGAATTTTATGGTATGAGCGATATGCCAAAGGACTACAGAAGCTGGCTTACCGTCTTCAAGGATGGCAAAGAGGTGATGAGGAAGATGATTGAGGTGAATGAACCCCTGAGGTACGGGGGATATACCTTCTATCAGGCAAGCTACGGGATGTTATCCACAGGGGGTGGTTATTTCATATTCAGGGTCAGGGGGCCTGATGGAAAGACCGAGACGGTAACAAAGATAATGGGGGAGAGTTTTGTTATACCAGGCACGAAGATAAAGGGTACTATAAAGAAATTCAGCCCTGCACTTGCTGTATCCCAGGATGGCAGAACCTACACCTATACTGAGATGATGAACAACCCTGCCGTTTATATTGAATTTACCGAGAAGGGCAAGCCAAAATACTCTGGCTGGATCCTGAAGAGATACCCCAAGACCTGGAGGCTGCCTGATGGGAGTATGGTCCAGTTTATAGATTACTGGGGTGTTCAGTACACAGGGCTTCAGGTCAGAAAGGACCCGGGGGTATGGATAGTCTATCTTGGTTGTATAGTAATGGGTATAGGGCTTTACATGGCCTTCTTTATGAGCCATAGAAAGATATGGCTCATTGTCTCAGAGGCAAAGGATGGCTCCCTGGTGAGGGTATTTGCTACAGCCAATAAGAATCGGCCTGCCTTTGAAAGAAAAATTGAAACAATGGTTTCCAATCTAACCGAGGAGGTATAAGATGGACAGTTCAACACTTTTCGGCATAGCCACTATTGGATATATCCTTGCAATGGTATCATATATTGTTTACCTTGCCTTCAGAAACAGGACAGTAGGAATAATCGCTACCACAGTAACAGTGGTAAGCTTTATTGCCCATACGGGGGCCTTTTTTATGAGATGGTACGAGGGGTATGTCATGGGTCTGAGGAGCCTGTGGCATCCGCCTATATCAAACCTCTATGAATCCATTATATTCTTTATATGGTGTCTGATCCTTGGTTATCTTATCATAGAGATAAAATACAAGAACCGTTCCTTTGGTGCATTTGTGACACCCATTGCAGGGCTTGCCCTTGCCTTCATTGAGATGACAGGGATGTCAAAGGAGATAGAGCCCCTTGTGCCGGCGCTTCAGAGCAACTGGCTGCTGGCCCATGTGACCATGAGCTTTATATCCTACTCACTTTTTGGCCTTTCCTTTGCAACAGCCATAATGTATCTCATAGAGAAGACAGAGAAAAAGACTGAGCCAGCTTACATATTCTGGTCTGTTTCACTGGGGGTCCTGATAGTACTCCTCATCGCAATGAGCCTGGACTATCTGGAGTTTCATGTGGCTGCCACCTCCTCAGAAAATATCAAGAACTATCTCTTCAGGGCAACCTTCAAGAGCCCCAATCCCACCGTTGCCCTTTTGAGCTGGATAGCATCCTTTGCCATTATAGCCACCGTATGGGCTACTGGGGGGTATCTTAAAAAGATCGTAAGTGCCTTCAATGTAACTCCTGAACTCCTTGACGAGCTAACCTACAAGACAGTGGCCATCGGATTTCCCATCTTTACACTCGGGGGGCTTATCTTCGGTGCCATATGGGCTGACCAGGCATGGGGTGTCTACTGGAGCTGGGACCCAAAGGAGACATGGTCATTGATTACATGGTTTGTATATGCCTTCTTTCTTCATGCAAGGCTTATGAGAGGCTGGAGGGGGAAAAGGGCTGCGATTGTCTCTGTTATCGGATTTGTTGCGGTTGTTTTCACCTATCTCGGGGTAAATCTCCTTCTGTCAGGGTTACACAGCTATGGCTCGTTGAGTTAATTGGATGAGCTCTTTAGGTCTCAAGTGGAAATTCATAATAACCACCACACTTATCCTGCTGATAATAGTAGGGCTCTTCTCTTTATACAACCTCAAATTCCAGGAAAAGATCATAAGGGATGATGACAAGGAACGTGTAAGACTGATCACAGAGATAATCAAGAACGGCCTTGTCACCATAATGCTTGAGGGCAGGGGCAAGGAGTTCCAGAAGTTCCTTGAATCCCTGGTAGCAGAGGACATTGAGGAGGTCAGGATATTCAACCCCTCAAACTACAGGATTGTTGCCTCCTCGGTACCTGGCGAGATAGGCAGCAGGATCTACGATGAGGATATCCAGAAATACAGGACCCAGTCTGGCCCTGAGGTCTTCTCCCACAAAAGAGGCAACAAACTGGTCTATTCAATGCTTGTACCTATCCCTAACGAGAAGCCCTGCCAGAGGTGTCATGGAAGCGACCACAAGATAAGGGGGGTTCTTGATGTTGAGGTCTCCACGATGAAGACCGCCAGCAGGATAAGGACCCTGAGGATAAGAACGACCATTTTTTCAGTACTCACACTTCTGGCCCTTGGTTTTGCATTGACAATTGCAACGAGTCTCCTTGTAACAAAGCCGGTTGAGTCAATGATAAAGACGATGAAGAAAGTCCAGGATGGTGACCTTTCTGTAAGGGTTGACGAACAGAGGGGTGATGAGATAGGAAGACTGGCAATTTCCTTCAACTCAATGGTTGAAGAATTGCAACGTGCCCATGAGGAGATTAGACGCTGTCACATAGAAGAGATGCAGAGGGTGGAAAGGATGGCAACGCTTGGCGAACTTGCAGCTGCCATTGCGCACGAGATAAAGAACCCACTTGCAGGCATAAGCGGGGCAATCCAGGTGATTGCCGAGGAACTGAAAGAGGATGATTCAAAGAAGGAGATCGTTACTGACATCCTTTCAGAGATAGAAAGGCTTGACAAGACCGTGAGAGACCTCCTCACATTTGCAAAGCCTGTCAGTCCGAAGATGATACCCGTTGATATCAGCTCTGTCATAGAGAGGTCCATCAACCTTATCCGTCTCAAGGCCGAGAAGCAGAACGTTAAGGTCCATTTCCGGCCTTCAGAGGTCATAATAAGGGCTGACCCTGAGCAGCTCACGCAGGTGTTCCTGAATATCATGATAAACGCAATACATTCCATGCCTGAGGGTGGAGAACTCAGAGCGGAATTGCATAAGGATGCTGATCAACTGGTAGTCAAGATAAGTGATACCGGATTCGGCATACCACCTGACAGAATAAAGGATGTCTTCAAGCCATTCTACACCACAAAGCATACAGGTACAGGCCTTGGACTCTCTATAAGCAAGAACATAGTTGAGGCTCACGGTGGCACCCTGGATGTTGAGAGCCAGCTGGGGGTGGGAACAACATTCATAGTAAAGATGCCCCTGACAAAGGAGACCTGAAGTGCATTCATCTTGTCTTTTTCTCAGTAGCGTCCAAAATAATTCTATATATCATAACCAAGGCAGGGTGCCGAAGAAAAATAAGCACCACACCTTATTCACAGTGAGCAGTAAGCAGTGAACAGTAAGCAGTAAGCAGATGCCTCCGAAAAATCGCAGATTTTTCGGAGTATAAAGAGGTGGTTCATCATGGCATTCTTCACCACTCTCTGGGCCTATAGGGTTTGTTTCTTTACTTTTTTTAGTGTATAACGATAAAAAAGAGGTTACTTTATTGTTTAATCCTGTGGTTGGCTTATTTTTATGAGGTGCCCTGCCTTGATAGGGATTTGTTTTGAATAGATATGTCTTTTTCTATAGTTTTAGAGGACCTGATAAGGGTTCATTTAGAATTCTGAGAAATTCTGTAAAGTAGTCCTTTTATAAAACATGTCTAATATTCTATAATAACGGAAGAAACCCGAGAAGGGGAGGATTATTGGACAGGGCCCGTATTCTTATAGTTGACGATGAAAAGTTGCTCCGCTGGTCACTGGAGCAGAACCTGCAAAAAGAGGGATACGAGGTTGTATCTGCCGACACCGGTGCCAGGGGGCTTGAAAAGTTCAGGGAAGACATGCCTGATATCACCCTCCTTGATATTCACCTGCCTGATATGTCAGGGATGGATGTACTGAAAAAACTGAAAGAGCTTGACAGGGACTCAATAGTTATCATGATAACAGCATATGGAGACATTGAGACCGCGGTAAAGGCAATAAAGATGGGGGCCTATGATTTTGTTGAAAAACCATTCAATATGGATAAGCTGAACCTCCTGTTGAAAAAATCACTTGAGACGGTTTCGCTGAGAAAGGAGATTACCCATCTGAAGAGCAGGCTGACACTGCAGTATGGTTTTGACAACATCATCGGAGAGTCTGAAGCAATGAAGAAGGTCTTTGACATGATCCAGAAGGTTGCACGCTCTGATGCCTCCACGGTGCTGCTGCAGGGTGAGAGTGGCACAGGTAAGGATCTTGTGGCCCGTGTCATACACTACCAGAGCAAACGGGCTGAAAAGCCCTTCATGGAGATCAACTGTACTGCCCTCCCGGAGAGCCTTATAGAGAGCGAACTCTTTGGGTATGAGAAGGGTGCCTTTACAGATGCCAAGGTCACCAAGAAGGGGCTTTTTGAGCTTGCCGACGGGGGCAGTATCTTCCTTGACGAGATTGGGGACATGAAGTTGAACACCCAGGCAAAACTCCTTAAGGTACTTGAAAACAAGACATTCAAACGGATAGGAGGGGTAAAGGACATAGTGGTTGATGTGAGGATCATAGCTGCAACCAACAAGAATCTTGACAGCGAGGTGAAAAACGGCAATTTTCGTGAGGACCTCTACTTCAGGTTAAAGATCGTACCCATCAATCTCCCCCCTCTAAGGGAACGGGGTGAGGACATATTACTTCTTGCACGATACTTCATTACTCAGTATAATAAAGAGTTCAGGAAAAACTTCAAGGGCTTAACCAGGGAAACGGAGAAGATCTTCCTGGAATACTACTGGCCGGGCAATGTGAGGGAGTTAAAGAACATCATTGAGAGGGTGATGATACTGGAGAGTGATGAATATATAAAACCAGAGCACCTGCCTGTGGAGATGCTCTCGGGAGAGGGTGCACTTGGTAGCAACACAGGGGATCTTGATTTTGATATTCCCAATGGCGGGCTGGACATAGAACTCGTTGAGAAGAAACTGATCATGAAGGCCCTTGAAAAGACCCGGGGTAATCAGACCAAGGCTGCAAGGCTCTTGAACCTATCCAGGGATGCCCTGAGGTACAGGATGCAGAAGTTCGGACTCTTTGAAAACAAGGAGGACAGGAGCTTGTCCAGATGAAGGTCCTCGTAGTAGATGACGAGCAACTGGTAAGGTGGTTTTTACAGCGTGCCCTGACAAAGAAGGGCTATGAAGTGACAGTGGTCTCAAGTACACAGGAGGCAGAGCTGTTACTACAGAATGAAAACTATGACCTCATTATCTCAGACCTGAGAATGCCCACCGGTGATGGTGCCCCCTTCATAAACAGGCTTGTTGAGAGCGGCACACACCCCCCCATAATTGCATGTTCTGCCTATATAACCCCGGAGCTGGATAAGGACTTCAGGCTCAAGGGGGTATACACCCTGAAAAAACCCTTCAAGTTGTCGGAACTGGAAGAGGCGCTCCAGAGGGTGTTAAATCCTTAAAATAGTGGGTATTTGACCTTTTACAGGTGGAACTGATAAATTAAATGGTAGCATTGTTTCGTAACTTCATTGTATTTTAGAGTGGTAAGGCCACTCTTTTTATTTTTCAGAGGTTGGAGCCTCCGTGGCTTTAAAGGAAAGCATAAAAAAGAAGGTGATTGAGCTAGCAAAGGAGGCCACAGAGGTGGCAGGGGTTGAACTCTTTGATGTGGAGATCTTAGGACAGGTGGGAAACCTCACTGTCCGGGTGATCATTGACAGCGACAGGGGTGTGGGTATCAATGACTGTGAACGTGTGAGCCGACAGCTTGAGGCACTGATGGATATAGAGGATCCCGTGCCTGGTTCCTATACCCTTGAGGTCACATCACCCGGGCTTGATAGACCCCTGAGAAGCCTTGAGGACTTCAGGAGGTTTCAGGGGAGGCTGGCAAGGATTGTAACAAAGGAGAAGCTCAATAACCAGAGCTTTTTCATAGGCAGGATTGCAAAGGTTACCAGCAATACTGTTATAATAAGTATCGGGAAAAAAGAGCTGGAGATTCCCTATGAAATCATTGATCGGGCCAATCTGGAGATAGAGCTGTGAACAAGGAATTTTGCTACATAATTGATCAGATCTGCAGGGAGAAGGGGCTCTCAAGAGAGAGTGTCCTGAAGGCCCTGGAGTCTGCCCTTTTGAGTGCCGCAAAGAAAAAGTTCGGTGGGAAACGGAATATCTCCCTTACCATTGACCCTGATACATGTAACATAAACGTTGCTGCCATAAAGACAGTGGTGGAGAACGTAACAAAACCCAAGGAGGAGATCGCACTGGCAGAGGCCAGGGAGATAAACCCCGAGGTAAACCTGGGTGAAACCCTTGAGGTGCCTGTGGAACTGCATGATTTCGGACGCATAGCTGCGCAGACAGCCAAGCAGGTGATATTCCAGAAGGTTCGTGAGGCAGAGAGGGAGGCCATATTCCAGGAGTTCAAGGACAAGGCAGGAACGATTGTTACAGGTACGGTGTTGAGGAAGGAAAAAAACATCTACTACATTGACCTTGGCAGAACAGAGGCGATACTTCCAAGAAGGGAGACACTGCCGGGGGAGAATCTGAAACGGGGCGATACTGTCAGGGCCTATGTGAAGGAGGTAAGGATAACCTCAAGGGGACCCGAGATCTACCTTTCAAGAACAGCGCCAGAGTTCGTGGCACAGCTCTTCAAGATGGAGGTGCCCGAGATAGAGGATGGTATTGTAGAGATAAAGAAGATCGTGAGAGAACCGGGTGAGAGGACAAAGCTTGCTGTCCTGTCCCATGATCCCTCAATTGACCCCATCGGGGCATGTGTGGGGATGAAGGGAACCAGGGTCCAGGCCATAGTGAGAGAGCTTCGTGGTGAAAGGATTGACATTATCCCCTGGAGCGATGATCCAAGGATGTTTATAGCACGGGCCTTGACACCAGCCACTATTGACAGCATAGGCATCAATGAAGAGGACAAGACAGCCCTTGTGGTAGTCAATGACCAGCAGTTATCCATTGCTATCGGCAAAAAGGGCCAGAACGTAAAGCTTGCAATGAAGCTTACCGGCTGGGATATAGACATCATAAGTGAGTCTGAATACACAAAGATGAAACAGGAAGAGGCAGAGGCTGCCTTTGGCGCAGACAATTCCACAAAAGAGGATTAATACAACATTTACCTGTGAAGAAAGACCTCTTTGATTTCCCCGTACAGTATATCAAGGGCATAGGACCAAGAAAGGCCAGACTCCTTTCCCGCCTTGGAATCAAAAGTATCTATGACGCACTTTATTACCTTCCCCACAGGTATGAAGACAGGAGAAGCTCTCCTGACATACGTTCCATAAGGTATGATACCCTTCAGACAGTGATGGCAAAGGTGCTCTCGGCAAATCTGGTTGAGACGAAAAGGGCGAAGATGAAGATATTTGAGGCTGTTGTAACAGACGGTACCGCCACCCTTACAGCCAAATGGTTCAATCAGCCCTTTATGAAAGGGATAATAAAACCGGGTATAAGCCTTGTCCTGAGTGGCACAGTGAAAAAGAGCTTTGTCTGGGGGGTTGGTTACGAGATGCACAACCCTGAGTATGAGATAATTGAGAACGATTCACAGGGAGAAAAGATTCATACCTCAAGAATAGTTCCCATATACAGGACCACTGCCGGGTTGAGCCAGAGAATGATCAGGTCTGCCATGTACTCAATAATCAGGCATGCAACAGAAGAGATGGAAGACTATATGCCAGGGGAGATAGTGCAGAGGAACCATCTCCCTTGTCTCAGAGATGCGATCAGGAATGTACACTTCCCTGACCATGATGACATGGAGGAGCTGCTGAGAGGTACAAGCCCCTACCACAGAAGGCTATCCTTTGATGAACTCTTTATTCTCCAGACAGGGCTTGCAATACTGAAGAGGGCACAGACCTTTACAAGGGGGATAACCTTCCAGGCAAGGGGCGAACTGTTCAGAAAGCTCCTTGAGATTCTCCCCTTCCAGCTGACCGGAGCCCAGAAGAGGGTTATCGGGGAGATACTCTCGGACATGAAAAGCCAAAGGGCGATGAACCGTCTTATACAGGGAGATGTTGGTTCAGGTAAGACCATTGTTGCCTTTTCAGCAATGCTACAGGCCATAGAGTCGGGATACCAGGCAGCACTTATGGCACCCACAGAGATACTTGCTGAACAACACTACCTGAACCTGCACAGACTTGCTGAGGCCATGGGGTTGAAGGCCGCACTCCTTACCGGCAGCAAAAGGGACAAACCCCTTGAAGAGATCTCCAGGGGAGAGGTTGATATAGTGATAGGCACCCATGCCCTTATACAGAAGGGTGTTGAATTCAAAAGGCTTGGTCTTGTTGTTATTGACGAGCAGCACAGGTTCGGGGTACTTCAGCGTGCCCTCCTGAGGAAAAAGGGGGCCAATCCTGATGTGCTTGTCATGACCGCAACACCCATTCCGCGCACCCTGTCCCTGACCCTCTACGGAGATCTTGACTATTCCGTTATTGACGAGCTTCCACCAAACAGAAGGCCTGTGGTCACGAAGCTGTACAGGCCTGAACAAAAATCCCTGATATACAGCCTTATCCGCTCGGAGGTGAAGAAGGGTAGGCAGGCCTATGTGGTCTATCCAGTGATAGAGGAGTCAGAGAAGCTTGCCCTGAAGGATGCAATTCAGGGAAGAGAGAGGCTTGAGAGGCAATTTCCCGAGTTCAGGATAGGGCTAATTCATGGCAGGATGAAGCCTCATGAAAGAGAAGAGGTGATGGAGAGGTTCAAACGGGGGGAGATTGAGATCCTTGTCAGCACCACTGTGATAGAGGTGGGAGTTGATGTGCCCAATGCCACTGTTATGCTGATTGTCCATGCAGAGAGGTTTGGTCTGTCACAGCTACATCAACTCAGGGGGCGTGTGGGAAGGGGTGCAGAGCAGTCCTATTGTCTATTGCTTGCCTATGGCAGGCTCTCTGAGGAGGCAAGGAGGCGTCTTCAGGTGATGGTCAGTCATACCGACGGTTTCAGGATCGCTGAGGAGGATTTCAAGATCAGGGGGCCTGGTGAGCTCTTTGGAACAAGACAGTCCGGGATGCCCGACCTCAGGGTTGCAAATCTTATAAGGGATGCAGGGTTGCTGGATGCGGCAAGGAGAGAGGCCTTTCAGTTGGTGGAGGAAGACCCGGAGCTCAAGAGATATCCCCAACTGAGGTCAGTGGTTGCACGATACTGGAAGGACAAACTGGAGATCTTCAGGACAGGCTAAAACAGGGATAGAACCGTGAAATGATGGAACTTGTAATCTCTGGAGGTGGAATGTTTTCATACGTGATCTTTTTCCTCTTCGGGCTTGTAGTGGGTTCTTTTCTTAATGTGTGTATCTACAGGATTCCAAGGAACAGGTCCATAATATGGCCCTCCTCAAGATGTCCTGCCTGCAATGCCCCGATCAGGGCTGTGGATAATATCCCCCTTATCAGTTATATCCTGTTAAGGGGAAGGTGCAGGGAATGTTCAGGTCCCATATCAGCAAGGTATCCTCTGGTTGAGGGATTGAACGCCCTCTTTTATGTTATTCTTTTATGGAGATATGGTCTGACGGCTGGAACCATTGTCTTCATGGTCTTCTTCTCAACACTCCTTGTAATCACCTTTATTGATCTTGACTTCCAGATAATTCCCGATCTGATAACCATCCCCGGAACGGTAATATTCCTTGTTCTTGCAATTTTCATAGTGATAGACCCCTTTAGCAGACAGGCCCCCCTCGGCCTCAGGCAGTCTGTATCAGGCCTCCTCCTCGGGTTCGGGCTCTACTATGCAATAGCAGTCCTGAGCAAAGGTGGTATGGGAGGTGGAGATATAAAGATGATGGCCATGGTAGGAGCCCTTACGGGATGGAAGGGGGTTCTGTTTACAACCTTCTTTGGCAGCCTTGCCGGTTCAATATTCGGCATTTCGCTGATGCTACTGAAGGGCAGGGGAAGAAAGTCCAGGATCCCCTTTGGTCCCTTCCTTGCCTTTGGTGCAGCCCTGTACATACTGGCCGGAAGAGAGATAGTGAACTTCTATCTGAATTTTTTAGGATAAACCCCCTGGGTTTTCCTTTGCAGAAAGATCATTACCAATGAGTATGACTGAATGCTTTTTTAATTTGATTGAAATATTGAAATATGATAATATAACTTTATGGATATAATCCAGAGAAAATCAGATATACTGAAGGCAATAGCCCAGCCCACGAGACTGAAGATCATTGAGCTGCTCCGGAAGGGTGAGAGGTGTGTCTGCGAGATGATACCCCTTCTGAATGAGGAGCAGGCCAATATCTCAAAACACCTCTCCCTGTTGCGTCAGGCAGGCATTGTGGACTTCAGGAAGGAGGGTGTGAGCACCTACTACAGTGTGAAGGACAAGGATATATTCAGGATAATAGATATGGCAGAGAAGATTGTGAAGAAGGAGATGCTTGAGACAGCAAAGATGTTGAAGGAATTAAAATAAAGCCCATCTTGGTAGTGTAAAATCTTATGTGTAAAAACTTGCAAGAAGTGAAAGGGAGGGTGTATTCTCCATTGTTTGGGAAAAAACAAAAGGAAGGAGGAATACACCCGATGAAGGACTTAACA
>Ga0256830_1002224_pt1 | contig 12957 bp, 9 predicted proteins | sample 128326metaG_FD_190537 | JGI IMG/M metagenome (GOLD analysis project Ga0256830, IMG submission 190537) | Hydrothermal vent microbial communities from Lau Basin, Pacific Ocean - 128-326 | ecosystem: Environmental > Aquatic > Marine > Hydrothermal vents | place: Pacific Ocean: Lau Basin | collected...
AGCCAGTGGGATCGGTGTACGGTTGCTTGTCGATGCGCTTTCGCACTGGAAGAAAACCTGAACCCTCGCACCTGTTCGAGCAACGAGTTCAACACGGAACGCGGAGTGAAAGTACTCCGCGTTCTTACGTTACAGCCCTACACCGATGGAATAATAGAGAAGGGTTGGTCCGGTGGTAATGAAATCACGGCTTGAAGGACCTTTGATCAAAAAGCTTTTTCCGACCCCGAACTGCGAGGGACCGATCGGAGTGTCGAATGCGAGAGCAACGCCGATCCCATGACGTAAATCCTTGAAACGTATTGCTTCCGGGACGGTCCAGATGCTTCCCAAGTCATACCTGAACCGGATGTAGGTGTCAAAGAGAATACGGATGGGGAGCTGGTAACGATACTCGATGCTGGTGGCAAGAAGTTGCCTTCCGCGGAATTCATATTCGCGCATCCCCCAAAAGGAACTCTCGCCACCCAGCGCGAATTGCTCGGTGAATGGCAGCGTCTTGTCCGCGTATCCAAACTGGACGCGAGGATGAAGAGTGTGCGGACCGAAGGAAAAATACACGCCGTAATCAGCCGAAACTTTGAAAAACGCAATGGTGCTTCCCAAGGCGCGCTGAGCTGAACGATACGTGATGTCCAGATGCATTCCCGTTCTGGGGAATGGGTAGCGGTCTTTGGAATCGATCAACGAACGAAGCTCGATAGCGCCGATACGGTTGTTTTCATGTGATTCCAGTATGCCGGACACGTACCGGAGGGAATGGTTTTCGTACACGAACGATGCGGTCACGTTTCCAAAGCGCTCCAGCGTGGTTCCAAGGCTGAAAGATGCGCCGGCGATGATCGTGCGATATCGCCCGGAAGGTTCCCGTTTGAACGTGGCCGCGCTCCCCGTCTCGACGTCCCGGTACCGGTCCCAATCCGCGAGGTCATAGTACATCTGGGCGTTCACGAGAACATTTGTCCAGAATAACCGGTTGGAGCGAAAATTGAGCTCGTATCGCCGGTTTTTCGTTCCGCCGAAAAACCCGAGACTGAGGGATGCGCCGCTGCCGAACAGGTTGTCGTCGCGGAAATCAGTGGCTATCTGCGCGTTGCGTTCATTGTCGGCACGGATACCGAGACGTACCATCCTCGCGGATCGTTCTATAACGTTCAGGATGAGATCATAAACGGAATCACGCTTTTGAATATCGATGCCGACATAGTTGAACAGACCCAGGCCTTCGATCCGTGCCAGGCCTTTTTTCGCTTCCTGGAAGCGGAAAATGTTGCCGGGGCGAAGCGGAAATTCGCGCAGGATGACGATCTTGTTGGTGATCTTGTTGCCATGCACACGAATCGAGGCCAGCCTGCCCGCGCGCACCAGGACATGTAACGTTTCCCCCCCATCCTCGGACCAGGTTGAATCCACGGAAGCCAGCGAATATCCCCCCGAGCGGTATTGTCGAAGAATGGTTTCACAAATCGTTCTGATTGATGCGTTGGTGTACGGCAAGGGAAGCAGGCGCTGGAGAACGAGAGGGAGCGAATCCCGGAGAGGAGAAAACGTACGGTGAATAAAGACATTGAAAATGGTGGCCGCTACAAGGGACACCTGTCTTGCGTTATCGGTATTCCGGCCGTCCGTTTTGTTGACCGGACTACCGTTTACGACGCTGCGCTGGAAAATGGCGGGCGCGACGGGGGAATCGTTGCTGTCTTCGATGTGCGTGGCGCTGTCAGGCAGCCGGTGTCCGTTCTGTTGTCTGTACCAGTCGGCAATCAGCTCCCTGATACGGGGAATTGCCTGCCTGGCGGCATCGTATCCGCGCTGGATGAGTGTATCGGCGAATTCGAATGATGTCGAAGAAAACTCGTGGACGTCAGGTTCGATCACCACGTCGGTGCGCTTCAGTTGTTCCTGGTTTCCGATTTCCATCATGACGTTGAGAACCTGGTCAAAGGTCTCGAGCGGATTCGTGATATCGGAGGATTTCCGCAGTCCGCTCGTCGTATTGACGGCGATGACAATATCGCAGCCTTCATCCAGCGCGACATCGGTTGGTACATTGGAAACGAGACCGCCATCGACGAGGGCCATGGAATCCAGGACGAGAGGTGCGTAGAGGACGGGAACGGTGGACGATGCGCGCATGGCGGTGGCGAGGTCCCCGTCGCGGAAAATGTAGCGTTTGCCCGTGTAGAGGTCGGTGGCAACCGCGCGAAACCTGTATTTGAGGGCGTCGAAATCTGGGATCGGACGATAGATCCCCTGGAGGGCGAGAAGCTGGAGCATATTGGTCAACCGCTGCCCATTTGAAACCGATGGAGGAATGACCAGGTTGAGACCGTCGAAACGAAGGGACAGGATGCTGCGATCCACGACACGTTTCTGATCGATGAACAACTCCCGGCGGGGTGCCTCGTTCGACACGTTGAGCACGGAATGCCAGTTCATCGTGTGAATGGATCGTTGGAGGTCTTCGGCCGACATGCCGGATGCGTACAGCCCTCCGATGATGCTTCCGACGCTGACGCCGACAATGCAATCGAGAGGTATCTCTGCTTCTTCGAGGGCTTTCAGCACGCCGATCTGGCTTATGCCCCGGGCCACACCGCCGCTTAAGACCAGTCCGATCCGGGGAACTGCAATTTCGGGCAGCGGAACACGGGAAAACGGGTGGGCGGTTTTGAATACGACGGGGAGAGCAACCGGTGCCTTATCCGGGGGATTCTCCTGGCTCTGCACTTTGGCAGGGATAGCAATCGTCAGGAAGAAAGACATGACCAGAAATGTGATTCGCGCTGTCATCGTGCTCCCTCCAACATATAGAGTAAAGCGTGGAGATGCAATAAAGAAAAGCCGCCCTTCCCGGAAGAAAGGACGGCGCCGACAGGGTTACAGGAGGACGTTAGAAATCCAGTCGGGAACCTATCGACAGTGATGCAGTCGAAAAATTGTTTGAGAAGACGCTGGAAATGTTATCGGTCGCGATGTCGAGCGTGAATCGTTCGACACGTATTCCGATGCCCGCCGCGATCATGACCGGTTGGTATCCGCCCAGAGTGATCCCGGTGCGGAGCGGAAAACCGTCCAATCCTTCCCATTCGCCGCCCAGCCCGATCCGCCAGTTCGTGGAATTACCCGGTTCGTCGTTGAAGCCCTTGTGCACAGCCACGGCGAGGGCCAGGGGAGCACGATAGAAATAAAAGTTACGGAAATCGACCGATGCCCCGAGATGAAAAGCGGTGGGCAGGGACGAACTGAACGCGTCAACGGCGATGTCGTCCCCGTTGAGCTTATCCCATAGAGCGGATAATTGGTCGTCGCTTGCGACGTTGTCGATGAGGAAATCACTTTCCGCCACGATGGAATGCGCCGATCGGTTCCAGTTGATTGTACCGATGTCGGTCACGCTTGCCGCCACGGTAAAGAACGAGAGGTACGTCGTGCTGACACCCAGGTCCAGCCCGAATCCGGTACCGACGGGCCGGGGAAACAGGTCGAATGCGAACGGGTTGATGGCGCGATTGAAAAATTCCGTCCCCGCGTAGTTCGCCCGCATATCTGATCTGCCGGTGATGGAATATGTATCAGCATTCGTGGTAAAAGTACTTTGGAATCGCTCGGTACCGAAGTACGCGAATCCCTGAACCAGTTTGGCCGTGGCGCCGAATTGCACGGAAAGAACCCTGCGAACGGGCGTGATGTTCACGGCGTACGACAGGCCGTATTCACGCGTCCAGGATGATGCGAACTGGGTTTCCGAAAAATCGAACGTTTTGCCCGGGGGATTACCGTTTAATAAGAAGTCCGCATAGTCCTTCGACAGTGTGAAATTAGCGGCGACCCTGTCGCCGAGGTAAAATCCGAAGGCGCCGACGGGTGAATTGACGTTGACGGCGAGGAGCTTGAAACCGACGTCCAACATAATGCGTCCGGTGTTTCCTCCGAATTGGTCGAGTAGGAACGACTTATCCTGGTCGGTCAGGTAGTATTGCTGGAGGTTACCGCTGCCATCGTTGATACCGGTAAAGTATTTTTGATATGTCCCGAAATCGAGAAAGTCCGTTCCGCCCACGAGGCCGATGGGGAATATGCCGATGGATACCAGCGATCCGGATGGCGCCGCAAGGTTGGCGGGATTGACGCCGAACGCATCCACACCGGTTACGAGGCTGGACCCGCTATTTGCCATGCCCACGCTGCGCGCGCTTCGCGACAGCGGTTGCGCGTGTGCGGCGACGAGACCGACGATTACGAACGCCGCAAGGAATGGGGTTATATATCGCATGGGTTATCTCACGCTATTTTGACACAATTGCCGTGTTTACTCGAACCGTCAGGAAGGTCCGTACCTTGATGTAATCGTTGGTGCGAAACTGCACCATACCGTTGCCCGGGGTGCGTACCTTGAGGAGGAGGCGAATGAATTCGCCGCTGTCCGCGAGGCGCTGGAACTCCTCGCGGGTCAACTCGATTTCCTGGACGGCGGTGGAAGCCGATACAACTTGCCCGTTTGCATCGACAGCACCGGACGGAATATGCAGAGTACTTCCGTTGCCGGAATTCGGAATCACGATCGGATGAAATGTCCTGTCGAGAATGCTGGTTTCCAGTTCAACCCCGGCGGGGAAATGGTTCTCGAATTCGAAATGAATGAAGCCGCGTACCACGTGGCGGAGTTTTTCACGGCTGTTTTTGTCAAACGCCAGGGCCGCCGTGTCGGCGAAAGCTCCATCCTTGATGCTCAATTGTAGAGGAATCTCCAGGGTGAGATCGCCCGCCAACTCGTCGGTATCGTTGATCGTACCCGTCGCGCCCTCCGGGTTGATCCGGACGGAACCTTCGAACGTAAGGCGGTTGGGAAATGCGCTGCTGAAGGTATTGAGAAAATCGGTCACTTCCCGCGTGTTGAAAGCAATGGTCGAAGACCTGTCACCGGGAAGATAGGTCCGTGGAATGGAAATCGAGGCGCTTCGGCTGGCCTGGATGTTGTCCGCGCGCACGAATCCGGATTCGATAAGGACGGGTACCGCCGTGCCGTTCATCATGTCCACCCACATGCGGGCTTCCTTGAAATTCAGCGCTCCCTTGAACTTTTCATTCAACTGGAAATCGACGTTCTGCGTGTGCTTGATAGACAGGGAGCGCGCGTCGAATCGTCCGGTCAAGGATTTCAAGGCGACGTTTTTGATCGTAGCGATAACGGAGATGCTGTCGGTGCTCCGCAGCGTAACCAGGCGCTGGGAAGCGTCTTCCGTCTTTGCAGAGAGCGTGTATTGTAATTCACTGCCGTTTAATGGTTCGAGGACGAGTCCGGCCAGGGGGACGGAGATGCGTTGCTTCGAGCGTGGTGGGAGCGTAATTACTTTCGAAACCGGTTTGCCGTTTTCCGACAAACCATTGATGAGCAAAGCGGCCGTGGCGCCGATCGGGATGTGGTTCGTCACCTGCAGTTCAATCACACCCGACTTGATGACTGCTCGTTGAACGGTCAAACCACTGGATTCGCTGATGTTGATATTTTCCTGGAGTTTCACGTTTTGGCTTGGAAGCGATGCGATAGCCTCGCTGATTTTCGTGCCGGTAATGGAAGCGTTCACATTGAGCGAAGACGTCCGTTTGATGTTCACGGGCAGGTTGTTTGATCCGGGAGTTGCGATTCTGAACCCGAGTTTCATTCCTTTCGTCAGTGTGACCCCCTCCAGATAAATTGGAGGCAATGTCCTTGTGCCGCCTGGAGCGATAATCCCGGTCACGGTCGTGCTCGCGATTTCCCGACCGTCGAGTGTTGTCAGGACGAACGGAGCGGGAAACGTGATGGGTATCGGAAAATTGTTTTTCAAGCCGATGAGGATTTTCCCGTCCTCGAAGGATATTTGTTCGAAATATTGCGATGCGTCGACGATGATTCCGGTTGTCTGTGTATTTTCAAGCGGAGGAACGACGTAAACACCCTCAACGAGTGAGGGAAAGAGCGTAGCAAGGCTGAGGTCTTTTTCCACCAGAGAAGGGATGTCATACGCCAGCAAGCCCAGTGTTTGTGAAAATCCAAAGGTCGAGTTGGGGAGCACGAGGCTGTCGCCGATTGTGAACCGCGTTATCGGAAACGTCTGGCGGAATACAACGAGACCGTCTTCCGAACTGAACGCACTGTCGTTGTCCAGCAGGTCCTGGAGCGTGTACGTGGACGTTGTAAGAGGCAGATTAAGATCAACGTCCCAGGTCGGCGGGACCGGGTTCATCGGCTCCGAGCATCCCGCGACGATGATCGCTACCAGGACAAACCCGATGATAGTGGTGGTTTTATGTATAGACGTCATGTATTTCCCTTCCCATAGTGACCGACATTGCGCCTCGCGCACACGGAAACATGATCAATCAAAGTGCCAGATCCGTATTTTTTTGAAAAAATGTCGTAATTATGAAATAAGTGCTTGAAATGTATAGATTTAATGGAACGGTGTGTTTGAAATAATTATAAAAAACAGCACGTAATATTTGCAGTAATTGCATATATTGAAATAATTGCAACGTCAGGGCAGTGTGTATTCACGATGGTGATAACGGTGGCCGGGAGCAATGTTGTTGTGGACCCGGTTATGAAAGCCGTATTGGTAGCTAATAAACCGGGAAGGATTGTATAGAATCAAATGGAGTTCTATATTTTACCCCTGTGAGGAGCAAGGATAGAACGTTTGTTTGGATATCAGGAATCGTACTTGTGGTTGGGGCGGTGGTATTGTGTTCGATCAATCCGTCGTACCGGTATCTTCCACCCCTGGTATGGTTTGGTGAACTTGGGTATGCCGTCATGTGGGCGCTGGCCCACGTTTTCCTGTACGCGCTCCTATCGTACTGTGCGTTTCGGTGGCTGGAAACATACGTAAAGGAACCCTACGCGTTTTCGGTCGTCGTGGGTACCTCTCTTGCCATCCTGGCGATCTCGTTCATCGTCGAAGTTATTCAAAGCCTTGCCCGTAGCCGCTACCTTACCCTTGAATCTCTTCCCATCGATTTCATGGGTGTGACCGTGGGGTACATCGCGTTTTATTTTCAACGTCTCCAGTATGAACGGAGGAAACTATACATCGAATCGCTTATGTGGGAGGAAGAAGAAGAACCGTTTTCTCCGGAAGACGAGTTGCGAGCGATCCGCGCGAAGGAGCCCGGGGTGAAACCCGCCAAACCCGCCGGGGATTAATCTCGGTTCGAAATGATTTTCACGAAAAAAGCGGGAGGACGAACTGCTCGCTGCATGTGCGTGTTGAAAAACGCGTGCACCGTGTAGCCTATCGTGAGAAGATTACCGTCATTGTCCGTCACGCGGTAATTGATTTTCAGTGTAGCGGCAGGGAGTTCGTCGATTCGGGATTCGACAGTCAATAGCTGGTCGTACATCGCCGGCTGTTTGAATTCAGCGTGCGACGCAATGAGCGGAAGCGTGAATCCCGCCTTTTCCATCTCGTCGTAAGACGTGCCGCACGCACGGAGCATCTCCGTTCTGGCAATTTCAAAGTACTCGTAATACTTCGAGTTGTGAACGATGCGCATGGGATCGGTCTCGGAATAGCGCACGCGGATTGTGGTACGATGCACGAGGACGCTCACGGTTACTCCTCGAAATAGCCAATAGAGGAGAATTTCTTGATGCGGTCTTTGACGCGCTTGTCGGGTGTGGATTTGAGCAGGTCTTCCAACTCTTCCCGGAGCGTATTCTTGAGCATGTATGCGGCTTCCGCCGGGTTGCGATGCGCCCCTCCGCGCGGCTCCTCGATGATCCTGTCGATCACGCCGAGTTCGAGCAGGTCGTTTCCGGTCAGCTTGAGCGACTCCGCCGCCTGTTCCTTGTATTCCCAGCTTCGCCAGAGGATGCTTGAACACGATTCAGGGGCAATGACGGAATACCAGGTGTTTTCCATCATGAGGATGCGGTCGCCGATACCGATACCAAGGGCTCCTCCTGACGCGCCTTCGCCAATGATGGCGACGATGATGGGAACCCGCAGTCGGCACATCTCGAACAGGTTCCGTGCGATCGATTCCGCTTGTCCCCGCTCCTCGGCTCCGATGCCGGGATAGGCGCCCGGCGTATCGATCAAGGTTATCACCGGCTTGTCGAATTTCTCCGCCATTTTCATCAGCCGCAGCGCCTTGCGGTAGCCTTCAGGGTTGGCCATGCCGAAATTCCGGTAGAGGTTGGATTTCGTGTCCCTTCCTTTCTGGTGGCCGATGAACATGACTGTTTTGTCATCAAGCCGCCCGAACCCGCCTACAATGGCGTGGTCGTCCCCGAAGTGTCGATCGCCATGCAGCTCGATGAAATCCGTTCCCATCATTTCCAGGTAGTCCATGGTCAGGGGACGGTCGGGGTGGCGAGCGAGCTGCACGCGCTGCCAGCGGGACAGGCTGGAAAAAATCGATTTTCGCAAATCATTCACCCGGCGTTCGAGGGCTTCGATTTCAGTCGAGATGTCGAGGTCGCTGGACATCGAGCGCATTTCTTCGATCTTATTTTCCAGCTCGATGATGGGTTTTTCAAATTCGAGTATTGTCTTCGCCATTGTTTCGTTTTGGTTCCTTGTATGCAGGTTGCGTTCTCAGAAAGGAAATGATGGAACGAACCAGGATTTCGAAATCGAGAAATAACGTGTGATTACGAGCGTACTGGACGTCCAGGTGTTCGCGCTCTTCCGACGAAAGCGTTGCTTCCTGGAGCTCGGCGAGGCCGGTCAACCCTGGTTTTCCGAGGTACAGGTTTTGTGCTTGTTCCGATGTCTCCGAGCGCCCCACGATGGAACGACGTCCCAGCACAACGTCAGGCAAGCCGAGGATGAACGTGCGCATGCGGCCCGGACCTGACTTCGAACGGAAAATATAGACAAAGGGAAAGACGAATAGCAAGCCGGGTATGGCGACGGCCAGGTCGAAAAGGCGTTTGCCCACCCGGTGCGAAAGACGTTCCAGGTTGTACTCGATATCCACCATCGGCAGGGTCCCCAGCTCGTCTATTCCAGCTTTGCCCACGATGTATTCCATGTTTTGAGCCACAAGGCGGTAGTGTACCGGCATTCCCCGCGTTCGGCTGATGATGGAAAGAATTTCCGCGTACCGCAAAACCCCCGGGCAAAAAATGACGTTTTGAATCCGGTTTTCATCGATGATCTTGCCGATGTTGTCGGTGCTGCCCAGGATCGGAACGCCTTCGAATGATTCTCCGATTCGCCGCATGGACGTGTCGATGATTCCTATCAGATGATAGCCGCCGGCTCGGGCCGTACGTAGTTTTTTGATAATATCCGGCGTGAGTTCGTTTATTCCGACCAGTAACGTCGGGCTTCCATTGAACGGAGAACTGCGGCCCGCGGTGGAAATGAGCTGGCGCAATAATCTCCAGCCGGGAACGCCTACAAGCGAAATCAACGCCGCGAGCAGAACAACGCCGCGGCTGAATGCAAAATCCTTGAAGAAAAAGACGATGGAAGAGATGATGATGAACGAAAACAACACGCCGATCATGGAGCGCGACACGGGATAATCGAATTTCGTGTATGTTCCCGCGAGGAACAGCACGCTGAAGCTGATAAGCACCGTTGCGATGTAGATCGTGGGATACGCGTAGGATGGGAACGAAGGGAGGCTCCCGAAGCGAATGAATTCTCCCAGTACCAGGGCGAGGCACACGATGATCATGTCCACGAGAACCGGCCATGCGCGCCGCATCGACCGCTGCCACCGGCTGAAAACGCTGCGCAAGAAAATACCGAGATTGATGAAAGCGGTTCCCTGTTTGCCCAGTTTCAGGTTTTTTTTCACGAAGAGCCGCATGGCCTCGTGGAAATGCGCGGTCGCGTCGATACTGCTCCGCTTGGTGCTCTCTCCGCCGTAATGGATGATCTTGGTTTTGGGCGTGTAGAAAACGCTCCAGCCCGCCTGGTTGATGCGGTAGCACCAATCCAGGTCTTCGCCGTACATGAAGTACGTTTCATCCAATCCGCCAACTGCCTCGTACACTTCCCGTCGCAACATCATGAACGAACCGCTGATCGCGTCCACTTCGTATGATTCATCCTCGTTGAGGTAGGTCAAATTGTAGCGAGCGAAAAAGCGCGAGCGGGGAAAGATGTTGCTGAGGCCGGACAGCTTGGTGAAGGCGACCCATGGAGTTGGGAAACTTCTTCGGCACGCGGGTTCCAGGGTTCCGTCCGGATTGATGATCTTGCAACCCGCCATTCCCACCTTCGGGTTTTCTTCGAGAAAGCGGATCATGGTCGGGATGGTGTCTTCCTGAACGAACGTGTCGGGGTTGATCAGAAGAATGTACTTTCCCCGGCACCGGCGCAGCGCGACGTTGTTTGCGCGCGCAAAGCCGATGTTTTCCCCGGTTTCGATGAGCTTGACGGAAGGAAATTCCCGGCGCACCATTTCCACGCTGCCGTCAACGGAAGCATTGTCCACGAGGAAGATTTCCGAGGGGATGTCTCCGAGGGAAGCGAAGAGGGAATGAAGAAGGTTTTCCAGGAGAACCCGGACGTTGTAGTTCACGATGATGATGGAAATCGTAACGTCCACGTCTTCCCGGGAATTGCTGGTCATGGATTAATTTTCGTCGGGTATTGTCGCGCAAGAAAAAGAGCCGGCAATGACCGGCTCCTAAAAAATACGTATTGTCTTCTGGAATTGAAAATCAGCTCGGCATGGTGATGCGAGTGATTTCGTCGATGGTGACGATCGGCAAATGGTATTGAGCGACATATTTCTTTTCCGTCGGGATGGATAGGCCGCCACCGTCGATGTTCGAAACCACGATTTCCATGCTTCCGCTGCCAGCTTCGATGACGCGGTTGAGGCCAAGGTCCAGCTCGGTGCTCTCTTTCTTTCCAAAGCGCAATTCGCCGGACACGACGCCGCTCACCGTGCTTGTTCCCCGGTTGTCGCCGGTTCCGACAACATAAAAACGCGCCGGGCCTTCGCTGCCGTCGTACGAGGTCGCCGCTCCTTCGGCAAACGCGGGAAATTGCAGGACGAGAATGGTGGCGACGTTGTTTTCTTCATCGCTGGTTCGAATGATCATGACAGCGCTCTTTGCCTTGACCAGCTTCACAACACCGTCCAGGATCGCGTCTGCCGGTTCTTCACCGACAAACACGCGCGCGTTTTCGATGATGTATCCCTGGTCCTGATCGATGACTTCGGCGTATCCCGTTTGCGTGGCTGCGCCTGCTTCCTTGTCTGTCTGCTGTTGCTTCTTTCCGCATCCGAGGACAAGCATTACGGGAATAAGCAGTACCCAGAGCCTCATAAGGATTCCTCCTTGTTTGTTGATGGTAAAAACATCCATGCTTGTATGTTGTGATTATTCGAGATGTTCCGATTTACGTGATTTGCCGGATGAAGTGTGTCCTGTTGAAAATGCCGATGATCTTTCCCGGAAACGATTCTCCATGGAACGGCGTGTTTCTCGATTTGGACCTGGATGTTGCAACGTCGAACGTCCACTGGCGGTTCATGTCGAACAGCGTGAGATTGGCCGGTTCGCCGGGCTCCAGCCGTATCTCCCTCAACCCCAGGATGCGGCGTGGATTGGTGGAAAGCTTCTCCACGGCTTCAACCAGCGTCAGCACGCCGGGGAGAACCAGCTCTCGGAGCGTCAGGCCAACGGCGGTTTCGAGGCCGATGATACCGAAAGGCGCGTACGTGTATTCCACCAGCTTCTCGTGCGGGGCGTGCGGGGCGTGGTCCGTGGCGATAGCGTCGATAGTACCGTCGCGCAGTCCTTCCTTGATTGCTTCCAGGTCGTCGCGATTGCGAAGCGGAGGCTTCATCTTCGTATTGGTGTCGAATCCCGCCGTTGCTTCATCGGTCAATGTGAAATGATGGGGCGTCGCTTCGGCGGTTACACGCACGCCGCGTTTCTTCGCTTCCCTGATGAGTTCCACGGCGCCCGCCGTGCTGACGTGGGAAACATGGTACAACCCCCCGGTGTACTCCGCCAGCAAGAGATCCCGGGCTACCATGACGGTTTCGGAAACCGATGGAATCGGTGGGAGGCCGGTGCGTGCTGAGACTGTCCCTTCGTGAACGCAGCCGTTGTTCGCAAGCGCCAGGTCTTCCGCGTGCTGGATGAGTGGTTTGTTGAACATGAGGGCGTATTCGAAGGCGATGCGCATGAGCTGTGAATTGACGACCGGGGCGCCGTCGTCGGAGAATGCCACTGCTCCTGCATCGGCGAGCTCGGCGAGAGGAGCGAGTTCTTCCCCTTCCCTCTTTCTCGTGATAGTAGCCACGGGCAACACATCCACCGCGAATCCAGATGCGCGATCGAGTATCGAGCGGATGACTTCCGCGGAGTCGATCGGGGGGTCGGTGTTTGGCATGCAGGCGACGGCGGTAAATCCCCCCGCCGCTGCCGCTGCCGTCCCCGTGGCAATGGTTTCCTTGTGTTCATATCCCGGTTCGCGAAGATGCACGTGCATATCGCAGAATCCCGGCGCCACGATCGCTTCTTTCAGGTCGAACGTCTGCACGGACGACGGGGTTGATGGGTCGCCGATCGAGCTGATCGTTCCATCCTCGATGAGAATGTTTGTGACACCATCGCGCCCCGTGACCGGGTCCACGATGTGGGCATTTTGTAATAGTACTGAGGTCATGAATCCGATTCCTTTCTCGTTCCCAGCAGGTAGAGTACGGCCATTCGCACCGCTACGCCGTTCGTCACCTGGTCCAGGATGATGGAGGCCGGACCGTCGGCCACGTCCGAACTTATTTCCACTTCGCGATTGAGCGGCCCCGGGTGCAGTACCAGGGGGGGGCGGGAATGCCGCTCCAGGCGCTCGCTTGTAACGCCGAATGTCTCGCGGTATTCGCGGAGCGAAGGAAACGCCGCCCCTGCTTTGCGTTCGAGTTGGATGCGCAGCACGTTAATGACATCGCTGAAGTCCAACGCCTCGTCAAGGTTCGTGAAAACCC
>Ga0256830_1002225_pt1 | contig 12956 bp, 11 predicted proteins | sample 128326metaG_FD_190537 | JGI IMG/M metagenome (GOLD analysis project Ga0256830, IMG submission 190537) | Hydrothermal vent microbial communities from Lau Basin, Pacific Ocean - 128-326 | ecosystem: Environmental > Aquatic > Marine > Hydrothermal vents | place: Pacific Ocean: Lau Basin | collected...
ATCCCCATCAACCCATTTACCCATCCACTCATCCACTCATCTACCCATTCACCCATCCACCCATAAACTGCTCACTGCTCACTGTATTTATTGCATCCTCTCTTGTTTACCTTCCCGGGGTAATCATGGATACTACTGATCTTGTTGTGTATAGATTCAAGGCTTTATTGGATGAATTATATTATAATGAAATATGCTTGAAAGATGCAGAAAGATATGTGGAGAGTCTCCTGATAGTTGTGTCATTGAGAGCAAGGAGCAGGTCATCTGTATTGCCGATATGGTGCTTAACAAGATTATGGGTTTGCAGGGTCTCCTGGATTTTGCCCTTGAGGAGTCGGAGGTTGAAAAGATACGTGAGCACCTCGGGAATGCAAAGAAACTGCTGGATGACCTTGTGGAGTGGGTCAGGTTCATACAGATAGCCCACGACCTTAAGACCATTTACGATCTCTCTGTGGAGACAAAGACCAATGAAAGGAGGAGATTCAGGAGGTATCCCCTGCCAGGGGGCTACCAGGACCTGCTGGAAATTACCCTTTCAGGACCTGATGCAGTAACAAGGGCAAGGGTTATCAATTTCAGCAAGAAGGGGATGCTCTTTATAAGTCCGCTGCCATTGGTGGTTGGCTCTGTTGTTGAGGGAAGGATATCAATACCACAGGTTCCGGCAGACAGGCAGGAATATGCCTTCATGGCAAAGGTGGTGCACTGCCGTAGTGTTGATGAAGGTTACAGGGTTGGTGTTGAACTGCAGCGATTTGCAGGAGCGGATGAGGTTGATTGTTTCAAGGTTGTCTATAATCTCATTGTACATTATCTGATCCACAACCCCCAGTAGATGGGCAGGCTCTCCTGATAACAAGGACCCTTTGACCGGCAATGGTGAGAGGGGTGAATATGTTAAAGATCGGCTGCTGTGGATTTCCTGTATCAAAGAAAAGATATTACAGGGAATTTGATGTGGTGGAGATTCAGCAGACCTTTTATCAGCCACCTGAGGTATCACTTGCTGAAAAGTGGAGAAGGGAGGCGCCGGAGGGGTTTGAATTCACCCTGAAGGCGTGGCAGCTCATAACCCATGACCCCAAAAGCCCAACCTATAAAAGGTTGAAACAGAAGATACCCGAGGATGAAAAGAGGAACTACGGTTCCTTCAAATGCACTGATGAGGTAATGTCTGCCTGGGAGAAGACGAAAGAGATTGCCCGCGCCCTTGAGGCGAGGATAATAGTATTCCAGTGTCCGCCTGGTTTTGAGCCCACTGATGAGAACAAGAAAAACCTGCAGAGCTTTTTCAGCAGCATAGAACGAGATGGGTACATTTTTGCCTGGGAACCAAGGGGGAGATGGGTAAGGGAGGATATAGAACCGATCTGTAAAGACCTTGACCTTGTGCATATTGTTGACCCATTCAAATCATCGCCTCTTTACGGAAAGATTGCCTATTACCGCCTTCACGGGATCGGGGGGTACAGGTACAGGTATACAAAAGGGGATCTTGAAAGATTAAAAGGGTTTATTAAGAAGGGGAAGGACTGCTACTTCATGTTCAACAATGTCTACATGTTTGACGATGCCCTTGAGTTCAAGAAGTTGATCGGGCAATCAGCCTGATCGTAGTCCTGAAATCCTGGTTTATCACCTTTCTATGAGCTTTTGATATTACCTATCTCCACCTGTACTGTTGCTCAACGGTACTGTGAAGTCTGAAGGCCTTTATGCATCCCTTCAGGTTATTACCTGTTACCATGATCTTGTCAAGATCAGCCTCTCCGAGTCCCTTCCTGGCACAGTAGTAAAGGTAACCGACCTTCTGAAAGTCTATACCCATGATCTCGCATCCAACCCGGTCAGCTGCAAGGGGGTCTGTACTTGATATAGCAACACCAACAAATACCGGGCTTCCAAAGACCGGACCATCTCCCTCCATTCCTTCAAACCCGTCAATCACAGCAAGGTCTGGCCAGACCAGTTCAGCAATTTCTGCAATATTAACATTTATCTCCTTTATTCCCTGATGCACCTTTATCTTGTCACGGACATGGATAGCACCCATGGCCATATTCTTTACGGAAAGGGTTACAACTACTGTGTCATGGGTCTTTAATTTTGCTGCTGATATCAGATAGTTTTTTCTGTCAAGCAAAAGTGAGGAGACCCTTACGGGAATGGGCCTGTTGTTCTTGTCCCCTATGGTTTTGTATTCAAAGTCTCCCCTGTTAAGATCTATTAGCTCGACATCATATTCCTCTGTTAGTTCAAAAAAGCCAAAGTTCCTGTATCCCTCCAGGGTATCTCCTGCAGCTGCCTCGGCTATGATAACCCTTTCCTTATAAAAGCCGCTCAGGAAATCCAGGATTCCCCTTATCTGGTCCACATGGGTGGCTGCCAGTGCAACGGTGGTAGAAACCAGGTTGGGCTTGATTATGACCCGTCTGTTACCTATTCCCCTTCTGATCTCATCAGAGATCAGCTCAAGGGATTTTCTTATATTCTCCCTCCTCTCGTATCCTTTTACAATGGAGACCTTTTTCATAGGTTGCTCCTACCTGTCCATATATAATGTCGCATCATGTCAGAGTCTGCCTTATTTTACTATATAATAATAGGGCTATCCAGAATAATGTCAAACCTGAAGGAGTTCCGTAAGGTTTTCTTCTTTATTGCAATGACCTGCATTCTGTGCTATCATTTAATAAAAGTGTAAACTTTTCGTCAATCAAGGGATGGATGATAGTTGTTGAGACCTATAAGGGTAAGGCTGTCACGGAGCATAGTGTAGAGATAGTGGAGCGCAAGGACAGGGGGCTCAAGAGTGCTTCTTAACAGAATCTGTTAAGGCCTTTCTCCTTCTTATCAGTCCTGCTTCTATCCTTGTAAAGACGAGGCTCTTCCGATTATATTCAGAAAGGTCAATCCCCAGTTTCCCTGCCAGCTCCTTTACCACAGGCAATGGCTCAGGGTCAGCCTTTTTCCAGAAGGGTCTCAGTTCTCTCAGGAAGATGTTTACCGTTACAGGACCGATGCCATAGAAGGTTAGAAGCCTGTCCTCAAGGTCAATACTGTCCCTGGACTCCCTGTGGAGTCTCTTCAAACTACCATTATAGTCATTCAGGAGTTTTTCACAGTCCCGCAGTATCTGGGTTGATGTTTTCCCATCGTAACGGACGTATCCACCTTCTCTCATGATAGGGTTCACAAGAAAATCCCAGCCTGCTTTTATTATTTCTTCCGGGGATAAAAGCCTGTACCTCTCAAATGTCCTGTATGTGTTCTTTGCTATTGTCTCTGAAATCCTTGCACCGAAGAGGATGCTTGCCAGGAACCACTTGAAGAGTTCTTTGTCGTTGTTCTTCCTGAGTTCAATGCCTAACTCCTCTGAGTAGAGTTGACTCTTTTTGAGCTCCCTTACAATCTCCTTATTTGCTTTCATAGGTCATATCTGTCTAAAATAAATTCTATCAAGGCAGGGCACCTCATAAAAATAAGCCAACAACAGGATTAAACAATAAAGTAACCTCATTTTTATTGTTATACACTAAAACAAGTAAAGAAACAAACCCTATAGGCCCAGAGGTGGTGAAGAATGCCATGTAGCAATACCTCATGTATCTTACATCAAGACCCTTATCTATCCACGTAAGTCTTAAAAGACCACCCCCTCCATACCTCCCCCTTGAAGGGGGAGGATGAAGGTGGGGGTGCATCAATGCCATGATGAACCACCTCTTTATACTTCGAAAAATCTGCGATTTTTCGGAGGGCCTTTATTACTGCTCACTGCTTACTACTTACTGCTAACCCATCAACCCATTTACTCATCTACTCATCCACCCATAAACTGCTCACTGCTTACTGCTAACTGTTAACTCCTGACTCTTGACTGTCTTATTGGCACCCTGCCTTGTTTTATAAAAGTGAAATTATTTTGGATACCACTGTTCATAGTTATATTATATCACTACTGTCCGGTAAGTGGATTACCCAGTCAAGCATACCCTCTGGCTTGACCAGGGGGCTGGAGAATGACAAGAAAGGAGACCGTCATTGTCGGACCTGTCCAGGTCCCCAATCAAATTGAGGACAGGCTTTGACCAGAGGATTGAACCGACAATCCACTTTCAAAGACCAGAATGGATTCCCCATTAAGTGTGCAATGACAGAGAAGATGCAGAGGTTAGTGTTAAGGGATTAAGAATGTGGAGTCCTGGAAGTTGTGGTAGAATTAAAATAATGGTAGGGGAGTTTATCAAGGAATTGAAAAAAAGCAGGACCTTTGGTCCCCAGATTGCCTCTTACAGGTATATACCCCCAAAGGGGCCTGTGTACGGAAGGCTTTCTCTTGACAACCGGCTGAGGGAGCTTCTATCTCGGAGAGGGATAAAAAGATTCTGGTCTCATCAGGTGAAGGGTATTGGTCATATTAGGAGGGGGAAAAATGTTGTGATCATGACACCTACAGCAAGTGGGAAGAGCCTTGTGTATAACATCCCCGTTGTTGAGACCATACTGAAGGAGCCTGACACACATGCACTCTATATCTTTCCCCTGAAAGGACTTGAACAGGATCAGGTAAAGAACCTGAATGACCTCCTGACAGCCCTCGGGATTGGCCAGAGGGCACGCAGAGGTGTGCTGAATCCAGCCGAGATATACGATGGTGATACGACAGCCTACAGGCGCAAAAGAATCAGGGAGAGGCTGCCTTACATCATATTCACCAATCCCGACATGCTCCACCTTGCCATAAACGCCTTCCATACGAAATGGGAAGGGTTCTTCAGGACACTCAGGTACGTGATTATTGATGAGATACATGCATACAGAGGGGTCTTTGGTTCCAATGTGGCACAGATCCTGAGGAGACTCAGGAGGATATGCACCAGATGGGGTTCAAACCCCCAGTTTATTGCCAGTTCTGCCACCATTGCCAATCCAGGTGAGCTTGCCCAGCGCCTTGTGGGGCTACCCTTTGAGGCAGTAACAGAAAGCGGTGCACCACAGGGCGGCAGACATTTTCTTTTTGTCAATCCCCTTGAAAGTCCCTATACACTGGCAATGAGGCTTTTTGTTGAGGCAATAAGGGCTGGCCTTAAGACGATTGTCTTTACAAAGGCCAGGAAGATCACCGAACTTATCTATGCATGGTGTGTTAAGAGTGCACCGGCTATTACTGGAAGGATAAGCCCCTACAGGGCGGGGTTCCTCCCTGCCGAGAGAAGGGAGATAGAGAGGAGACTCTTCTCGGGTGAACTCTCAGGGGTCATCTCCACAAGCGCCCTTGAGCTGGGTATTGATGTGGGTGGGCTTGATTGCTGCATCCTTGTGGGCTATCCTGGTTCAATATCAAGCACATGGCAGAGGGCTGGAAGGGTGGGCAGACATGGTGAGGAATCCCTTGTAGTCCTGATTGCGCTTCAGGATGCCCTTGACCAGTACATAATAAGACATCCGGAAAGGCTATTTCAGAAGGCCTTTGAGTCTGCCATTGTTGATCCCGATAACGAGGTGATACTGAAGAAGCATCTTCCCTGTGCCGCATCAGAGGTCTATCTCAGGGAGGATGATAGTGTTTATAGCATGGAAAGGATAAAACATATTGTTGATGAACTCCTTGAGGAAGGAGCACTGAGGCAGGGCAGAAAGGGTGGTATATGGTTTTCAGGGCTCAGGATGCCCCAGAGAGGGGTGGAGATCAGGGGTATAGGGGCTCTATTCAGAATCGTGGATGAAAAGGGTAACCCCATAGGTGAGCTTGATGGTATGAGGGTGTACAGGGAGGGATATCCTGGTGCTGTATATCTTCACAGGGGCAGACAGTATAAAGTGGAGGAGCTTGTCATTGAAAGCAGAAGGATAATCGCCCGAGAGGTGGATGTCCAGTACTACACACAGGCACTTACCACTGAAAGGACAGAGATTCTTTCAGAAAAGACAAGCAAGGCAATAGGCGAGTTTGAGATATGTTCAGGAGGCCTGAGGATATCCCAGAGGGTTGTGGGATATGAAAAGAGGAACATCTATGACAGAAGAAGACTCTCAAGACACGCACTTGATCTGCCCGAGTATGTCTTTGACACGGAGGGGCTCTGGATAGTGATACCTGATTATGTAAGTGGGCTTCTTGAAGAGAGAGGATATGATCTTGCAGGAAGCCTGCATGCCGCTGAGCATGCATCCATATCAGCCATGCCACTTTATGTGCTCTGTGAGAAGATGGACGTGGGAGGGCTCAGTTATTCATTCTATCCAGCCCTGAAAAAGGCTTGTATATTCATCTATGATGGCTATGAGGGAGGGGTTGGTTATACAAGTCACCTCTTTGATCTGGCCAGGGAATGGTTACAAACAACCCTCAGGATTATCAGTGAATGCAGATGCGAGTCTGGCTGTCCATCCTGTGTCCAGGACCCACAGTGCGGCTCTGGAAACCAGCCACTTGACAAGGAGGGTGCAAAATTCCTGCTGGAGCATATAAGTTCCCGACTGCGGTGACAGAATTCTACTGCTTATAGCGACTTGTCTTTGAAGCCTTACAGGTGGATTTGTGAGTCTTACTTCCTTCGTGGACAGTTGAGAACTGGACAGGAGTCACAGTTATCCGAGGTGTCTGTCTCCAGACCAAAGGGTATAAGCTCTCCGCAACTACATATCCAGCCTTTATCGGTTCTTTCATTCAGTTCATTATCACAGAAGGGACACTTTAACATATTAAATTTTAGTCTTCCCTGCTGGAGAAAATCCATGATATGGATCATATCCTCTGATATGCCTCTTTCCTGCATGTTCTTTTTCTGCCGGCAATCCTGGGTAACAAAGCCTTCATGCAGTTACAGTTGATTTTGGGTTATAATTATACATGCCGGAGTTTCTAAACAATTCTGTTCTGATAGAGGTCTTCATCATCATATCACTTGCGATTCTTTCCAGGGTGGCAGGTATCCTCTTCTACAGGTTTGCTGGCAGGCTTTCAAGACTAACCAGGACATCCCTTGATGACAGGATAACAGAGATTCTCAGAAGACCCTTCAGTATATCCATATTTTTCGCAGGACTTATCGTCTCTCTTACATATGTGGAACTCCCTCAGGATGTGGTCTTTTACATAAGTGCAATCTCCTATACGATTCTGATACTCCTCTGGAGCAGGACCCTGATCAAACTCAGCAATGTAGTCGTAAATCATATAATGAGCCGTGTCAGCGATGATACGGGCCTGAGGGATGATGTTGTCCCCATGGTCAGGAATATTTCAAAGGTACTTATCATCGGGATAGCCCTGTTTCTTTTTCTTTCTGTCTGGAAGATAAATATTACACCACTGCTTGCCTCAGCAGGGATAGCTGGTGCAATCGTTGCCTTTGCTGCCAAGGATACAATGGCAAATGTCTTTGGTGGTGTCAGCATATTCTTTGATAAGCCCTTCAAGATAGGCGATTATATCGTGCTTGACAGTGGAGAGAGGGGTGAGGTTGCTACAGTGGGCTTAAGAAGTACAAGGATCAAAACCAGGGATGATATCATGATAACCATACCCAATTCCATTATTGCGAACACAAAGATCATAAACGAGAGTGCACCTGTTCCAAAGTTCAGGATCAGAATACCCATATCCGTGGCCTATGGCAGCGATATAGATCTTGTGGAAAAGACACTGCTTGAGGTTGCATCCTCTACAGAGAATGTACTATCACAGCCAGCACCAAGGGTCAGGTTCCGCAGTTTTGGAGACTCTGGTCTTAACTTTGAACTCCTGTGCTGGGCCAGGGAGCCGGCCCTGAGGGGTTTGACCGTGCATCAGCTGAACTGCAGCATCTACAAGGAGTTTGAGAGCAAGGAGATTAAAATACCCTTTCCTCAGAGGGATATCCATATCTATAAGAAGGATATTGAAAAAACAACATAGCCTGAGTACAGATAGAAATTCTCAAACCCGGTGGCATGAACTCTGCCACTGGATGCAGGGGGTGATTAAGGATGGGATTCTTTGATAGAGTTGTACATTCTTTTATGGAAAGAAAGGTCCTCTTTTCTGTCCTGGCTATACTTTTCCTCTTTGCTGCACCTGCGTTACCATCCACGGAAAAGGCGATGATAAAGGTCGGTTTTGAAGGTGGCCTTTCCAGGGATGGTGTGCCCAGGGGCTGGAAGCTCAGGGAGAGGTCAGGGAATGCTGAGTACAGGGTTGTAACCATTGATGGAGAGAGGTTTTTGTACTTTCGCGGGGATAATGCATCCTTTTCAATGGAAAGGGAGCTAAGACTTGATGTGAGAGAATACCCCCTGATAAGCTGGAAGTGGAAGATCATGCTCCTTCCTGCCGGAGGGGATGTGAGGTACAGGGGAAGGAATGACCAGGCTGCCCAGGTAATAGTGCTTTTTGATAAGGGAAAGGCCATCAGCTACATCTGGGATACCAATGCGCCTGAAGGGACTGTTAGGGAGGAGTCCGTACCCTGGCCCTTCAGTATCAAGATAAAGGTCCTGGTGGTTAAATCAGGTGTGGAAGAGACAAGAAAATGGGTTGTGATGAGGAGAAACATCTATGAGGATTTCAGGAGACTCTTCAGGGAAGAGCCGGGTCCGGTGAAGGGGGTAAGGATACAGTTGAACTCCCAGCATACCGGTACCATAGGGGAAACCTTTTTTGGGCCCATCCTATTTGAGCAGAAATAACTGAGACCATGAAAAAGAAACGCCTTCTTTTATTTCTTTTCCCTGGCCTTGTGTTGTCCTTTATCTTTGCCCTCTATCTTATCATCAAAACCAGCGCCTATCTGCCACTGCTTGAGGGAGTTCTTGAGAGAAAGACGGGAATATCCATTGAGATAGGAGGGGTTGATATAAGCTGGAATGCAAAGGAGATATATCTCCATAACCTGAGGGTGGGCAGTGAAGAAGGGGGTGGTTTCTTCATGAGCATCCCCCTGCTTCACATAAAGGGGAGCCTCATGGGGTTTATCCATCGCCGCATTGATCTCCTTGAGATGGAGAGGCCCGCGGTTTATCTCAATATCCTGTCAGGAACAGGGGGTAAAAGGGGGATGAGGGCACCACCCCTGCCCTTTCAGATCGGAAGGGCTACTGTAAGGGAGGGCATGCTGAGGATCCGGAGCAGTGCCGGGATCACTCAGATGAGATCAATAAACCTCTCATTGTACAGGACAGATACCCCCTATTCAATGCTTGAAGGCGGCATGGTCATCCCTGCACTTGGGGCTGCGGTGAGGCTTAAGGCTGTCCTTGACCATAAGAGGCCATCAATAAAGGAGCTACAGCTTGTGGCCGAGAGGGTGGGATTTACCGAGGAAAATCCCCTTCGGGTAGGTGGACTGAAGATTATGGGACGTTTCAGTGTAATGCTAAGGGTCTTTATGGAAACACGCAGGAAGGCTTCTGGAGAGATAAAGTTCAGGGAGGTGGTTATCAGAGGCGATGACGGGAGGGTCTTCCTTGAAGGGGCATCTGGTACGGTTCAGGGAGGGGCTGAGGAGATGGTCAAGGACAGGAAGGTAGGGTATAAGATCAAAGCCAGTCTGAGTCCGGTGGTGCCTCCAGTGAAGGGGCTGCATGCAGAGATAGCCGGAAGCTACATGATAAATGAGGACAGCCTTTTCATCAGAAAGGCATCCCTGGTGACGGACAGATACGGAAGGGTTGCTGTCCGGGGCAGGATCTCAGGGCTGAGGGGTAGAACACCCGGTCTTGATCTTCTTGTAAAGACAGGGCAGTTAGACCTCTCCACCATGGAGAGGGTTTATTCCTTTTATGGAAGACAGGGGAACTCTGCTGTGGTGAAGGGGATTTTAGATCTTGAGGGAACCCTGAAGGGCTCTTTAAAGGAGGGCCTCAGATGGTCTTTTACATCAGAAGTGAGAGACTTTGGTATAGAGAGGCCTCCTCAGATGATCAGCCTTAAAGGCAGGGTCACGGGTCTGTCTTCAGAGGGTTCCTACCAGTCACAAAAGGATAACCTGACACTTGAAAAGCTGAATGTGGATATTGACGGTCTTCTTGATGTCAGGATGAAGGGTTTTATTAACAAACTCGGTAAAGGCAACCCTGAAGTGGCGTCCGATGTAGAGATAGAGATCAAGGATGCCGGATCTGCAAGAAGGGTTTTTTCCTCAATCCTGCCCTTTCAGGAGAGGCTTCCTGTTGTAGAGGGAAAGGGCAGGATGCATTTGAGGATTAATGGCAGTCTTGAATCACCCGAGGTGAGGGGAGGTGTGGAGGTCCAGGGCAGGCATATCAAGGGAATGTGGTATGTTATCAACCACTACAGCCTGGATGCAGGGTTTCATTTCAGCAGAGGCTCTCTGAATGTTGACAGGGCGGTGTTGAAGGCAGATTCGGTTAATGGAGGTAACAGGAAGAGGTCCTTTACTACAAGGAGGGTTGTAGTTGATATGAGGGATGTGGGGGTGTCAGGGAAAGGCTCTGCCCGGGGGAGACTTCTGGTCAAGACAAAAGAGCTTCTCATGGAAGGGGTAGAGGGGGTGTTCATGAGGGACGGGGACCTCAGACTTTCATGTGTTTTTTATGCCAGAGCAGCCGATAGGGAGCTGGAGATAAACTCCCTGAGGTTTGACAGCAGAGAGATCAAGGGGGTTGATGCCAGGATATCCCTGAAACTGCAAAGGAGGGGAACCATTGTAAAAGGCAGTATTGAATATCCCTTTTCACTTGCAGAGGGTCTTATGGTGAGGCTCCTTGAAGGGCTTAAAAGAAAGGGTCTGCAGATTCAGGGTGGAGGCATTATCAGGTCTGACTTTGCTTTTAATTTTAAAAAGGGTAGGCCCTCGGGCTTAACGATCAGGACGTCCCTTGCCCTGAAAGATGCCTCCCTGTCCAACAGGGACGAGACAGTCATGGCTGAGGGTATCAGGCTGCAGGGCAACTCCAGCGTGAGGCTTGACGAGGGCTCGGACACCCTGGATATGGGGCTTGAGCTGACAGCATCTGGCTTTGAAGTACTTGCAGGTGAGATATATGGTGATTTCAGCAAAAGACCCGTCAGCCTGAGTGTCCGTGCCGGATATGATATGAAGGGAAAGTCCCTCAAGATAGAGGATGCATCTCTCAGGATAAAGGATGTGGCTGAGGTTTCAGCCAGTGGAAGGATAGGGGATATCCTCCGGAGCCCTCTTCTGGATCTGAAGGGGAGGGTTTCGGGCCTGGATCTTAAAGGTATTTATAATGATTACCTGCATGATGCCTATGTTACACGTTATGCAGTGCTTGAGGGACTGGGGGTCCAGGGCCTCACAGATCTGGAATTCAGCATAAAGGGTCAGATGAACTCTCCGGAGATCAATACACATTTGATGGTCAGGGATTTTTCACTCAAACTTGACAGGGGGTTTTATCTCAGGGGTGTGGACCTTGATCTTCCCTTCCATATAGGCAAGGAGTATGGAGAATACAGGGGTATGCTAAAGATCGGAAGTGCCTCTATAGGTGGTGCCAGGATTACTCAACTCAGGATACCACTTTTGGTAAGAAAGGAGAGTATCAGCTTCAGCAGGTCAATCAGGGTGGAGATGATGGGTGGTGAGGTGGTGATTGATGGGATAGAGATCCGGAGGCCCATGGGGCCTGACAGGCTTCTACATGCCAGCATCAATATGAAGGGGCTGGACCTTTCACTGTTGAGCAAAAACTTTGACATACCGGTATTTGAAGGAGAACTCACCGCAACTGTGCCTGATATAGTCTTTACAGGAAAGAGTATCTATACTGATGGTGAGGTGATTGTCAGGGCCTTTGATGGCACAATAAGGATAGAAAACCTTGCCCTCCACAATATAGCAAGCCCTGCCATGTCACTGGAGGCTGATGTTACCGTAGATGACATAAACCTGTCCATGCTTACAAAGACATTTGATACAGGCCATATATCTGGTATACTGAGGGGATATGTAAAGGACCTGGTGGTTGTAAACGGACAGCCCCAGCAGTTCAGGGCAGCCTTTGAGACTGTAAAAAGAAGAGGCGTCCCACAGATTATAAGTGTCAGGGCCTTGAGGAAGATCCAGATACTTGGTGCAGGAGGGGGTGGATCAATCCTGGACAGGGGGATATACCAGTTCTTCAAGGAATACAGGTACTCAAAGATGGGGTTCAGGGCCACATTAAAAAATGATACCCTCCTTCTTGAGGGGTTTGAAGGGGAAGGCAACAGGGGATATATAGTAAAGGGCGGCTTTTTACCACCAAGGGTGGATGTGATAAACTATACACAGAGGATCTCCTTCAAGGAACTGGTGGAAAGGCTGAAGAGGATCAGGAAGTAAGGTATGTCAAGATTTGCTTTAAGTAAAAATCCAGGGCCAGAGTGTCCAAAATAATCTCAGAGATAAAAAACAAGGCAGGGTGCCGAAGAAAAATAAGCACCACACCATTGAAAAGAAAAAAGGGCCAAAAAGTAATAAAGGCCCAGAGGTGGTTCATCATGGCATTGATGCAATGGGATTTAATTAATAAAAGACAGAGTCTTTTAGGACTTAAGTGGATAGACAAGGGTCTTGATGTAAGACACATGAGGTATTGCTACATGGCATTCTTCACCACCTCTGGGCCTATAGGGTTTGTTTCTTTACTTGTTTTAGTGTATAACAATAAAAATGAGGTTACTTTATTGTTTAATCCTGTGGTTGGCTTATTTTTATGAGGTGCCCTGCCTTGTCAGGGATTTATTTTAAATAGACATGATCAAAGGAGGTTAGTTATGAGATCAGGGGTCATGAAAAGGTTTGTCTTTTTGCTTTCCATCATGCTTGTCTCATGTGTGACCATCAACATCTACTTTCCCGCTGCTGCCGTTGAAAAGGCTGCTGACAGGATAGTAGATGAGGTCTGGGGTGAGAAGTTGAAGAAGAAGATGGAAGAGAAGAAGGAGGAGGAAAAGAATGGCCAGGAGTCCCCGCAGGGTCTGCTTGAGGAGTTTTACA
>Ga0256830_1002226_pt1 | contig 12956 bp, 12 predicted proteins | sample 128326metaG_FD_190537 | JGI IMG/M metagenome (GOLD analysis project Ga0256830, IMG submission 190537) | Hydrothermal vent microbial communities from Lau Basin, Pacific Ocean - 128-326 | ecosystem: Environmental > Aquatic > Marine > Hydrothermal vents | place: Pacific Ocean: Lau Basin | collected...
TGATTACCGTGTGATCCCGTGGGCCACCTTTACCGATCCCGAGGTGGCGCGGGTCGGTTTGAACGAGAGTGAGGCAAATGAAAAAGAGATCGCCTATGAGGTGACCACTTACGGTATCGATGATCTCGATCGTGCCATTACCGATGAGGCGGCACACGGTTTTATTAAGGTGCTAACGGTACCGGGGAAAGAGCGCATCCTTGGGGTAACGATTGTCGGTGACCATGCGGGGGAGCTGATTGCTGAATATGTTACCGCAATGAAACATGGGTTGGGGCTTAATAAAATTCTCGGCACCATTCATATTTACCCTACGATGACAGAGGCAAATAAATATGTTGCGGGAAACTGGAAGCGGGCGCACGCCCCTCAGCGCCTGCTAGCGTGGGTTGAACGCTTTCATCGCTGGAGGCGCGGCGCATGAAGAGAGGGGCGACCGAGATTGAGTTTCTGGATTATGGCTGGCGTCTTAATCGAAAGCGTTAGCCTCTGATTAATTGCCCTCTCTCTCTCATTGAGAGCAAAGCAAAGCGTAACGGAAAAACGACGTTTTCAACTGCCACAACTTGAAAACAGGGAGTACAATCAACAGAACATTCTCTGCTACAAAGGTTAATCGGCATGATCTATGAACCGCTAGCAAACGATATGGAGCCTCTGCGTATCGCTATCGATGACGCCTGGCTTGCTGATGAAACCCACTGTGTGATGCAGCTACTAAAACAGACCCAGCTGGACGGCACGGTACAGCAGCAGATTGAATCACTGGCACGTAAACTGGTGATTGCTGTCCGTAATAAAACCGAAGCGCAGGGTAGTATCGATGCATTTATGCAGGAGTACGATCTCTCATCAGAAGAAGGGGTGGTGTTGATGTGTCTGGCGGAGGCGCTGCTTAGGATCCCTGATGATGAGACTGCCGACCGCCTGATACAGGATAAACTCGGCAGCGCAGACTGGGGTGGTCATCTGTGGCGCAGCACATCGATGTTTGTCAACGCCTCGACCTGGGGGTTGATGTTAACCGGGCGTATCATCGGCCTTGATGATGAGACGGTCAAAAATGGCCAGGGGCTGTTGCAACGGATGGTGAGTAAAAGTGGTGAACCGTTTATTCGTCTTGCGATTCGGCAGGCGATGCGGATCATGGGGCAGCAGTTTGTTATGGGGGCGACAATTGATGCTGCGCTTGCGCGTAGTCGTGAAGCAGACAATCGCGCTTACCGATATTCGTATGACATGCTGGGAGAAGCGGCCCTCACATCTGCCGATGCCAGGCGTTATTTTGAGTCCTACCAGCACGCCATCACAATGGTTGGCAGCGAGGTTTCAGGCAACGATTCGCTTTATGAGCGCCCCGGTGTCTCGGTCAAACTCTCTGCGTTGCATCCGCGTTATGAGCCGTTCCAGCGCGCTAAGGTGTGCGATGAGCTGACACCGCGCCTGCTACAACTTGCACAGCAGGCGCGCAGAGCGGGTATCACGCTGACAGTTGATGCCGAAGAGGCTGACCGCCTGATGTTATCGCTCGATCTCTTTGAGGCGGTCTATCGAGAGCCCTCACTCGCAGGCTGGCACGGCTTTGGGCTGGCCGTGCAGGCGTATCAGAAACGTGCCCCGCGGGTGATCGACTGGTTACAGCAGCTCGCTACTGAGGTGGGACGAAAGATTCCACTGCGGCTGGTGAAAGGGGCCTACTGGGATAGCGAGATCAAGCGGGCGCAGGAGCGGGGTCTGTCTGGCTACCCTGTCTATACCCGCAAGGTGACGAGTGATGTGGCTTATCTCGCCTGCGCGCGCAAACTGCTCGCTGCCATTGACTGCTTTTATCCGCAGTTCGCAACGCATAACGCTCACACTGTTGCTTCGATAGTAGCGCTTGCGGGCGATAAAGCGTTCGAGTTCCAGCGGCTGCACGGCATGGGGGAGGCGCTTTATAGCGAAGTGACCGGGCAGGATGGTTTAGCACTGCCGTGCCGTCTCTATGCACCGGTCGGTCGCTACCATTCGTTGCTCCCCTACCTTGTACGGCGCCTGCTGGAGAATGGCGCCAACACCTCTTTTGTCAACCGGATCACTGATCGCCACGCTGCCGTTGAAGCGATCATCAGTGATCCGGTGGTTGAACTCAGTACACTTGAAAATAAGCCGAACCCCCATATCCCGCTGCCTTCAGCGCTCTATGGGGATGAGCGGCTTAACTCGAGTGGCCTGAATCTCTATAGCACCTCAGTTTCCAGAGCGTTTGCGAGTGAGCTGGGGCTGTTTCTCGAAGCGGATGGATCGGTGAGAAAGGGGGTGCGATGGCGAGCGGCACCCATCATCAATGGAAAGGTCAATTATGATGAGGAGGAGGCCTTTGCAGTACGCGACCCTGCTGATCAGCGCCGCATCACCGGTATGGTGAGCAACGCCAGTGAGGTGATGGTTGCCGAGGCGCTGGCCAGTGCGGCTGAAGCGGCACCGCAGTGGTCAACAACACCGGTAGCTACACGTGCTGAAATTATTGAATATGCAGCGCAGTTGCTGGAAGAGAACCGAACCGAGTTGATCGCGCTCTGTGTACGTGAGGCAGGCAAAGGGATTGTCGATAGTCTGGGCGAAGTGCGTGAGGCGGTCGATTTCTGTCGCTACTACGCGGCGCAGCTGCGCAGGGAGTTTTCTGAACCACTGCAGTTTCACGGCCCTACGGGTGAGCGTAATGAGCTGACGATGCATGGTCGGGGTCTCTTTGTCTCCATTAGCCCGTGGAATTTCCCGTTGGCAATCTTTGTTGGGCAGCTCTGCGCGGCTCTTGCCGCTGGCAACTGTGTGATCGCCAAACCGGCAGCGCAAACCCCACTGATCGCCGCTCGTGCGGTGTCACTCTTTCACCGGGCTGGGATTCCAGGCGAGGTGTTGCATCTATTAATCGGTAGTGGTCGGACTATCGGCATGCAGCTGGTAAAAGATCGGCGCACCAGCGGTGTTGCCTTTACCGGGTCGAGTGAAACAGCGCAGACTATCAACCGCTCACTCGCTGCCCGTGCAGGGGGGATCGTACCACTGATCGCAGAAACCGGTGGACAGAACTGCATGATTGTCGATAGCTCAGCGCTAGCGGAGCAGGTAGTGAACGATGTGGTGCAGTCTGCATTCAACAGTGCGGGGCAGCGCTGTTCGGCGCTGCGAGTCCTTTATCTGCAGGAGGAGGTGGCTGATACGCTTATCGAGCAGCTAAAAGGGGCGATGGCTGAGCTGGTTATTGGAGATCCGCTACGGCTTGAGACGGATGTAGGACCCGTGATCGATCAGGCCTCTCTCGAGGCGTTAAAGACGCATGTTAAATGGATGGCGATAGAAGGCAGGCTGCTCTATCGATGCGCGCTACCCAAAGGGGTTGAGCATGGCTGCTACTTTGCACCTCACCTGTTTGAGATCGCCCGCCTTGGACTGTTGCAACGTGAGGTCTTTGGGCCGGTACTGCATGTGATCCGTTACCGCTCTGATGACCTTGATGGCGTGATTGATGCGATCAACCGCACCGCCTATGGACTAACGCTGGGTGTGCATAGTCGCATTGAGACCACCGTGCGATACATTCAGCAGCGGGTGCATGTCGGCAATCTCTATGTTAACCGTAATATGATCGGTGCTACCGTCGGGGTGCAGCCGTTTGGCGGCGAGGGCTTCTCTGGCACCGGCCCCAAGGCGGGTGGTCCCCACTACCTGCACCGCTTCGCGACTGAGCGCACCTTAACGGTAAACACCGCTGCGGTAGGTGGGAACGCCTCGCTACTCTCCGCAGGTAATGAAGATAGCAGCCACGCCTGAAGCTGCCTTTGTCACTGGTATCGATAGTGGCATCGGCACTGTTCACCCGGTCACATCCATGGATAATGGTTGCCGCCATTGGCAACCGACTCATGCCTCAGATCTCAACCATCTCAAAACCATCTTTTCCAGCACCGCAGTCAGGGCACTCCCAGTTTGCAGGGACATCTTCCCAGCGTGTACCGGGTGGGATACCATCGCTCGGCATTCCATCGGCTTCGCGATATACAAAATTACAAATAATACATTTCCACGTTTTCATCTTCGCTCTCCTGTTAAATTATTGCGCTCTGTTAACGTCAATCAACGGCGCTATAAACGGGTAAATTATGAGTCGCTCTCCTGCGCTGAAAACTTCGCCAGTGTATTACGATAACGGTTGGCGTGCCTCTCTTCTATTCTGGTCAACGCTGCAAATCTTTTTTCGGCGATTTTCAGGGTCGCCGTAAAGCGTTCAGCGTGCATTTTTGACTCTTCGATCTGTTCGTCGATCTCAGCGACGGCTGCATGCGCTTTCTCTTCCAGTGCAGTATGGCGAAAAGCGGGGTACATCTCGGTATATTCATGGGTTTCGCCTTCAATCGCCATCGCCAGCATCTTCTCTACGCTCAGCGTGTCGGCCGGGTAGAGCAGTTCGAGGTGTGCCAGCGCATGTTCGGTCTCCTGCGCGGCGGTCTCCTCAAAAACCTCTGCAACCTCGTGAGCCCCCAGTTCGCGGCAGCGGCGAGCGAAAAAGAGATATTTTCGGTTAGCCATCGATTCGCCCGCAAAGGCGGCTTCGAGGTTTTTTACGGTCTGGGAAATGTTATTGTCTACCATGTTCTCTCTCCATCTTGTGAATGTCATTACAATTAACTGGCCTTCAGTGATGTTGTGATCGTAACGGCCTCAAGGCTATTGATCCAATTGATTGTAAATTTATTTTTTATTGGTAAAATCGATTTATGTATCTCCCTACTATTCGCCAGTTGCAGTATCTGCTTGCCGTTATTGAGCTGCGCCATTTTGGCCGGGCAGCAGAGCGCTGTTTTGTCACCCAGTCGACCTTGAGCAGCGCTATACAGGAGCTGGAGGCGGCGCTTGGGGTGCTGCTAATCGAGCGTACCAAGCGAAAAGTGTTGCCAACCCCGCTCGGGCTTGAGGTGGCAGAGAAGGGACGTGAAATATTGAAAATATCTTCTGATATCGTTGAGTTATCGCATAGTAATAAGAATCCACTTTCAGCTGAGATTCGCCTTGGTGCGATTCCTACCATCGCACCTTTTCTACTGCCGAAGGTGCTGCCACCACTACGCCAGGCGTTTCCTGATCTGGTTCTGCTATTGATCGAAGATCAGAGCGCTCATCTACTAAAGCGGCTAGAGAGTGGTGAGATCGACTGCGCTATTCTTGCGCTGCCGTACCCGCTAGGCAGACTTGAATCAGTGTTGATCGGCGCAGAGCCGTTCTGGGTTGCGCTGCCCAAGGGGGATCCGCTGGCCAAACTGGAACGGATCGGCTCTGATGAGCTGCCGATGGAGCGGCTGCTGCTGCTGGAGGAGGGGCACTGCCTGCGCGACCATGTGATCACCGCCTGTCACGGACGGGACAGGGCAGCGACATCTGCGGCATTTCAGGGAACGAGTCTTTATACTTTGATCGAAATGGTCTCCGGCGGACAGGGGATCACACTGGTACCGGAGATGGCACTCGATTCGGCACTATTAAAGCAAACGTCGATCGAGCTGCGACCGCTCGCAGAGCCCGGGCCGCATCGTGAACTTGCGCTGGTGTGGCGCTCTACCAGTTACCAGCAGTCGAATCTACAACTGCTGGCTGCAAAATTATCCGCTTTGATCTCAGGCTGAATTTCAGCTTGTAGTGGAAATGAAACTCTATCTAGCCCCAATGGAAGGTGTTATCGACCACCATATGCGTAATATCCTGACGCGCATTGGTGGATATGACCACTGTGTGACTGAATTTGTGCGTATCACCGATCAACTGCTGCCGCCGGTTGTCTTTCATCGCATCTGCCCGGAGCTGGCTACCGCTAGCCAGACAAGTGCGGGTACTCCGGTCACACTGCAACTGCTGGGCGGCACCCCCAATGTGATGGCGGAAAATGCACAGCGGGCAGCGGAGCTGGGGGCCGCTGCGATTGATATCAACTTCGGCTGCCCATCCCGTTTTACCAACAGCAAAGCTGGTGGCGCTGTGCTGTTGAAAGAGCCCGAACGAATTTTTCACATCACCGCGGCGGTTCGTCGCGCGCTCCCTAAGACGCTAACTGTTTCAGCTAAAATACGCCTTGGCTATGAAAATACCGACCTTGCGCTGGATAATGCGCTGGCAGTTGAAGCGGCCAATGCCAGTTTTATTACCGTACATGCCCGCACCAGAGTGGATGGTTACAACCACCCTGCAAGATGGGAGTGGCTGGGCAGAATCAATGAGGCGCTCTCCATCCCGCTAGTTGCCAATGGCGACATAAATAGTGTCGGTGATTTTCTACGCTGTCGTGAAATAAGCGGCTGTGAGGATTTTATGCTGGGGCGCGGCGCCGTCATCCAGCCCGACCTTGCACGACAGATAAGCGCGACGCAATCACACACAGCGCCTATTTTAATGAAATGGCGTAACGTTGTCGGTCTGATAATAGAGATGGCTGATCATTTACAGCGGCAACCGAATATCGAACAGAAAAAAGTACTGGGGCGAATAAAGCAGTGGTTAGTCTATCTGAGGCAACGGTACCCCGAGGCAGAAACGCTGTTTACGGAGATTCGTCAGATAAAGCAGTTGGCAAAAGCCGATGAGCTGTTACGGCTTAGCGCCGATGCTTAGCGCTGGAGCAAGCCGCATTACCCCAGTAATTGCCAGATTCTACTTCTGTCACATCCGGGTTACAGTGGCCACCGTTTTATCCGCAGGTCAAAATTATCGCCCAATAATGGCCCTAAGTGGCTGTTTCTCGCCAGCTCTCCTTGTGTCCCACCCTCATATGCACTAAAATCCCGCGGTTCCAACAATTTGTTTTCTCCTTGCTTTACCGCGTTGGTCGGAAGGCATAACCATGAGGAGTGTTATGAGACACTACGAAATCGTGTTTTTGGTCCACCCTGACCAAAGTGAGCAGGTCCCAGCCATGATTGAGCGCTACCGTACTTCGATTGAGAGTCGTGATGGTTCAATCCACCGTTTAGAAGACTGGGGTCGTCGTCAGCTTGAATATCCGATCAACAAGGTTCATAAAGCACATTATGTGATGATGAATGTTGAGTGTGACAAAGAAGCGCTGGACGAGATCACCACCGCGTTCCGTTTTAATGATGCGGTTATCCGTAACCTGGTTATCACCCGTAAAGAGGCGATCACGGAACCATCTCCTTTAGCTCGCCCTGTTAAAGAGGAGCGTTCAACACCTGTTGCTGCAGCGCCGGTTGCTGAAACACCAGCAGCAGCTGAGGAAAAACCTGCCGCTGAAGGTTAATCGGTGACTGCGGAGAACCGTCTGGTCGTGAGTGGGATTATCTGTCATTCCCCTGAGTCACGTAACAGTCCAGCCGGTATTCCATTGACACGATTCACCCTGGAGCACCGCTCACAGCAGGTTGAAGCAGATCTACCTCGCGATGCTTTTTTTAAGATTGTCGTGATTGCCGCAGGAACAGCGCTGAAACAGGTCGCAGGAAAATTACAGCGTGGAGATGAAGTGCGCGTCGAAGGGTTTCTTAGTCGCATGAGTTACCGCGAAGACGAAGCGAGACTGGCGCTACACGCCCTGGCAATTAACAGGCAGATTTAAACGTAATTAATTATATATTGGAGAGTTATCATGGCAAAATATTTTCGCCGCAAGAAGTATTGTCGTTTTAGTGCAGAAGGACTGGTCGTTGACTACAAAGACATCTACATGCTGAAAAACTACATCACCGAAACCGGTAAGATCGTACCAAGCCGCATTACTGGCACCAGTGCCAAGTATCAGCGTCAGCTTGCTACCGCAGTTAAGCGCGCACGTTTTCTTGCGCTACTGCCTTACTGTGATGCGCACTAGACTTATATAACAATGGATTCACATCTCGCTGCTCCTGTTGTGCTATGCCAGCGATGAGGGTTGAAACAGACTGATATCATGAAAGCATTAGCCTCATTCATCATACGTGGTCGCACACAGGCAACTCTGGTTGCTGTTGTGGGTGCCGTACTGTCGTTAGTGATACCACCGCTGAGTCATCTCTCTGGTGCGACGATTGGTCTGGTCACATTGCGCAATGGAGCAAAAGAAGGGCTATTTATTATGGTCGCCCTTGGCATTGTGGTGGCGCTGATTGGCTCGATGTCATCGCTTGATGGCGGCCTGGTGCAGGCCTATGTGATCGGCATGGTACTACTCTCGGTGCCGGTGTTGATCGCCGCCATGGTGTTGCGCGTGACGCGCTCACTGGGGCAGGCGTTAACTGTCATTGCCGTAATGGCAGCACTGCTGGTTCTGTTGGCCAACATGCTGCTGGGTGATGCTGCTGCATGGTGGCGAGCGCTACTCGATACTGTGATGGCCCCTGCGCTGAATGAAGCGCAGCTATCTACGCAAGAGGCGAGTGAGATGCTGGATGGGATGGCGCGGATGATGACTGGACTGGTCGCCGCCGTGTTGCTCTATTCAACCATGATTAACCTTTCACTGGCGCGCTGGTTTCAGGGCATGCTTTATAACCCCGGCGGTTTTCAGCAGGAGTTCCACGCACTGTTTCTAGATAAGCGTGTTGCCATTGCTGCGGCGCTGGTTGGTGTTGCCGGCATGGTATTCGCGGGGCAGGGCGGTATTTCGCAGGATCTGATGATCCTGGTAGTGGCGCTCTTTTCGATCCACGGTCTGGCACTGGTTCATGGCGTCATTGGCATCACGGGTATGGGGCGCGGCTGGTTGATTGCGCTCTATGTGGGGCTGCTGATTGTGCCACCGCACATTGCCATGATGCTGGCGATGGTTGGTTACATCGATTGCTGGGTCGATTTCCGTGGGCGTCTGCGAAAAAAGAGTGAAGGGATTGATCAGCAAAATCGTGATAACCCGCCTCGTCAGGATGAGCTGGATGATGATACGTCACGAGATGATCGTTCCGATGATGACAGGTCGGATGACGAGCGGCGCTAATAAAATAGAGTCAGATGTGATGATGTTTAAGTCGAACAAGTTAATAGTTTTTTAGTTTATATTTTTAGTTAATATGCTACGTAACGAGGTATATAAAGATGGATGTTATTCTTCTTGAGAAGGTAGAAAATCTGGGTGGTCTAGGAGACGTGGTCTCAGTCAAAGCGGGTTACGGTCGTAACTATCTGATCCCTGGAAAAAAGGCAGTTCCTGCAACCGCCGCTAACCGTGCTGATTTTGATGCGCGCCGTGCAGAGCTAGAGGCCGCCGCCGCTGAACTATTGGCAGCAGCGAACGCACGTGCAACCGTTCTGGTTGAAAAAACAGTCACCATCGCCTGTAAAGTAGGCGAAGAGGGTAAGCTGTTCGGTTCTGTCGGCACTGCTGATATTGCAGCAGCCTGCACTGAAGCCGGTACTGCTGTTGATAAACATGAAGTACGCCTGCCGGAAGGTGCTTTTCGCCAGATCGGTGAATATCAGGTATCTATTCACCTCCACCCTGAAGTGAATGCGCAGATCACAGTAGCGGTTGTCGCTGACGAAGAATAAGCAGCAGCCATGTTGTGATGGTGGCGGCCGCTGGCTGCTATCAAAAATGTTTGACCTCACTCGCGACGGCCTATCTGGCATTAGCGAGTGAGCGGTTATTAGTACTGGGTTGAAGGAGCTATATGCAGGACTATACCGATTTAGAGAGTAGTTTTGATCACCCATCGGGGCAACTCTCAGAGCAGTTCAAGACCCCCCCCCATTCAATTGAGGCTGAGCAGGCAGTACTTGGTGGTCTCATGCTTGATAACAATGCATGGGACAAAGTGGCCGACCTGCTGATTCAGGAGGATTTCTACCGTCGCGATCACGGCCTGATATTCCGCGCAATTGCAACACTTGCAGATAGCAACCAGCCCTGCGATGTCGTCACCATCTCTGAGTGGTTAAATAATAACGATGAACTTGGCAACGCTGGCGGCCTTCCTTACCTCGGTTCGCTTGCCAACAACACCCCTAGCGCTGCAAATATAAAATCCTACGCCGCCATTGTGCGCGAACGTTCGGTGCTGCGTCAGTTGATTCGAGTCGGCACTGAAATTACCGATAGCGCCTTTAATACAGAAGGGCGCAGCAGCATCGAGCTGCTGGATAGCGCCGAGCAGGCGGTCTTTAAAATTGCCGAGCAGGGTTCACGTAGTGATAAAGGCTATAAACCGGTCTCCGAACTGCTGGCGAATGTGGTGGATCGCATTGATATGCTGGCAGGTCTTGATTCTGCGATCACCGGCATCTCGACCGGATTTGATGACTTTGATGCGATGACTGCCGGGTTGCAGGAGTCTGACCTTATCATCGTTGCCGGACGACCATCGATGGGAAAAACCACCTTTGCGATGAATATCGCCGAGTACGCCGCCATCAGTGGTAAGTTATCGGTCGCGGTCTTTAGCATGGAGATGCCTGGTGAAGCGCTGGTGATGCGCATGTTGTCATCACTCAGTCGTGTCGATCAGAACAAGGTGCGTACCGGCAAGCTGGATGATGACGACTGGGCCAGTTTAACCTCCTCGATGAGCCTGTTGAGCGAATCCAAACTGTTTATTGATGACACCCCCGCGCTCTCGCCTACCGAACTGCGTGCGCGTGCGCGCCGAATTAAGCGTGAACATGAGCTGGATCTGGTCGTCATTGACTACCTGCAGTTGATGCAGATAGCTGGTAGCAGTGAGAACCGAACCAATGAGATCTCTGAAATATCACGAGGCCTGAAAACACTGGCCAAAGAGCTGAGTGTGCCGGTGATTGCGCTATCGCAGCTTAACCGCTCACTTGAACAGCGTACCGATAAACGCCCTGTGATGTCAGATCTTCGTGAGTCAGGGGCGATTGAGCAGGATGCCGATGTCATCTCTTTCATCTATCGTGATGAGGTCTACAATAAAGATGACCCCGATAACAAAGGGCGTGCTGAAGTGATTATTGGCAAACAGCGTAACGGCCCGATCGGCTCTGTACCGCTAACCTTTAACGGTATGTATACCCGCTTTGATAATTACACCGCAGACCGTGACTATTATGATGGGGGGTATGAATGACGCGTGCCGCTGAAGCATCGATAGATCTTCAGGCGCTTCAATATAATTTGCAGCAGGTGCGCCATCACGCTAAAAACGCCCATGTGATGGCTGTTATAAAAGCCAACGGTTATGGCCACGGCATGTTGCGAGTGGCACAGGCGTTATCGAACAGTGATGCCTTTGCTGTCGCTAAAATAGAAGAGGCGTTAACGCTACGTAACGCGGGTATTGCAAAGCCCGTTTTATTGCTCGAAGGCTTTTCAGATCGCGCTGAGCTTGAGCAGCTACAACAGCATGAGATTAGTGCCGTTGTGCACCACCCATCACAGATTGAACAGCTTGAAGAGGTGTCGTTAGCCCACCCCGTTGAGGTGTGGCTGAAGGTCGATACCGGTATGCACCGCCTGGGTATCGCCATCGAACAGCTGGATAGTAGCCTTAAACGGCTTAAGGCGTGCCGTAACGTTGCTGATTCAACCGTGATCATGAGCCACTTTGCTAACGCAGATGACCGTCGTGATCCACGCACAGAAACCCAGCTAAAGCGTTTTATTAACGCCACAAAGGGATATAGCTCACGCCTCAGTATCGCCAATTCGGCGGCGATTCTCGCCCATCCACAAAGCCATCAGGGGTGGGTACGTCCCGGCATTATGCTCTACGGTGCCTCACCCTTTATTAAAGGGCTCGCTACTGATGATGGGCTGAAGCCCGTGATGACATTGAGTTCAAAACTGATCGCGATTAACCACTATAAAAAAGGCAATGCGCTCGGATATGGCGGTAGCTGGCGCTGTCCGGAAGATATGGCGGTGGGTGTCGTTGCGATCGGTTATGGTGACGGCTATCCGCGCGCAGCAAGAGCGGGGACACCGGTACTGATTAACGGAGAGCGTGTGCCGCTGATTGGACGAGTATCGATGGATATGATCACTGTTGATCTGCGCACGCTTCCTTCTGCTGCGATCGGTGACCGCGCTATTTTGTGGGGCGAAGGGCTAGCGGTAGAAGAGATTGCCGAATGCGCCCAGACTATCCCCTATGAGCTGCTGTGCCGGGTAACCGAACGCGTCAAATTCGCAGAGGTGAATCAGGATGGCCGCTAAATCTGCTACCAGCAAGGAGGCACGGCGTAAAACAGTTTTCTGTTGCACCGAATGTGGCTCACAGGCGGCCAAATGGGCGGGGCAGTGTGGTGACTGCGGCGCATGGAATACATTGGTCGAAGAGGTCATCACCACCAACAGTAAAACAGCACCGCGTTACAGCGGTTATGCGGGAGAGTCCGCAGTCTGTAATATCACCGATGTCACCGTAGTAGAGCGCGCCAGGGTCAGTACCGGTTTTAGCGAGCTGGATCGCGTATTGGGGGATGGTCTGGTCAACGGCTCTGCGGTATTGATTGGTGGCGATCCCGGTATCGGAAAATCGACGCTGTTGATCCAGGCCATCGCCTCACTTAGCCAGCGTGTCGGCACACTCTATGTGACTGGAGAAGAGTCACTGCAGCAGGTGAGTATGCGCGCCCATCGCCTTGGGCTGGCGAGCGATAACGTACGCCTGCTTGCCGAGACACAGGTACAACGCATTCTTGCACTGGCCGACAGGGAGAAGCCTGGGGTGCTGGTGATCGACTCGATCCAGACGGTCTATACCGATCAGCTCAACTCCGCACCGGGCTCAGTGAGTCAGGTGCGAGAGAGTGCCGCCCATCTGGTGCAGTACGCCAAGCAGAGCGGCACCTCTATTTTTCTGGTTGGCCATGTCACCAAAGAGGGGGCGCTGGCTGGGCCGCGCGTACTGGAACATATGGTCGATACCGTGCTCTATTTTGAGGGGGATGCGAGCAGCCGTTATCGCGTGATTCGCGCTGTTAAAAACCGCTTTGGTGCTGTCAATGAAGTGGGTGTGTTTGATATGAGTGAAAAAGGG
>Ga0256830_1002227_pt1 | contig 12955 bp, 8 predicted proteins | sample 128326metaG_FD_190537 | JGI IMG/M metagenome (GOLD analysis project Ga0256830, IMG submission 190537) | Hydrothermal vent microbial communities from Lau Basin, Pacific Ocean - 128-326 | ecosystem: Environmental > Aquatic > Marine > Hydrothermal vents | place: Pacific Ocean: Lau Basin | collected...
GGGATGTATGGTGAGTTTGCCCATCTCTGCCCTCAGATCCTTGTGACAGTTGAAGCAGATATCCTTTTCTGCATTCACAAGGAGGTATTTGTTCTGGCTGCTGTGGGCATTATGGCAGTCTGTACACTTTCCATCCCTGATAGCACCATGCATCTTTGTGCTCATTATCCTTTCCCTCAGTTCCTGGTGACAGGTATAACAGAGTTCATTTATGTCATCCCTCACAAGTCCCCTGTGCTTGCTTGCATGGACATTGTGACAGGCTGTGCAATTGCCCTTGTTGAAGGGGCTATGGACAGAGGTGGCCTCAAGCTCCTTTCTGAGGGATTTGTGGCAGGAATAGCAGAGTTCAGGTTCGCTGCTCTTGAGGTTGACCTTTGCAAAGGAGGATGCGGGGTTCCAGAAAGACAACACCACCAGCAGTAGAAAAGCTGTTATGAAATATCTCCTGACCATCTCTACAGATAATACCTCCTTTTATTTATGACATGCTGTGCAGTCCCTCTGACTGAAGGGCCTGTGCTGGACATCCTTCAAAAGGCCCCTGGATGTTGTCATGTGTGGCTCGTGACAGTTCAGACAGCTTTTGATCTCCTTTAGCTTCTCCTTGTGTGATTCCAGGAGCCTGTCCGTGTCTCTGCTATGACACTTCAGGCAGAGTGAGGGATCACTGGCTGTGAGAAGGTTCTTCATGGTTCCGTAATGAGACTTGTGACAACTGAGGCAGTTCACAGTATCCCTCTCAATATGCCCCTTGAATTTGGACTTCTTTACGAGATTTCTGTGACATGTTATGCAGAGCACATTGGGTGTACCCCTTAGCTGATATCTGATCTTTGTCCCGTGCGGGCTGTGACAGGCGGTACAGCTACCCTCCTCAAGCGGCATATGTACCACAGGTGATGAGTTAATCCCTCTCTGCACATCTTCATGGCATCTGAAGCAGAGCTCACTGCCTGGCTCCCTGGTCAGGGCCTTGTATTTACTCACATGTGGGGTGTGACATACCTCGCAATTCTTGTCCATGAAGGGTTTGTGGGCTTTCTCGGCAGGCACATCCCTGTATGCACTCTCATGGCAGGTTACACAGAGGTCATCCCTCCTGGTCTTGAGTATGTATTCATAGCCTGATGAATGACTGTTATGGCATTCAAGGCATTTGCCCCTGTTCACAGGGTCATGGATGTATGTATCAAAGAACTCCTCCTTCTTGTGACAGTTATAACATAGCCTCTCTTCAGCATCTTTCAGCAGAGCCTTGTTATTGCTTCCATGGGAATCATGGCACCTGAGACAGTTATTGTTCGCAAAGGGTGTATGCCTGTATGGGTTATCCTGTTCCTTCAGTGTATCCCTGTGGCATGTGTAACAGACCCTCTCCTTTGAGTCCTTCAGGTATTTTTCGTAATCAGAGGCATGAGGGTCATGGCACTGTGTGCAACCCTTTTCCTTCAATGGTGTATGTATATTACTTACATTAAGGTCAGGCCTGTCCTTGTGGCAACTGATACATAGGGCCTTTTTATCAGCTATGGTCAATGCCCTGAAATCAGAGGCGTGTGGGGCATGACAGGCAAGACAGTTCCCCTGCCCTACGGGTGGATGCACATAGGACTTGAGATAAGCCTGCTCCTCCTTTTTGTGGCAGGAATAACAGAGTTCACCACCCTCCATGGAGGTACCAAGAGGGGACTCGCCATCAGGGGGATTATGACAGCTCTCACAGCTGATATCCTTTACAGGGACATGTACAGACTTCCTCAGCAGACCCTTCTTTTCAGCCCCGTGTGGGTCGTGACAGTCAGAGCAGCCCCCCTGCTGGACAGGATACCCTCCGTGGGCGTTCCTGAATCTCTCTTCAGCATAGTTGTGACACCCCTGACAGAGCGTAACCTCGTCAGCCTTCAGATCGTTGTCAAACTGAGAACCATGGGCATCATGGCAGGTAAGACATCCATCCTCAACGGGTTTGTGTTTTATCTTCTGGCTAAAAGGGGCCCTGTCATGACATTGAAAACAGACCTCGTTCGTCACATCCTTGAGCAATGCCTTGTTGTCCGATGCATGCGGGTTATGGCAGGCTATACACTTTCCTTCCTTCAGTGCGCCATGTATGGACTTCAATGACTGGAATCTGGATTCTGTATCCTTGTGGCATATGGCGCAGAGGTTCCGTTCACCCCTTACGACAAAGGACTTTACAGGTAGTTTTCCATGACGCCTGTGGCATGCCTCACACTTCTTATCTGCCATTGGTTTGTGGATCACCTTCCTGGTGTAATCTGCATTCTTTTCCTTGTGGCAGGACAGGCATGGTTTAGGCGCAAATCCCCTCCGTGGTCTTGCCTTCCGCTCTTCAGGAACACAGGAGGAGAGAAACCCGATAAGTATTATGAGTAAAAGGAAAAGCAGTATAACAGGGTGTCTATTTTCCGTTTTCGTCCCCATAGGCAATTGTTAATTTTATACCAAAAAGTTAAATATATTCAAGGGAAAAATGCCCATCCTACCTGAACCTCTCCTGAAGCCTCCGGATATTATCCTCCATGACCTCTATCTGGGCATCCGCCCTGAGCCTTTTTACAAACTCCTTCACCTTCTTGCTCACCATCTCATTCATGTATTGCTCATAAACAATGGACTTGACCTGCTCAAAGGGGCGGGGCTCTCTACCTCTTATATCTAACAGTTTTACTATGATGAATGAATCTTTCCCCTTGATTATCGGACTGATCTGGCCTGGTTCAAGCTTATCTATCACATCCTGAATCTCCTCAGGCATCATTGACTTCTGCATCCAGTTCAACATTCCGCCTCTTCTTGCATTGCTGCCACGGGATCTGTTCATGGCAACCCATGAGAAGTCTGCACCTGCCCTGAGCTCCTCTATAACCTCCTCTGCCTCTTTTCTGTCTTTCAGGACAATCCGCTGGAGTTTGTATTCCGCAGGAGTCCTGTACCGGTCTTTATGTTTCATATAGTAGTTTCTTAATGCCTCCTCATCAACCTTTATATCCGGTACGATTGTTGTTCCTATGAAGACCCTTCTCATGAGCTGCTCCTTGTAGCTCTGCAGCTTCTCCTTCAGCGGTGACCTCTCGTAGTATTTACGGGAGAGTGCCTCCACATCCACAACCTTTGTATCCACCCATCTCTGAACAAGCCTGTCAAGTTTTTCGGGTTTCTTCAACTCCTTTATTTGTTTTATGAAATCAGACACCCTGAGGGTGTAACCATTGACCATAGCCAGTGTTCTCCTGTCATGCTCAAGCTCTTTCTTTTCCCTGTCTTTTTCAATATAGGCAAGGAGGTCTTTATCCACCTTGATTTTCACTTTTTCTTTCAGTTTCTTGAGATACTTCTCAGCAAGTGCACCCTCTTTGTCTTTTCTCAGTGTCCTCATGATTGCCTTCTTCTTCTTTTCAAAATCCTCCATCCTGGGCTTTATCACCTCAATGAGTTTCACAATATAGTACCTGTTGTTTATCTTGTGAACCCTGCTCACCTCACCAGGCTTGAGGGCCAACACTATCCTCTCAAACTCGGGCGACCTGCTAAGGGCACGGCGTGTGTATTTGACGCCTCCCCTGTTCATGCTTTTGAAGGCAGAGTACCTGTTGACAACTTTTGCAAAATCCTTGCCATCTTTTATCTCCTGGAGCGCCTTCAGGGCATCCTTCTCCGTCGGGACATCAATAATACCGATCTTGTATACAACATAGTTTCTCCTGTAAAAGTCCCTTGCCTCCTCCTCTGTCACCTTTACCTTGCTGGCGATCTCGTCCTGGTAGAGCTGGGTAACCGACTCCCTCACCATAAATGCCCTCAGCTTTTCCCTGAGCCATGGCTCCTTGTCAATACCCATGCGCTCAGCCTCTTCCACCAGGAGTCTTTCATCAATCAGCCTGTTCACATAGTCCCTGATCCTGATCTTTCCGGCCTTTGAAAGGTCCTCTCTTCTGTGCTCAATCTCAAGTGCATAAATCAGATCTGCCTCTGTTATGGGATAGCCGTTGACAATTGCAAGGACGGTTGGTCCTTTCCTGACACTTCCAAGACAGGAGGTCAGTACAAGTATCAGCAATAAGGCCAGATAGCCCCTGAATCTAAAGACTGGATATATGCTTTTCACCAGATTCTCTCCTCCATTCTCTTTATCATTTTTCTTACTGCATTGTAGGCAACCATATCAACGGATCTGAGTTTGCCCAGGTCAAGTATCTTTATCTCATCATTGCCATCAAGCTCTATATCATCAAGCCAGAGCAGTCTCTTTGAGTGGGCATCTATCAGTTTGGAGGTAAAAGAGACCCTTGGTGGTATTGCCTCAACAACACTGGGGCTGTACTCTTCTACGGAGCCAAGCAGTATCAGGTCAATGTTCATTGTCTTTGAAAGCCCCTCAATACTGCTGAAACTCAACTCCCCAATCTCGCGCATGTTCAAGGATATTACCTCTTTTCTGATATCCCCATACTCTACGGGCTGCAGGCCTGGCACATTCATGAGCCCTGACAGGAACATGTAGGCAGCTATCTTGCCTGCACCTACCATCTTTGTGGCATTCCTGAATGGCAGAACAGCTATACGAAGCCTGCCATCCTTCCTGGCGGTCAGGGCATCCTCAGAGAGGCTGGAGATGAACCTTTTGACCACAACAGGTATAAGCCTGTCCATCTCCGTTATCTTACCAACTCCGAAGAGACCGGCAAAGTCATTTCCTGTTGCCGAGGCATAGTTCGTCCACAGGATGTCCCCATTGGAGGTATCAACAACCCTGCCTATCAGTGCAAACTTCGGGGGGTTAGCATCTTTGAATGTAATAATGCTTCCAACATACGCATAGTGTACCCCATACTGTTCTCTCAGCCTTCTGGAGAGTTCACTGGTGATGACACCCCGCTCCCTGAACCTGTTTTTCACCATAAAATCTCTCACAAGGCTGTCATCAAGCACCTTTAGACCCCTCTCCTCTATATACCCCCGCAGAACAGGCATAACCCTCCCGACTGCATCAGCAGCACTGCTGAGATTCTCCAGTGGAAGAACGGCTATGTCAGCCTTCTCCTTCTTCTTAACCACAGCCCTCTTAAGGGCAGCCTCTCTGACAGAGACATGAAAGGCAAGAAGACCCTCCCTTGTGAGTTCGTCCTTTCCTGACACCGGCTCTGGCGGCTTCTCTTCAGGCAATCTTGACAGCCTCTCCCTCTCCATTATCTCTGACTTTTCCTTCTCCTCAAACTTTTTTCTGATCACTTCAAAGGGTATCTTGAGAGGGATCAGTCCCTCTTCTGTTGTTACCTCCTTGCCGGTCTTCTCAACAAGTTCAACCCCTTTCTCTGGAGCCTCTCTCTTCTTGACAGAGGGGACGACCTTTTTTGTCTTTACCTTCATTTCCGTCTTCGCCTCGGTCTTCTTCCCCTTTCCAGGATGGATCGGCCTCTCCTTCTCCTCCCTTACAGGAGCGGTAACCTCAGCAGCAACCTTCTGCTCTGCAGGTGGCAGGGCTCCATACAGCCTTTTTATCCTTTCTTCCTTCACATAGGCCTTGAGAACAATCGCCCCTGGGAAGACCTTCCTGACTGCCCTGAGAAGCCTTTTTGCATCATCTCGGTGTTCAAACCTTCCTATTCTGACTGTGTGGTAACCCTTGACCAGCTCTATCCTGAGATAATCAAGGAGGGACTTTTTGATAAGCCTGACAGCCCTGTCATACGCCCTCTCCGAGTTATCCATGTCAGGGAAACTCCCTATCTGGACCGTAAAAAACTCCTGCTGCCCGCTCTGCCGGATACCGGGATGCCCGATACCGGCCCTCTTCTTCTGCTCACCTGCGGATTTGACCTCAAGGGCCTCCTTCTTTACACTCTCCTTGACAAGGCGGATGGGAATCCTTATCCTCTGGCCTGGATAGATGAGGTCCGGATTTTTAATCTCGGGATTTACCACCCATACCTTTGGCCAGTCATAGGGGTCCTTGAGCGTCTTCTCCGCGATATCCCACTGTGTATCTCCCTTTTTGACAATATACTCAATGTATTCCTGGGCAGCATAAAGGATACTACCCATGGCGATGATACCCATGATGATGAACAAAATATATACTGAGATACCTTTCTTCATTATTCTTTCCTGACTTTTTCTTTGTCACGCTCGGACATACTCTAATAGTTCATGGTCTTTAAAATACAAAAACTGGATTACCCGATCAAGCATGCCCCCGAGGATTGTAATCGGGGGTCGGGTAATGACAAAATAGTATAATGTTGTCCTTGTCGGACCTGTCCTCTGGCTTGACCCGACAATCTATAGTCATTGACTAATATGAATATAGCGTCTGTACAGCATCCCTGACCACCCTCAGTGTGGTCTCGCTGAGGGTTTCAGGACGTGCTCCGAAGTGCCTTGCCATAAAACCTGCACCCCCACGGGTCTTTGTAACTGACCATATGATGCTGCCCGCTTCTGTCTCTGCCATCATAAGGGTAATGGTAACCTCAGGGGCACTGATGGTGCCCATCCTTACCTCTCCGTACTTCTCCACTGTACCCACTATCACGGCCTGAACATTCAGATCCTTTCCGATAGCCCTCAACTGTCTTGTGCTGAGTGATGTGGTCTCCTTGATGTTCAGCCTCTTCAGCGCCGCCATCACATCACCGGAATAAACAACCTCCACAAGCCCTGATGCAAGGAGTTCACTGATCACAAGCTGCCTTACGATCTCGGCAGCGTTTTTGTCATCGCTGAGATTCTCAAAGGGCAGTACAGCCACACGCTTTATATAACTGAAGTCAACATTTTCACTGATATGAAATGTCCCTGTAGTGGTACTTGCACAGCCTGAAACCAGTACACTTGCAAGAAATAATAAAATGACAAGATACCTCTCACATCTCCTCAATGACCTCATATCCTCACTCCTTTATGAGATTTTTTAGAATAATGTATCAAATGCCTTTTTCACCACATCCCTTGCCGTCTCGCTGAGGCTTTTGCCCTCTGTACCAAAATGTCTTACCCAGAAGCCAGGACCACCCTCAGTGTTCCAGACAGACCAGAGGATATTACCGGTTCTGGTATCAATCAGTGAAAGATAGACTGTAACCTCGGGGTATGAAACATTTATGCCCCTGCTGGTCCCATAGGCTATCACCGAGCCGGTTATGACTGCATCAACCCCGAGTTCCCTGCCTATCTTCTCTATATCCTTTATTGACAGGGAGCCCACGGAACTGACCTTGAGCTCCTTCAACACCCTGGTAACCTCGCCAGGCTCAATTACATCCACTCCCCTTGACAACAGTTCTGCTATAACTGTGCGTCGTATCCGTTCTCCCGCCTCCTTCTCTGATGTGAGATTCTCAATGGGCATGACAGCAAGTCTTGTTATCCTGCCAATATCAGCAGCCCTGTAGTATTTTATGGTCTTTCCGCCTCCACAGCCTGACAGTAGAAGGAACAGAAGAAACAGGGCAGGATACTTCAATAATCCCGAAAGGCTCCTTGTTAGGTATAAATTCATTCTCATCACCTCATAATCAAGATATTATATCCTATAATTGTTATATTCTGCCATTTAGGAGAAACCGCAGATTGTAGCTTTCCTCCACCGCACTGTTTACTGTCTTGTTGTAACCATAGGTTAATCTGAAGTCAAGAAATTTCGTTATATACCAGGTGCCACCTGTTGAATAGGAATCAACCGTTGTGGGCCCGGGCTCAACCTTGGAATGGAGATATGCAACGTCAAGCTTCAGCTTCCTTACAGGCTGCCAGCTTATTGTTGTTCCCTCAGAGGTGGTTGTATCGTCACGTACCTTTTTTATACTGAAGGTTCCGCTTATGTTAAAGAGCCTGCCCGGTCTGTAGTTAAGGACAAGGGTTGCACCTTTTGATGTATAGGACTCGGCATCAGTACTCACCCAGTCAAAGTTGTAGGTAAGGTAGGAGGTTAATTTATCGGTCAGACGCGCATCAACTGTACCTGTCATAAATGTGGTCTTAGTCTCGGAATCGCTTGTGTAGCTTCTTGTCTTCCTGAAGCCGATCTCCTTCGTGAGGTTCACATTCCAGTACAGCCTGGTATTGATGGAGAGGATAACTGAATCATTGGTTGACTGCTTCTCATTGAATTGAAAACTGTCTGTCCTCAAGAAGGTGAGTGTGGCGGTCAGGGTATCAAGTGGGGCTGAGACAAAGCTCAGTGAATAGGAGTTTGAGAGGTAGTCCTTTTCGCCCTTGTTGTCTATTACCTCATATCGTTGGACCCTTGCCTCTGTTGTCAACAGCCTGTGTGGCTCCCATCTCAACCCGGCTGCATAGGACCTCGTGACATCAATCCTGTGCTCTGCACTGGTATCTGTTCCGGGGTCACTGATAATATTCTGAAAGACCTTCCCAAAGGCAGTAAAAAAGGAGGGCATATCTGTATCAACCCTTTTTGTATAAATGCTGAAAGTGGAGTAGAGATTTTCAAGTATCCTGTAGTTTGCATTAAGGCTGATCTCCTGCTGGAAGGATTTATTTATATCAATTATCTCCCCTGTTGTGGGTATCGTCTCAATGCCGTGGGCCTCAATCTCTGTCACAAGCACATTAGGGATGATGGCACTAACAGTGTCAAGGTTGACCACCTTGAAATAGGATGCGTTCTGGGATGTCTGGAACTCAAACTCGTACCTGTAGATATTATTCAGGGGGTCGTAAAGGGTCACACTGAGGCTCCTCAGGGGGACCTCTGTCCAGGTTGCACCGGATGCGTTTACATTGCTCCTGTACACCTTCCAGTTGGACATATTTGATAGGTTTGGGTCAGAGCTCACATCCCTGTTAACATAGAGGTATATCATGTCAACACTGTCAAGTGAAGATACACCTATACCGATATTATGGTACCTGTCATTTGTAAGGTTTATTGATGAGATGCCTGTCTGGAGATCATTGTCAACCAGTGAGGACTGGGAGGACAAATAATCAACACTGGGCTGTACCACTGTTCCCTGGGCATAAAAACCACCGAAGGGGTTACGTTCAATCAGCACATCACCTGTCTCGGATGAGAACTCCTTGTTTTTGTTCCATGTATAGCTGCCCTTGTAGGAACCGAATACCGTGAGTGCATCCTCCCAGAAGTGGGTGGAATAGGCAACCTCATAGAGCCCGCTGAAGGTCTTGCTACGGCTCTCAAAGATGGTGTTCCCGGGGGTCTCCTTTCTTGTGTCTGTGTAGGTTAGATTATACTCAAACTTGAAACCCCTCTTGTTGTATTTGTAGTATGAGGAAAGCGTGTATCTGAGGCTGTCCATATCCTCTGTACCTGCACCAATCTCGTCGTCCACCTTCTGTTTATAGATCTGCAGATAAAGGGAGGGAAGGTTGTACGGTGTTATACCAAGGAAGGAGTAAAGCAGTTGATCCCGCTTTTTTCCTTCTGATGTGGTATCGGAGTTCACATCTCTCTCATTCACACGGTAGCCAACCCTGAACTTGTAAAAGGGTGTGTTCAGGTTAAACTGTATGGATGGCTCCAGTTCCTTTATCTTCTGTGATGTGGTATTCCCCTCTGCGTCTGTTGTATCCGTATCCCTGAGCCTCGCCCTGAGATATAATTGATAGTTTGCAAAGGTAGTGATAGGTTTTGTAAAGGAGAGGTTCAGGTTGGTGAAAAGGCTTTCAGTAGTCTGTGTCTTTTCACCGTCTGTGTACCTGCTCTGAGAGGTTCTGTCAATGGTCATCTGGCCTGAAAGCTCGCCCCTGGCCTCGTAAGACCATAAACATAGCATCAACAGAGTGAATATAATCAGAATCCGTCTTCTTCTCACTGGCCCTTCCTCATCTAAATTGCTGCAAAATAATCAGGTGTTGGAGAGACCCTATGTCCCCAGGAATCTCCTGACCTGTACAAACGGCATATACACTACCATAAAAAGGGTGGCAGAACAGCTATCCTGTAAGGTCTATTGCCTACAGGTATATCCATCACCCTTCTGTTCATTGTCTTGTCAATCACCGTCACCTTATCAAGCAGAGTGTTTACAATGAGCAGACGGTTCTCCTCTATATCAAGCTCTATATCTGTTGGCTCACCACCGAGGGGTATTGTTGACAGCACAGGTGAAAAGATTGATTCTGTGCCAGCACCTGTAACCGGACGGATCACAACCAGTTCTGCAGGCCTCTGTCTTAGAAGATAGAGTCTGTTGAGGGAAGGGTCAGAGACAAGGTCAACAACAGAATAACCAACATTGTTGATGGTTGTAACAGCCCCTCCCAGATTACCCTTTATTACCTCAAATATATTGATCACACTCAACCTGTCTGAGCCATAATTTGCCACATAGAGCCTTCCCCTCTGGTAGTCAAGGTACAGCGCCCGGGGGGACCAGTCCACATCCACTGTTGAGATATCCACAGCCCTACCTGAGGTGGTATCAATCTTCAGGATACTTATACTGTTTGATAACCTGTTTGCCACATAGACATTAAAATACCTCTCCCTGAACTGTCTGAGGAGGTTCAGCTCCTCAAAACCCAGGAACCTTGAATCAAACACCGTCTCCAGTGGAGGATCAGCAACAATCCTTACAGGCCCGATACCCACATTTATGGCCTCCAGTTCCTGAACCGCTTCAGGATCAATAACACTTACATTGTTTGATCTGAAGTTGGCAACAAAGATCAACTCCCTCTCAGGGGATATCCTTTCAGCGGCTATATCCACGGGCTCATTGCCGAATCTCACAGGGATCTCGTTGTCCACGTTATGTGTATCAGGGTCTATAACTGATATGGAATTTGCACCTGAATTGGCCACATAGATCCTCTTCTTTCCCTTTACAACACCTGCCGTGATCCCCATAGGTTCGGAACCCACCACAACGGTATCCACAATCTCTCCTGTGTGTTTGTTAATGACCGAAACCGTGCCCGCCCCCTTGTTGGTTATGAAGGCGAGGAGACTGCTGATATCAGGGGGCTTTGTCATGATACTGATGAGAGGAACAAACCTGTACCCCTCTTTTATTGACTCCGCTGGATACCATTTGAGAAAAACCATTGTATTCCTTCTCTTGTAGACCACTGTATCTATCTTCAGGTTCAGGACCGCACCATCATAGGCAAGAGCAGAAACCCCCTCCCCTTTGCGTATGACAGGCTCCTTTATTGATATACCCATGATCCTGTACCTTCCCTCAGGGAGCCTTTTCTCGGCAACTATCATCTGCCTGCCCTTCAGCTCAAGGGAGCTGACAGTAACAGGAGAGTCAAGAAGCTGCACCTGCATGCCTGTATCACTTAATAGGCTTATACCTGCCAGAAGAAAGACAAGATCAGCCTTTACCTCTTTATCCACAGCAAGGACAACCGTAACCCTTCCATAATCAAGTTCTTTCAGCGTCTGCCTCTCCTTTACAGTGGTGCAGGATGAGACAAAGAAAAGCAGAATAGCCACTGTGACAATATATGAAACCCTCTTACTGTACAACAATATACTCTCCCAGTATAGCCCTGGTGCTTGGTTTGAAGACCTGCACCCTGTTATTAAAGAAGTCCGCCACAATTATCCTGCCCTCACTGTCAACGTCAATATACACGGGGAACTGGAACCAGCCCTCTGACCATCCTCTACCACCAAACTCAAAGAGAAAGACCCCCCTGTTCCTGCTGTAGGCTGACACAGAATGCCTCATGTAATCAACCACATAGATCAGCCCTCTCCTGACATCCACTGCAACCGTCTTGGGCTGGCTCAGCTTTCCCATCACACCGCCCTTCTCACCAAAGGCAAAGAGAAAGCTCCTGTTCTTGTTGTAGACATAGATCCTGCTATCCCAGATATTCACAAGATAAATCCAGCCCTTATCATCAATCCTGACATCCACAATTGGGGCCTTTTCTCCCTTCTCCACAGGCGAGAGTATACCCTTCAGTTCACCTTTACTATCCAGGACAACCACACCCCTGAAGTTCTCGCCAACAACGTATATATCACCCCTTTCATCAACAGCCAACCTCCTTGGAAGAAACTCCTTTCCCTTGATCTCAGCCTTTAAAACAATATCCCTCTCCCAGATTAACGCCCTGTTGAAGACAGAGATCCTGTAATCCCTGTACTGCCTTGATGGGGCCTGTATGACGTAAAGGTTTCCCCTGCGATCCATGGTAAGAGACAGAGGAGAGACAATACCCCATCTCCTGTCAAGCGTCAATATGGGATAAAACTCTGAATTGTAAACGATTATCCTTCCTCTGCCATCAATCACATAGAGTTCATTCCACCGATGGTCGGAGTACACAAAATAGGGCATAAGGAGGGGTTTGCCCTCTTCATCATAGTTTATTATCTTCTGGAAATAGACATAGGGCTCCTGCGCATGAACTTGAGGCGTCAGCCAGAGCAGAACCATTATTGAAATACCTATTATAGCGCTTCTTCTAATGACAACCTCCACTGAAAATTCCATATAAATTAATGTTTTTCCGGTTGCAATGTCAATCGTCACTCCCGGTTTTTTTAATGCTCACCGGTATTTAGATTCCCAAATCAGGTCAGGGGACTTAAACTCAGCCAGAACTACAAAATAAAAAGGGGATTGAGTCAATAGAACCCAATCCCCCCATAAAGACTTTTATCTGGGTTCAACTAATTCTTTGTACTGTGACAGGTGAAGCAGCCGCCGCTGCCGCCACCACCAGCAATAATGTTATTATAATCCCAGCGTAACATATCTTTATATGGGCTACCATGTGCTCTGTGACAGCTAAGACACATGACCTTATCCTGACCAGGTGTAACAGTATCGGAAGGGCCAGAATAAGCACTCAGGGTAACTGCATCTTTTCGGGCAACCGGAACATTAGGGTCGTATGTTGTGTATGCACCATACTCGCCATTTGATGGCAACTCAATGCCGGACGGATGCCTTAACCATGCCCCCCCATTACCACCATT
>Ga0256830_1002228_pt1 | contig 12952 bp, 7 predicted proteins | sample 128326metaG_FD_190537 | JGI IMG/M metagenome (GOLD analysis project Ga0256830, IMG submission 190537) | Hydrothermal vent microbial communities from Lau Basin, Pacific Ocean - 128-326 | ecosystem: Environmental > Aquatic > Marine > Hydrothermal vents | place: Pacific Ocean: Lau Basin | collected...
ATCCTGCAGCATTGGCACAGATGGGAGCAATGGTACGGCCTCTGTACAATCCGATTGCTCCGCTGGTACCTATACCCCAACCGGTGGAGCCGGTTTTACCGGCACGGATTCATTTACCTATACCGTGAATGATGGTAATGGCGGTACAGCCACGGGAACGGTCAGTGTCAGCATTCAGGCAAACCCTGTTCCCGCCTGCCCGGACTTTACCGTTATTGCAAACTCGGGCTCGACCAGTACAATTTCCCTGAATACCGGTGCCAATGCCTGTAGCAATAGCCCGGATAATACGACCCTTGCGGTGACCTCTCCAAGCACTAAGGGGGGCACCGTATCCGTGGATACCGCTACGCAAACCGCCAGCTATACCCCAGCCTTTGGCTTTAGTGGTACAGATACCTTTACCTATACCATCGGTAATGCCGGTGGCACATCGCCTGCGGCCACGGTCACTGTTACTGTTCAGGCCGTAGCCGGCAATGAACCCACAACCCCCAGCGGCACCCTGAGCTGTGGTAGTACCGCAATCGGTGCCGGTTCTTCCAACTGTGTGGTTACACCGTCGCAAATTGGTGTGGCGGATAATGGCAGCTCAGCCAAACAGGGCATTGCCCAGAGCTGTATAGGTGGTTGCTTCGACTTCGAGGTTTCCAATCTGACCAGTGGTGGTGATGCCCAGATTGTACTGGGACTAAGCACCCCCATACCCACTGCGGCCTCAGGCAATAGCATTGTCTATCGCAAGCTAAGCTCCACCGGCTGGACCACCTTCGATACGTCGGGTTCAAATGCCATTGCCAGTGTACCTGCGGCCTCCGCTAACTGCCCACCGGCCACAGACCCATCATATGACCTTAACCCTGGTCTGGCAGCGGGTAACCAGTGTATTCGCCTGACCATTACCGATGGCGGCCCCAATGATAGCGATGGTGTTGCCGATGGCACTGTAACCGACCCAGGCGGAGTTGCAGAGTCCTTTTCCATCGACACCCGCACCTCGGGCACCAGTGGCTGCAGTATGTCCAGTAACCCTGTCAATGCCAGCCAGCGTGCCGACTGGTGGCTGGTTGCCGGCTTTATGGGTCTGCTGGGACTATTCAGGCTAAAACGCAGGAAGGTCTGAAAACCTTGAGTAGCTCTGGTCTACTCATATTAAACGGCGCAATCCTCACGGTTTGCGCCGTTTTTGATTATAAATGGCGTACCAGCCTCCTGATTGCGTTCATGCTGTTTCTACCCCTGCTGGATAAACAATGGGTCTTTCCAGATTTAAAACCAAACGGCAATAGACTGGCTATATGGCTTGTTCTGGCTGCAACCGGCCTTATACTGCTGGCCTCTAAGCCCAACTATATCAACGCAGCCATCAATACATTGTTTTTTGCCGCCTTTCCCGAAGAGTGGTTTTTTCGTGGGTATTTTATGCAACAACTCGCTCGGCAAAAATTCAGTTGGAGACTTTCAGATCAAGGCACTAACAATATGCGCTGTTCCGCCGGAACCGCCAATATTATCAGCTCTGTTCTGTTTGCGCTGTTACATATACCCACCCAGGGCTGGGCTGGGCTGGCTGTGTTTTTCCCCAGTTTATTCTATGGCTGGATTTACCAGAAAAGCGGCGATATAGTACTACTAATCTTTTTACATGCTCTATCAAATATTGTATTTTTTATTTATATAAATCCTCAATAACCCGTGTTTATCTAACCCATTTTAAAAAGTCCCTAATTATGGCCAGAAGTAATATTCTAATAAAATCAAAAATAAAAAAAGCCAGTAAACTGATACTTGAAGGCAAACTGGAAGAGGCCAGAACTATTTACCTTCAGCTATACACAGCCAACAAATCAAATTCAGAAATTGCCCTTGAACTTGCCATTATTTATCGAAAACTGGGAGATTTCAAAGCAGCCGAATCAATTAGTAAAGACATCCTTAAAGACCAGCCCGAAAACACTACCGCCCACCTGGTCTACGGCACCGCACTGCAATGTATGAAGCAAATGGAGATGGCAATCAAAGCTTATCAGGCAGCCATTAAACTGACCCCCAACCATGCACATGCCCATTATTTTCTTGGAAATGCATATCAACTCACCGGGCGAACCGAACTGGCAGTTGAACAACTGAAAAAAGCTGTTGAAATCAACCCACAATTCTATGAGGCTCTGAACAATCTTGGCGCAGCCCTGATTGACCTTCATCGACCGGTTGAGGCCAGAGATTTTCTCGACAAAGCGTCTAAAATTGACCCGGACTCCTGTCAGCTTCTATGTAACCTCGCAGCCTTTTATCAACTGGAACAGAACAACTCCGAAAAAACCTTTCTCTATGCAAATAAGGCCTATCTATTAAACCCGAATTTCCTTGATGCAATCAAGTTACTTGGAAGGTTCTATTTTCAGAAACCGGATTACGACAAAGCGCTCGAATTTTATCGTAAGGCTTATGCACAGAATAATGACAGCGAAATCGCAGGATATATTGCACAAATACTGGAAAGACGCGGTGAATTTGATGCAGCCTTAAAGCTGGTGGAACCGTTTATTCAAATCGGCGATACCCACTATGCATCACTGTTGGCCTATTCAGCACTAAGCCGGCATTTTAAAAACCAGCATACGGCAATCAGACTTATCGAAAAAAAGATAGAAATGGCACCTATGGATAAATCTTCACTTATCAAGTTGCATTCCGAACTGGGTAAACAATATGATTCATTGAAAGACTATAATCATGCCTTTAACAATTACCAAAAAGCCAACTTACTGGATCGAGAACTCAACTGGGAGCTTCAGAAACTCAATAAAAGTCGGGAAATCAATAATACAGGATATAAAGATATAGATAACTGGTTTAGCGACTACCCTGCCGATTTCTGGAGCAATCTACCCCTGTCAGGAAATAATAGCAGCCGACCTATTTTTGTGATTGGTATGTTTCGCTCAGGCACAACCCTGTGTGAACAGATTTTATCCAGTCATCCCGAGATTGAAGCCGCAGGTGAGCTTCATGATATTAACTCGATATCCTACTCCCTTGGCAATTCAAAATCCCATGACAAATCTCCCGCATCCCTGAAAAAACTAACCCAAAAGCAGTTAGCCGATGCAGCTACAAGCTATCTGAAAACCCTGGACACTTACTCCACAACAGCAAAGCATGTCGTTGATAAAATGCCGGCTAATTTCTTTCATCTGGGGCTGATTTCCCGTATTTTCCCCAATGCACATATTATTCATATGGTACGAGATCCCAGGGATGTCTGCCTGTCCATGTATTTTCAGCGCTTTGACTCACAAATGATCTGGTCAACCGACCTGGAAGAACTGGCCGACTATCATCTGGCCTATCAGCGTATCATGGAATACTGGCATGAAGTTCTGGATATTGAAATACTGGATGTCGTCTATGAAGAGCTTATGGAAAATCAGGAGGCAATGACCCGCAGGATGCTGGATTTCTGTGGACTGGAATGGAATCAGGCCTGCCTGAACTTCCATAAAAATAAACGGGATGTCAATACCCCCAGTTATGACCAGGTTCGAAAACCCCTGTATAAAAAATCCGTAGCCCGCTGGAAAAATTACGAGCCCCATATTCAGCCCCTGCTGGATAAATTAAAAGCCTCGCGCCCCATGTTTCTAAGAAACGAATAAATCGCGGCTAACTCAAACTATAAATTTTATCAACCGGTAATTATTCCAGCTCCCAAGTTCGGGGAAATAGTTGGATAAAATCATATTGATCCTGGTAAAATAAAGAAACACACACTAATATGCAATATGCCCAACCTTTTGATATTGTTCACAATTCAAAAATCAGACAGGCTCTGTTAGAGCAGAAGTCATTGACTTTTAATAATCACATGGATAGGATAAATACGTGTATTTGAGCAGGCTCTTTTGTATTTGCCTGCTCTATATAGATTGAAAAAACAAATGGAATTCAATATGAATGAAGCACCCCTGTTACTACGCCGCTGCATAAGCCTCCTTATCTGCTGTGCCCTGATATTTTCACCCCTGCTGCAAGCCGCACAATTATCCCTCCCGTCCGGCGATCTAAAAGCCCCTGAAATCACTCAGCCGGAATACATAGACAAAATCAAAAACGGTGATAGCCTCAGAATTAGCGTCAATGTTACAGATAATGTTGAAGTCAAACAGGTGGTATTATATTACCGGACCATTGGCACCAAACAGTATAAACTCAGGCAAATGAGCGCCAAGCCCGGCAGTGATAATTATGAAGTTATTATCAATGCCGATGATATTCCCGAACCCGGTATTGAATATTATATACAGGCGATGGATACTGCCGGTAACACTCTGTTACACGGTTATTCCTTTTCACCACTCAGTGTTAAAACCGTGAGTGACAGCACATTGGCCACAAACAGTGGCAAAACCACAGGTTCCAAAGAGAGCAGTATTTTCAGTAATAAATGGCTGTGGATCGGCCTGGGTGTACTGGTGCTGGGTGCCGCTGCTGGTGGTGGAGGTGGCGGTGGTGACAGCCCTCCAGCAGCCACCAGTAGCAATGGTCTGAGCCTGACGGTTCTAACAGCCGAACCGGTAAACTGAACATTGAATGCATTAATATTCTGATACACCTGGTGATTGGGCTATTTTAATCCAGGCAAGCTCTGATAATTCAACCATATATTCTCAGAGCAGGGAAAAGCCAAAAATGTAATTTTGTTTTTTTCTTCATTTTCAATGACTTGCTCGTCATTGAAAATAACGGCACACCCCTGTGCCGCGGAATCTCTGAGTTTTCCAGAGATTCCCTGTTTACTTTTACACGACTGGAATCTTAAATCATGGATCTCATAAAATACTTTCTCAGATTATTTTTATTCCCACTGGTGGTGGGTCTGCTACTGCTCACTAGCGCCTGTAACAATTCAACCGGTTCCAGAACGGTGGATCAAAAGGTATCGGTCGCCATACCCGCCTCCCTGGGAAAACTGAGCCTGACCGGTGGCGGCACCCTCACCCCCTATATAACCCTGGACGGAGACAATTCGAACCGCAAGGCAATGAAAATCAATACCAGTACCGATTCCGCTTCCATTACCCTGAATGGTTTAAGCGCCGGCCCCCATACAATAATGATCAGCTATATCTATAGCTTTGGTGGCCAGGATTATCTGCTGGCGATGGCCGCAAAAAGTATCGATCTGTCCTCAAGCAATAATAATATTGGCTTTCTGCCCAGCGAATATGATCTGGATTCCTTTGATTATGATAATGATGGCATCAATAATGCCACTGAATTTAAAAATGGCAGCAATGCCGGGACTCCCTCGGATACCATAGCGCCAGTATTGACCAGCGCACTGAATCATAATACGACGGAATACCGAAACCAGACCGGTTATACTGCCACTGCCACCGATAATAGCCCGGTAACTTATCGCCTGCTAAGTGGTTTGGATGAAAGCCTGTTTAGCATTGACAGCAATACCGGCGTTCTGAATTTTATTAATCCACCGGTTTATAGCTCCCCTGCGGATAGCGACCAGGATAATATCTATCGAGTGGGGATACTGATCAACGATAATTTTAATCCGGTCACCCGAATCATTAACCTGAGCGTAATGGAAGAGCTTGATATTAAACCACAATCAAGATCCGTTGTGGTTAACTGGGCTAATTCAGGAGCCAATACCTATCGACTCTATTATTCTACCGATAAGAGTTTTGATATTAATAATTATGCCAGTTTTGCCAATGGCACACTGCTGGATAATGTTAGCCCTCCCCTGACGGTAACCGGTTTAAATAATGGCACTGCCTATTATTTTATTCTTGAATCAATTTCTGGAAATAAACAGGTGCTCTCTGCCAAAACCGCTGCACGGCCTAATGAACTGAGTATTAATGGCAGAGTTAGAACAATTGCAACGGCTTCTAATGGAACGGTTTACTTAGGTGGATCCTTTGATTCTGTAGGTATAGCTTCAGGCTCTGGTATTCCATTAAATACGATCAGTGCCCGCCCCAATATGGGTGATTATCCGATTATAAACGGTCAGGTCAATATTGTTATATCCGATGGCCTGGGAGGCTGGTTTATTGGTGGTGATTTTAGCGGCGCAGGTAATCTGGCACGGAAAAATCTCGCACATATTCTGCCAGATGGGACAATAGATATAAACTGGAATCCGGTTGCGGATGGACCGGTTAATGCCATGGTCCTATCGGCTAATACAGTCTATATAGGTGGAGCATTTTCCACTATTAATGGTACTGCCCGAGGCAATCTGGCGGCAATTAATAGCGATGGAAGCCTGGCAGGCTGGAACCCTGGGACTGACGGCCCCGTGAATGCCATTGCAATATCCAGCAATACTCTCTATGTGGGCGGAAATTTTAGTAAAATTGGCAATAATACAATTAATTTTCTAGGCGCCATTGGCACAGATGGAACTATTTCAAGCTGGAATCCAGGCCCTGATAATTCTGTAAATGTAATTAGAATATCAAATAATACTATTTATGTAGGCGGAAACTTTAGAAATATCGCTACAAGCCCACAGCCATATCTGGCTGCCTTTAATATCAATGGTAGCCTGATCAATTGGAACCCGGGTGCAAATGGTGCAGTTAATGCACTGGCGATATCAAAAAATAGAATATATGCGGGTGGAAGTTTTAGCCGTATCGGAGGAGTTTTACAGGAATACCTGGCAGCGATTAATACCGATGGGACACTCGCCAACTGGAATCCTAAACCCTCCGGTATCGTGAAAGCCCTGGCAATCTCTGGCAATAAAATCTATGTGGGAGGAAATTTTGGATATATAGATGGCGTAACCCGAAGTACTCTTGCCGCTATTAATACCGATGGGACACTGGATAACTGGAATCCATCAACCGATGGTACAGTTAATACACTGGCCATTTCTGGAGATACAGTTTATGCAGGTGGCTCATTTTCTATACTGGGCACAGGCACAAAACGCAATAACCTGGCGGCTATTAATGCCGATGGCACATTAGCAAGCTGGAACCCAAATGCAAATTTTGATGTAAACACCCTGCTCATTGATAAAAATATAATTTACGCGGGGGGCTTTTTTACAAAAATTGGCAACACAACCCGAAATCGCCTGGCTGCCATTAATCCTGATGGAACTCTAAGAAACTGGAATCCTGCCGCAAATTCCAGCATAACGAGCATGGCCATATCCAATAATATTATTTATGTGGGAGGCTTTTTTACATCGATCAATGGCAATACCCGAAATTATCTGGCTGCCATTAATGCCAGTGGCACACTGGAAAACTGGAACCCGGATGCGGATGCCGCTGTAAATGCCCTGGCTATTAATAATAATATAGTATATGCAGGCGGGAATTTTACATCTCTGGCGGGGGGCACCCTGGCTCGAAATTATCTGGCCGCTATTAATACCAATGGAACCATAGAGAGCTGGAATCCGGATGCAGATGCTCCTGTAAATGCCCTTACCATAGCCAGTAATATTATATATGCAGGTGGAAGTTTCACATCGATGGTGGGCGGCGGCACTGCCAGAAGCAGACTGGCCGCCATTAATTCCAATGGTTCTCTGGCAAGTTGGGCACCTGATGCCAATAGCGATGTAAATGCGCTGGTATTTTCGGGAACTACCCTCTATGCTGGTGGTAATTTTACCACCATAAACGGCAGTTCTCGAAACAACCTGGCAGCAATCAAAAGCGATGGAAGTCCGGATAATAGCTGGAACCCGGGCGCGAATAACTCGATTTTGACCCTGGCAATATCGGGCAATACAATCTATGCTGGGGGTGATTTTACTTCTATTGGGAGTAACAGCCGATCTCGGTTTGTGTCCATTGGTACCGATGGAACTATTCAATAACCGAGAGGTAATACATAGAATGTCTTTGATTTTTTTACGGATGATTCTATTACTTAAAGACAAGATCACAATCCAGGGAAGGACATATATTTATATAAGCCGAAAGTAATGCAGATCCTGACAACATGCAATCTGTTAAAAAAAGGGACGTCATTTTCATTGATTTAAAAAAGCGGAAAAAGCCGTTTATAGTGTAAAAAATGTCTGGGATCAGGTGGGGCTAAACTTTCACATGAATGTAGTAATGGAATCCCGGTAAAGAATATAATAACGAATAAAGACCTGATGCATCGAACATAATATTTGATACAAGTATCCATGAAAATAAATGAATAAGCCATCCATACAATCCATGCTTAGTCAGGCCCAAACCCTGCTTGAAAAAAATCGCCTGACCGAAGCGCGTGATATTTATCAAAAGATTTGCAAGAAGGAACAACGCAATGAGATGGCATGGATGATGCTAGGTAACCTGAATGGTGCATTGGGAAATATTGTGAATGCTGAGGCATGCAGCAGAAAAGCTATTGAGATTAATCCAAAGCTCGTCAATGCACATGCCAATCTTGGCAACGCACTGATGGCGCAGAACCGGTTTGTGGAAGCCGCGGCCTCTTTTTCAAAAGCGACAAAACTTCAAACTGATCTAGCTCCTGCCTGGTTCATGCTGGGTAAGGTTCAACAAGAACTTGGGCAATGGAACGAAGCGGAAGCTTCTCTTCGCAAAGCTGCTGAATTGAATCCGGACTGGCTGGATGCACAGTTGTTGCTGGGTAACGTGTTACAACAAATAGGGCGCTTCCAGGAGGCATGCCAACAGTATAAAATCCTGCTACAAAGCCATCACGGGCATGCCGAAGTTCATTATCGCCTTGCTGTTAGTTTGTCCAGCCTGGGACAAACACTTGAAGCAGAAGCCAGTTGCAGAAGAGCGCTGGAGTTACAGCCAAAACATATATCTGCCCTCAACAGCTTGAGCATGATATTGACCACGCAAGGCCGAACAGACGAAGCACTGGAATGCTGTGATCGCGCACTCGATATAAGCCCGGACAATATCAATGCTGCCTGCATGGCGGCCAATATTTATGAACAGTTGGGTGACGCGCATAAAGCTTATGAATATTTGAGGCCGCATATAAACGCCGGAAAGAAACACCTTAATCTGGCCTTGGCGTTTGCCTCGGTCAGTAAGGAACTTGGCTTTGTAGAGCAGGCTGTTACCATGATGGAAAAAATGCTGGAGCATCCATATAACCTGACCAATACGGGCCGCCGTAATCTGTACTTTACTCTCGGCAAATTATGTGACAGCACTCAACAGTATGAACGAGCCTTTGCACATTACCGCCGGGGTAATGAGTTACGTCCAATACAGTTTGATTCCCGGAAACACGCAGCTGAAATAGATACCAGTATTCGCATACAAACAACCGATTTTTTTAACCTGGCACCAAAGTCATCCAATAAATCAGACAGACCGATTTTTATCATCGGCATGCCACGCTCTGGCACCAGCCTGGTGGAACAGATTATTGCCACCCACCCCCAAGTGTACGGTGCCGGCGAACTAGCAGAAATTGGCAGGCTGGCGAGCAGTCTGCCAAAATTATTGCAAATCGACAAACCTTATCCTGAAGCACTTGATTCCATTACCAGAAAAACTCTGGATCATTGTGCCAATCAATATCTGCGACATCTTAATAAAATGAACTCTGACTCATTGCGTGTCACGGACAAAATGCCAGGAAACTTTTTTTATCTTGGTCTTATTGAATTGATGTTTCCCAATGCGAGAGTAGTTCATTGCATGCGTAACCCTCTGGATAGCTGCCTGTCCTGTTATTTTCAAGATTTTTTCCAGAGCATGGATTGGTGCTACAACCAGAAAGATCTGGCTTCCTATTATCGAGGATACGAAAAATTAATGAATCACTGGAAGCAGGTTTTGAATATAGCAATCATGGATATCAGTTATGAAGAACTTGTTACCAATCAGGAAAGCGTCAGTCGAAAACTAATTGAATTTTGCGGTCTTGACTGGACAGATGACTGTTTGCAATTCCATAAAACAAAACGTCTTGTTCCTACAGCGAGTTATGACCAGGTAAGAAAGCCTGTATATCAAAAATCAGTTGCAAGATGGAAAAAATATGAGAAACACATTCAGACTTTGATAAGGGAAATAAATACAGATTAACTCTTAATACAAGCCTGTTGGTTATTCATACTCAAAAAAACAGGATGAGTTTATGGCAACTCACCCTGTTTATAGCAAGTCATAACTTATGGTTTTAATGTATACAAAAAATAAACTCTGTGGCCATCTAAAAACTCATATGTTAGGATCCAAGCAAGTGTCTCCTTTTTCAATAACAACGCAGTCATTCATTGAAAATAAAGAAAAAGCCAAAATCATATTTCTGGCTTTTTCTTGCCCTGATAATGCATGAATGCATTATCAGGGCTTACCTGGAAATATAAAGAGCTACCTGATAGCCAATAAAGTTATTTTCGGCAATCATTTGTTACCATATCAAACCAGCTACCATTGAGACTGCATTTATTATCATAAATCATCATATGAGGATGTTGTGAATCAGCAGGTGCATTTCCACTACAATCCCCCGCTGCATCACAGTCTATTTCAATAAAAGTGTCATATCCATTTATAGATTCAATGAGTGGCGGAGTATTACTGCTTGACCACTGAAATGGAGAGCTTATTGAGCCGTTATTATTTACAAGACGTTTTATAATACCAGCACCACTAGCTTTCATGCCGTATGCAGTTTCCAATGTATGAATAATGCCTCCATTATTCACCTCAGCTCCAATAGCATTAAAGAATGTTCCGGGATGTTCTGATCTCACAGAAATAATTCCACCGTGCATATGTATGACGCCACCATCATTTGCTTTTAATCCAGTAATGGAGGTCGTTTTATATGATGTAGAACCCGAACCATTTGATGGGTATATTGCTCGGACAGAAGTACCATATAATTGAATTTGCGCATTCTGAGTATTTGCTTCAACTGCAACAAAAAATTCAAGTAAATCATTGTCATTAGGCCTTCTAACTGTCAGAAATTCGCTTCCATGTATTAAGTTAAGAGCACAATCTGATCTATAAACTGAATTAACTGCACCTCCACCTAGAGATTCCAGACTTGAGCCAAACCATTTATGCTTTCCGGGTATTCCTGTGGCAGAACATAAATCTACCCATGCCCAATAATCTGATTCAATATGAACATTATTCCATACCGAATTTCCTCCACCAATCCATCCCACCCCTAGTATACCTCCCAGAGCTACATCATTAGGCTTAGTTTTAATAGACATATCCTGAAAAGTCAGATTATTACAGTCTTTAACTTTAATAACTGCATCTGTTATAACAAAAGGAATGAGATTGAGCGTACCACCTGATCCACTGATAATAGTCCTGTCTACACCTGAACCTTTAAAAGTTACATCACTTCCACCATCACATAATTTAAGATAACCACCATCACTCTTTTGCAGAATAAAAGTTCCAGGCCCAATATCAATAAGTAGCGGATTGTTTACAGAGGGTTGACGAGTACCCCAAACCCAGTTTAGCAACTCCTCAAATGTTGTGGCACAATTTATTACTCCTGCGCAATTATCTCTTAAATTAACAACATCTGTATTATTATCAGAAATATTAATACTGGCATTTGTAATTGATGAAAATAAAATCAGACAAGAAAATAGTATTTTTTTCATTATTTTATCCTTTTGTTGAAAGTTTTGAAAAGCTCCTGATACACCTTACTCCTTGAGAAATATTAATTATTAAATATCTATTATCCTCCTGCATATCAATAAAAGAAAATCCAGTTACTCTAATTAAAAATGAAGGCATAGCTTAATTTCAATATGATCAACAATAAATATTAAGCAAGATAAAAAGAGAACGCGCCCTTGCACATAAACTCTTAGTTACAATGAGCCTAATACACTTAGGTGGTCAGGTGTTGATTTGATACAGATAAAGCCAGAATCATCCCTGACATAAAACCGAAAATCATATTGTGATTTCCACGTTAATATATTTTTTTTTATATTTCAAGGGAATATTTATAATAATTATTCAGAAGCCTAATTCAGAACCCACTAATATTTACTGAATAAATCCGATGCAGATAATCCTCAAATTCCAGATTATTTTATTGTCATCATTCCCTTCATGCCGGATATACTCATACCGGTTTTTCATACATCTTTTAGTTTCAAGTTATTTTACTGTAATAAGTTCTTTACAATTTACACCACCAAATCCTGTCCAAATTTTCTATGTTATTGATTTTACTTATATTTAACAATCTTGCATGTTTTTTGCATTCTTTATTATGATGTACCTTACAGGCAGAAAGCATCTATCGAATCTGTAACGTATCAATATCAAAGAAGAATAACTGTTAATACTGTTTAAGGATAAAAAAATGAAAAGCAAAATAAAACTTCTAAATACCACCTTACTCCTTGCTCTTGGCGCATCCACATATAGTGCCTATGCTGCACAGGATACTGCCAGCGTTATAAGTTTTGACCCCGGCTCTGCCAGCTCCAGTTACTATGGAGGAAATATTGTAAGTGGCAGTTATTTTGGTATAGATGCCAATGGTGATGGAGATTTCGCACAGTCTGAACGTACCCCTGTGGTGCCTGGCCCGGCCGGAGGCATTCTGATTGGTGGCCTGCAACCGGCCAGCGGCTCACATTCCGGTTGCCCCGATGGCACGGAAAGTCCGGGGCCGGATATGCCCTGGTGCTTCTTTGGCAACACCGGCATGCACCAGGTAACCGGTACACCGATCACAATGAATACCGACGGCACCCTGAACTTTACTGGCTGGGGGGTGACCTGGAATGGCATAGCCAATATCCCATTGGGTGGTGACCCGGCCAACTTCCCATCTGATACGGGTATCGCGGTAATCAGTTGCGGGAATAACCCTTGCCAGCCCGGCGATATTCAGAATCTTGATTATTTCTCCCATGTTCCCCTGGGTGATCCCAGTGGTTTTGGTGGTGTGCCCTATA
>Ga0256830_1002229_pt1 | contig 12951 bp, 11 predicted proteins | sample 128326metaG_FD_190537 | JGI IMG/M metagenome (GOLD analysis project Ga0256830, IMG submission 190537) | Hydrothermal vent microbial communities from Lau Basin, Pacific Ocean - 128-326 | ecosystem: Environmental > Aquatic > Marine > Hydrothermal vents | place: Pacific Ocean: Lau Basin | collected...
ATTCCACGTCACCGTAGATGCGATCGCGGGTTATTCCTTCCTGCGAGTGAACGATCGCTTTGCGACTTTTCAGAACGCGGTTGAAAAATGTCGATTTCCCCACATTGGGACGACCGACAATTGCTATTATGGGGTTGGTTTTCATATCATATCAATTCTAAGGTAGCTGGTGAAATTTAAATCCAAATACTTTTTAAATATACTATTTCAATTTTTAATTGCGGATAAGACAACCGAACCCCGCCGACAACTACGAAGTACCGACGGGGTTCGGTTTATGAGCGGGCGATGAGAATCGAACTCACGTCACGAGCTTGGGAAGCTCGGGTAATAACCATTATACGACGCCCGCAATTCGCCCCAAATTTACATCTTTTTTATTAACAAAACACGTTTCACTATGCCCCCCGGTCCGATATCGACATTTCGGGGCAATGCCTGACCGGGAAATCACCGCCATACGATCCGAATCGTAATCGGCAATTGGAACAAATCCTGACAGTGGTACTTTACCGGATTCCAGTAACGCCCTTTTTATCCGTATTTATGGGAAATCACAGCCAAACATTTTGGATTTATACATTGTGGATAGAATGTGGATAACTATTTTCGAAAAGATTTTTCTCGTCGAGAAACCGCGTACTTTTACTTTTTATATTGCTTGTATTTTAATCCCTCAATAGATTCGTTTCGCCAACAAAGCGATTTATCGCGGATTCACTTGCCAACCTTCTTTTTATCTAAGTTTTTTTAAGCAACACATATACCAAAGGACACGACTATGGCAGAAGCAATTGAGTTGGATTTCTCCGTAACACCGCCAGGAACACAGAAGATTAATCCCTTATTTAAGGAAACCATTCCTGAGTTTCAAGATCAACAAGTCCGTACCCAATCCAAAGATGACGTTCCCGATAAATATCGCCTTGAGAATTATTATAAAGGCGACAGTCTGGGCGCGGATGTTTTAAAGAATAAATATTTGGCCCCCTGGGAAAAACATCCCTGGGACATCTGGAAGCGACAGGCAAAAGCCGTTGCCTCCGTAGAAAAAACCAAACAGTTACGCACCATCTGGGAAGCCAATTTTTTCTCCGTTTTGGAAGACTTCAGGTTCGTCCCCGGCGGACGCATCATGCACGGCGCGGGCCGGGATGATATTACCACGACCCTGAATAATTGTTACGTGGTCGCCATTAAGGAAGATTCGATCAAATCCATCTACGAAACTATTATTAACGAGGCCATGACCTATAAATACGGCGGGGGTTGCGGACACGATCTCTCGATTTTACGGCCTGCCGGCGAAGACATTAACGGAACCGGCGGTCAATCCTGTGGCCCCACGGGGTTCATGAATTTATTTAGTGAAAACACCAACACCATCGCCCAACACGGGCGCCGCGGCGCCAACATGCAAACCCTCCGGATCGACCATCCGGACATCGAAAAATTCATAGAGATCAAGACCGGCGATGAAGATATGGTCAAATACTCGAATATTTCAATTTTATTGACCCACGAATTCATGCATGCCGTGGAACAGGATGATGATTTCGACTTGAAATGGGGAAATAAAGTCTATAAGACGGTCCGCGCCCGGGACCTGTGGCAAAAAATCATCTCCCACGCCCACTCCAGCGCCGAACCGGGACTGCTCTTCTGGGATACGATGAAGGAATACCACAACGCCGAATATTGCAGCCCGCTGGTGTCTACCAACCCCTGCGCCGAACAACCCCTCCCGGATGGCGGTTGCTGCAATCTGGGTTCCATCAACCTGGAACGCTTCGTGGACGATAAAGGCAATTTCATGATCGATGAATTTAAAACCACGATCCAGGTCGCCACCCGCTTCCTGGATAATGTGATCGATTACAACATCGACCGCCACGCCCTCGAAGCGCAAAAAGAAAATGCCCGCAACGACCGACGGATCGGACTCGGTATCCTGGGCCTGGGCGATATGCTGGTGAAAATGGGAATCAGTTATGACAGCGATGACGCCCTGCAAACAATGGAACAAATCATGCAGATCTTCCGCGACACGACCTATGAAACCAGCATTGAACTGGCAAAAGAAAAGGGCGCCTTCCCAAACTTCGATTGGAACGGATACAGTAAAAGTAAATTCATTAAAAATCTGCCGAAACATCTCCGCGAAGCCATTAAGGAAAACGGTATCCGGAACGCCACCTGCACCACCGTTCCGCCCACCGGCAGCGGCGCTATCGTGGCGCGCGTTACCTCCGGTATCGAACCCATTTTTGCCACCTCTTACAAGCGACGCGTAAAAGTGAATGACGGTTACGGACGGCAATTCAAGGAATACACCGTGTACCACCCGATCATCGAACAACTTTTCGGCACGGATGAAAACCTGCCGGATTACGTAGTTACGGCGCACGATATCGACCCCTATTTCCGGGTGAAAATGCAGGGCGTAATTCAGAAATATATCGACAGCTCAATCTCATCAACCGTAAATCTGCATCGGGATATTTCGGTCGACACGGTGGCCGACATCTACATGACCGCCTACAAGGCCGGTTTAAAAGGGATTACCGTCTATCGGGAAGGTTCCCGGGAAGGAATCCTGGTTACCGACCGCGAGGAAAAGGAAGACTCCACTTCCACCACGACGACCGAAAGCGGCACAAACGCCGCCCCGGCCGCCGCCCCGACTAAACTGCCGCGGATTCGTCCCACAACCACCCACGGTATTACCAGGCGCATCCGCACCGGTGAGGGGACCCTGTACATTACAATTAACGAAGATGAGGACGGCTTATGCGAAGTCTTCACCGCCATCGGCAAAGCCGGCGGCAACGCGGCCGCTCAATCGGAAGCCATAAGCAGGTTAATCTCCCTGGCTTTACGGTCGGGCATCGACCCCCAGGCTATCGTGAAACAACTTAAGGGGATCAGCGGTCCCAATCCAACCTGGGAGGACGGTCGCCTGATACTATCGACGCCTGATGCAATCGGAAAAGCGCTTGACGATTACATCAACGAAAAAAAGCATGAAGGAGATAATTCATATCCGGCATCGACTCACTTCACGTTGGCCGACGAAGCTGATGTTCAAAGCAACAAAACGATTACCGATTACACCTATAAAAATATTACCACTTGCCCCGACTGCGGCAGCACCGTATTGCATCAGTCCGGTTGTGTAACCTGTCCAAGTTGTGGGTTTTCAAAATGTGAATAAGATTCCCCCGCCCAAGGACGCGGAATGTTTATCGGAATAAAAAAAGCCTTCCTGTTTACGGGAAGGCTTTTTTTGTAAAAACAAAAAATTCCGCTATACTTCCATAATTTCTTTTTCTTTCTCAACCTGGATTTCATTCAGCTTTTCAATATGTTCATCTGTTAATTCCTGGATATTACTCTCCGCTCGCCGGATCTCATCCTCGGAAATATGTTCTTCCTTTTGAGCCGCCTTCAAATGTTGATTCACATCCCGACGAACGTTTCGAACCGCGACCCTTCCGTCCTCAACAACCTGGTGAACATACCGAATCAGTTCTTTCCGGCGTTCCTCCGATAAGGGTGGCACGGGAACCAATACCATGGTACCGTTATTGTTGGGCATGAAACCCAATTTGCTCTCCATAATCGCTTTTTCAATAACGGGAATAAGAGTCTTTTCATACGGTTGAATCGTGATCAGGCGGGCTTCTGGCACCGATATTGTCGATACCTGATTCAAGGGCATATTGGTACCATAATAGCTTACGGTGATAGAATCGAAGATTTCCGGATTGGCACGACCGGTACGGATTTTGCCCAACTCCATCCGGGTATGATTAATGGCCTGGTCCATGCGATGTTTCGCATCGTTGTAAATCTTATCTATCATTATTCACTCCGTCACTAAGGTGCCAATATTACCACCCAAAACCACACGTTTCAAGTCTCCGGGATGATTAATATTGAATACGTAGATGGGGAGTGAGTTCTCTTTGCACAGGGTAATTGCCGTCAAGTCCATTACTCTCAGATTTTTGTTCAGAATATCCTGAAAAGTGATTTGATTATATTTGACGGCATCATTGTTTTTCATCGGGTCTTTGTCGTACACCCCATCCACTTTCGTTCCCTTAAGCACTATTTCAGCCCCCAATTCGGTGGCTCGTAAAGCGGCCGCCGTGTCGGTACTGAAATAAGGGTTGCCGGTTCCGCCGGCGACGATAACGATGCGGCCTTTTTCCAAATGTCGCAAAGCGCGACGACGGATAAACGGTTCGGCAATCTCGGAAACATGGATTGCCGTTAAGGTGCGGGTTTCACAACCGACTTTCTCCAGGGCGTCTTGCAAAGCGATGGCATTCATAATCGTTGCCAGCATACCCAGATAATCGCCCGTGACCCGGTCCATCCCCTTTTGGGCTGCCTGGACACCGCGAAATAAATTACCGGCCCCTATTATCAGTCCGATAGAAAGACCGAGGGAATAAACGGAATAAACTTCATTCGCTAAATATTCGGCCCGGATCGGATCTATACCAAAACCACGTTTACCAGCGAGTACTTCTCCACTCAGTTTCAGGAGAACACGCCGGTAAATGGGATTAGACATTAAAAATAATTCACATCAGGGTTATGCCGTCTCGCCCACAGCATAACGCACAAAGCGGTTGATCGTGATATTCTCTCCCAAGGTTGCGATTGCTTCGGTCACCAGATCGATAACCCGCCGGTCAGGGTCTTTGATAAAAGCCTGTTCCAGTAAACAATTTTCCTGGTAAAATTTGTTCATTCGTCCTTCGACGATTTTTTCAATAATGTTCTCCGGTTTCCCGGAAGTTTTCGCCTGCTCAAAATAAATATCTTTTTCCCGCGCAACGACATCCGCGTCCACATCTTCCCTTTTTATCGCTATCGGGTTGGTGGCGGCAATTTGCATGGCAATGTTGTGGGCCAATTCCTTGAACCCTTCGGTCTTGGCAACGAAATCGGTTTCACACCCGATATCCAGCAAAACTCCTAATTGTCCACCATGGTGAATATAAGAATATATTAATCCTTCCCGGGCAAGACGGGTACCTTTCTTCTCCGCTTTGGCGATCCCTGCCTTTCGTAAAAATTCCACGGCCTTTTCAATATCACCACTGGCTTCAACCAATGCCCTTTTGCAATCCATCATCCCGGCACCGGTTTTATCGCGTAGTTGTTTGACCAATTTGGCGTCAATTTTCATTGCTAAATTCTCACTCATCTTCGGTTTATTTCTCACTTTCCGTAGCCACGGTTTCCGGTTTTTCCCCGTCCTCTTCTTTTGCTTTTGTCGCAGCCGCGGAATCGGAGGTTTCGACGGCCTCTTCTTCCCGGGATTCCTTACCGATGATACTCTGCTCGGAGTCATCCGCTTTAACGGTCGTCTCTTCGCTCGCTATTTTTTCGACCGCTTCTTCTTCCTTACCGCGGGTACTGATAATGGCGTCCGTAATCGCGGAAATAATCAACTGGATCGTCCGAATGGAATCATCGTTAGCGGGAATGGGATAATCAATCGGCGTCGGATCGGTGTTGGAGTCGACAATGGCTACTATTGGTATCTCAAGCCGGTTGGCTTCTTTAATTGCCGTAGACTCATAATCGGCGTCGACCACCACCAACACATCAGGCAACCGGCGCATATCTTTAATTCCCCGATGTTGATCGGAAAGCTTAATTCGTTCCCGGCTTAGCTGTTGAATCTCCTTTTTGGTAAGATTCTCATAAATAATGGAACCTTCTTTTTCCAACAGTTGAAGACGTTTGATGCTCTTTTTAATCGTGGAAAAATTGGTCAGTGTGCCGCCCAACCAACGTTCAACCACATAGAACATGCCGCATCGGTCGGCTTCCTGCTGGACGATATCGCGAGCCTGTTTTTTAGTACCCACAAACAGGACTTCGCCGTTGCGCCTGACCACATCCTGAATAAAATTGATTGCCTTGTTCAGGCGCTGGATAGTTTCCTCCAAATTGATGATATGGATACCATTCTTTTCCATCAGAATGAAGGGCTTGTAACTCGGGTGCCATTTACGGGTCACATGACCAAAATGAGCGCCGGTACTTAGAAGATCTTGAAAATTTATTTGCATAGGATTATCGTTTTGAGAATTGGAAGCGTTTACGGGCACCGGGTTGACCGTATTTTTTACGTTCGACCCGTCTGGCATCACGCGTCAGAAAACCGGCGGATTTTAACGTGGGACGGAAATCCTCATCGACTTTGAGTAAGGCGCGGGCAATACCCAACCGAATGGCGCCGGCCTGACCGGTAAGACCACCACCTTTTACATTGACCTTAACATCGTAAGATTCCGCCCCCTCAACCAGTTCCAAGGGTTGCTTAACAATGGTTGCCAGAGTTGCCCTGCACAGGTACTCTTCGTAGGGTTTATTATTGATAAAAATGTTGCCTTTACCGGGATATAGATAGACACGAGCTATTGAACTCTTGCGTCTTCCGGTACCCTGATATGGAAGTTCACTCATTTATAATTCCAACGGTTTAGGATTTTGGGCCTGGTGAGGATGCTCCGGGCCGGTATAAACTCTTAAATGACGATAAATGCTACGCCCTAACCGGTTATGGGGCAACATACCTTTTATCGCGTATTCGATAATCCGTTCCGGATGCGTACTGCGCAATTTCTTTAAGGAAGTCTCTTTTCCTCCGCCCGGGTAACCGGTATGGCGAAAATACGTTTTATTCACCTCTTTATTTCCGCTGACCCGGATCTTTTCCGCGTTTACGATAACCACACAATCGCCCATATCCATGTGAGGCGTAAAATTGGGTTTATGTTTTCCGCGCAATATTTGTGCAATGGTACTTGCGAATCGGCCCAGGGTCTGCCCCTCGGCATCGGCTACCCACCAGTTACGTTGAATCTCTGATTGTTTTATTGACTTTGTCTTCATCTTTACCACTTCGAAAATAGCCGCGTAAGATACCAATTAACGTAAAATTGAGTCAATATCTAATCACAAAATAAACTCGGACCGAAATTGCCTGGTGAATACGGTCAAATAAATCTCCGCGATGAGGTGCCAAAACACCCCCGGCACGCGGGAATTAACCGCTTTCGGCAACGATCCCTTTCGTAATCGTGTACCGTGGTTTTCCTATCAACGTCTCCCCGAGAAAAGGGGTGTTTCGAGACCGCGAAAAGATGTCGTTTTCTCCGAATACCCATTCCTCATCCGCGGCCAGCGCCACCAACTCGGCCTCGCAATTTTCGGCAAACAAATCAACCTCAAACCCCATTATTTTCCTCGGTTGCAGCGTCAGCAGCGTAAGAATTGTTTCCAGCGAAAGGCCCGATTGCCGTCCCAAAATTTTATTAACCGCCCCGAAACAACTTTCCAATCCGATCAACCCGAAGGGGGCGAGATCAAAAGTCGCTTCCTTTTCTTCGATGGTATGAGGGGCATGATCCGTGGCGATGCAATCGATGGTCCCGTCCTTAAGTCCTTCAATCAGGGCAACCCTGTCCTTTTCGCTCCGTATCGGCGGAGCGACTTTCAGATTGGTATTGAAAGTCATCAGGGCTTCATCAATGAAATACAAGTGATGCGGGGTAACCTCGGCCGTTAAAGCCAACTGGGTATTGTTTTTAAACCGCCGGATATGATCAACCGCCCTGGCGGTGCTCACATGGGGGACATGGATTCTCGCATTGGTCATTTGCGCCAATTCCAGGTCCCGGAGGACCATGACCGATTCAGCCACATCGGGGTTCCCGGGCAACCCCAGGCGGGTGGACACAATTCCCTCGTTCATGACCCCTTCGTTCCGGATCAAGGGGTCTTCGGCGTGGTTAATAACCGGCATACCGATCATTCGCGAATACTCGAGCGCCAAACGCATTACCTGTCCGTTGGCCACCGGGAATCCGTCATCGCTGAAAGCGACGGCCCCTTCGGATTTCATCGCCCCCATTTCACTGATCTCATTTCCGCGTTGACCTTTTGTCATGGCGCCGATCGGATGGATATGCACCGGTAACTCCGCGGCTTTCTCCACCACAAAACGAATCGCCTCCGGGGAGTCCATTGGAGGATCGGTATTGGGCATCACACATACCCGCGTGAATCCGCCGGCCAAAGCGGCGTTGGTCCCGGTCTTTAACGTTTCCTTATCCTCCCGCCCCGGTTCGCGAAAATGGACATGCAAATCACAGAATCCATGAGTAACGATTAATCCCGTGCAATCGATTATTTCCGCCCCTTCCGGCCCGGTGATTTTTCCAACCGCTTTTATTTTCCCTTCCTGAATAAAAACGTCACCGGTTTCCAATGTCCGGCGGAAAGGATCAAAAATGGTCCCTCCCTTTAATACTATTTGTTTAGCCTGTGTTCTTATCTTCATTGTACGTTCCACGCATCCTTATTTTTAAATCTTACCCCCTAACAGGAGAAATAAAACGGCCATCCGTGAGGCCACACCATTTAAAACCTGGTCAAGAATAATCGCCTGATCCCCATCCGCAACCGTGCTGTCTATCTCCACCCCCCGGTTCATGGGCCCCGGATGCATGATGACTACCTCTTTGCCGATCCGCTCCAGGCGTTCCACGGTGATTCCGAACAGACTGCGATATTCACGCACGGAAGGGAAAAGGCCGACTCCCATCCGTTCCCGCTGGATCCGCAAAACGTTGACCGCGTCGGCCCAATCAAGCACGGCGTCCAGATCGTAACTGACCGTCACACCCAATCTTTCGATCTCCGGGGGAATCAGGGTTGCCGGTCCGCAAACGGTTATCTCGGCTCCCAGGGACGTCAGCCCGAAAATGTTGCTTCGCGCCACGCGACTATGGGCAATATCGCCGATAATGCCGACTTTCAACCCGGCCACTTTGCCAAACCGTTCCTGCAAACTCATCATGTCCAATATGGCCTGCGTCGGATGTTCGTGGGTTCCATCCCCGGCATTAATGACAACGGCGTCAACATATTTCGTCAGTTGCAACGGTGAGCCGGGTGTCGGATGACGCATCACGATGGCATCGATTTTCATGGCCTCAATATTCTGCGCCGTGTCCTTAAAACTTTCCCCTTTTTTCAGACTGCTGGAGGAAGCGGAAAAATTCACGGTGTCGGCGCTGAGTCGCTTTTGCGCCAGTTCAAAGCTTATTCGCGTGCGGGTGGAATTTTCAAAAAAAAGATTTACCACCGTTTTCCCCTGCAACGAGGGGACTTTCTTAATCGGCCGTTCCAAAACCGCGCGGAATTCGAAGGCCGTGTCAATTATGGTTTGGATATCCTCGGCCGGGTAATCCTCGAGTCCCAATAAATGTTTTTGCTGTAACATTATTCTCCTTCCTCATACGCAATGAGTTGTACACCATCCCTCCCGTCCACTTCTTTCAATAAGACTTTCACATGTTCGCCTTCATGGGTGGGGATGTTCTTTCCGATAAAATCGGCCCGGATGGGCATTTCCCGGTGACCGCGGTCGACCAACACCGCCAACTGGATTTTGTCCGGCCGCCCGTAAGTCAGCAATACCTCAATCGCCGCCCGTACCGTTCTGCCCGTGAACAACACGTCATCAATCAGAATTACGGTCTTATTGTCAAGCGTCCCCGGAAGATCGGTACCCTTGACTTGCGGCACCACCAGATGTTCCCTGAAATCATCGCGATGAAAAGTAATATCAACCGATCCTAAGGGTACCTCCATTCCGGTGTATTGTTGAATCAGGGCTTGTATCCGTTTTGCCAGCGGTTCACCCCGCGTCTGGATACCCACTAAAATCAGGTTATCGGGACCATCGTTTTTTTCAAGGATCTCGTGCGCCAGACGCGTTACGGTCCGGCTTACGGCAAGCGAATCCAGTAGTTGTTTAACTTTTGAAGGTGCCATTCAAAGCCTCATGGGGTTTCTTGGAAAGTTTGCAATTTTTTCATCAGCCACGGATTTTCATAGATAAACACCGATTCCGGAGCCCTACGGGCATAGCCCGTGGTACCACCAGGAAAATGGTCCTTTGGAAAGCGGCTAATTTCATGTCCTGACAATCCATGCAAGTTTATTTATTTCAATGTTCCCCGTCTTTACCCGGCGGAGTGACACGTAGACGGGTCTTAGTGGTGAATAACATGGAATGAATGAGGAGAGAGGATTGGGATGTCTGAAAGGGGAAACGGTTAACCGGGTATTGTTTACCATTTACGTCAGACTCAAAGGGTAAATACGGGGATTACATTTATGAAACAACAATGTCGGTCTGCTTATGGGCACTTAAATCAACCGCTCTTCGAATTTCTGTTTATATAACATGAGTTATTTTTCGTTATACCCTCTATGAAAAAAATCCCCGGGCAGAATGATCCTTTGCGGGGGTTTTTCTGCCCTTTCCTTCTCACTGGAATGGATTAAAGGGTCTGTTCAGTACTGAAATTAAAACACAATAGAACAACAGGTAATAAAAAAGTCTTCATTCATAAATTAACGACACTATTTTTTTTGCACTTCCGAAATTCCGCGACAATATTTTCCGTGGCTTCCTGTAGATTTTGCTGATGATCAATTTCTATTTTCAGGTCCACCGGTTCTTTCCTGAACCAGGCCAACTGTTTTTTCGCATATTGACGGGTTCGGAGATTGATCTCCGATACCATTTCCTCGTAAGTCAGTTCACCCCTTAAGTGGGCAAGTATCTGTTTGTAACCGATGGAGTCCAGGGGATGGTAGGTTTTACTTTCCGATATTGCTTTCAGTTTTTCCACTTCACCGACCCACCCGGCGGCCAGCATGGTGTCCGTCCGTCGCCGGATTCTTTCTTCCAATTGTTCCCAGTCCATCGTTACCAACACCGTAAACAGGGAATACGCATTCCGGTTCTTCCGCTTTTGCGACCGAAAATGTTCCGTCGGCGGTTTTCCGGTCGCCTCATAAATTTCCAGCGCGCGGATTAAACGTTTTTTATTATTGGGATGAACGATGAGGGCATATTCGGGATCAACCGCCGCCAATCTTTCCAGCAGGACTGAGGGTCCGTATTGATCGTATTCCTTTTCGAGGCGCCGGCGAATGACAAGGTCGCTCACGCTGCCCGGGAAAATACCCTTCGCAACCGCCCGGTAATACAATCCGGCGCCGCCGCATAATACCGGTTGATGCCCGCGCTGATAAATATCCTCCACCACTCCGGCCACCAGATTGGCATATTCACCGGCGGAAACCACCTTGTTGGGCATTCTGATGCCGATTAAATGATGCGGGACCTGAGCCTGTTCATCACGGCTGGGTTGCGCGGTACCGATTTCCATTCCGGCATAAATCTGCCTTGAATCCAAACCGATGACTTCCCCATCGACCCTTTTGGCGACCTCGATTGCAAGCTTCGTTTTACCGACGGCCGTGGGGCCAACAATCGCTAAAATCGGGGTTGGATATCTCCGAAATAAAATATGTGATCCCGTTTTACCGGGAAACATGTTCGCTTCCACACAATTACCTATTAATTCAAATTTACGTTCTCAAAGTCGTTCGAACCGCTTATCGATCTCATCCAATGTCAACTGCACAATAATCGGTCGACCATGGGGACAATAATACGGATGTTTGGTGCCGAAAAGACGATTCACCAATTCCTGCATTTCCTCCCGGGTGAGTTGATCGCCGGCCTTTACCGCCGCGTGACAGGCAAAAGATGCGGCCAGGTTTTCCTGAAAGGAACTGTACTTTTTCTGATTACTCAAATAATGATCGATAATGTTCCGGATGATTTTCTGCTCGTTTCCCCATCCCATCTCCGACGGGACGGCCTCGACCAGTACTTTGTTCTGCCCCGCTTCCCTCATCCGAAATCCTATTTTTTCCAAATAGGGCAATATATCCAGTAAAACCGAATACTCATCCGGTGAAAAAGTTAATGTTTCCGGGAATAATAATGTCTGAGAAGCCATGGGCGAGGTATCAAAAGCCGCCAGGGCCTCTTCAAACAAAATCCGCTCATGGGCTACATGTTGATCAATAATGACCAGGCCGCTACTTATCTGGGACACAATGTATTTGTTATGAACCTGCCAAATGTTTTCCACATCGATTCCCTGGTCACCGGCTTTCCTTGCCGCCAGGGTCGATACGTACGTTTTCGCCCGTTCAAGACCGGAAACAGCGGTCGATACGGGGGGTTCCGGATGCGGCCGGCCTCCGGTTGGGAACGAACCTGGTCCCGGACGCCCCTGTCCGCCCCCGCCGATTGGAAACGGGGTGGTCGTAGTGTAGGTGCGGGCGCTTATGGAAAGTTGATCACCCGGGGGCTCGCCGGAAATGTTTTTTCCAAAATCCGGAATGGTTTCCATGATATTCTGTAGAGCCGATTCGACCCCCGATTTCAGCACGTGGTAAATCCGCCACTCATCCTTAAACCGCACTTCAATTTTCATGGGATGGACGTTCACATCCACTTGGTCCAAAGGGAGTACCATATTGAGCGTGAAAAACGGGTATTCTCCCCTTTTTGTAAGCGACTGAAAACCCGAATACACCGCGGAATTCAACAAACGGTTTTTAATAAAACGGCGGTTCAAAAAGATATACTGTTCACCCGGCCGGGAACGAACCAAATTTAAATTCCCTATGAATCCGGTTATGACATAATCGCCTTTGGCGATATTGACCGGCAAAATATTTGCCCGGTAGGTTGGATCAAACAAAGCCGCAATCCGGTCTTCCAGCTTTTCCGGCAATACATTCAGGATATTTTTCCCATCGGCCACCAGGAGAAAATGAAATTCCGGATACGCCAGGGCAAACCGGCGGGTCATCCGGACGATATGCCGAAGTTCCACCTGTGGGGATTTCAGAAATTTCCGTCGCGCCGGTGTATTATAAAAAAGATTCGTTACCGTTATTTGTGTCCCCTGCTCAGCCGCCGCGGGAATGATTTCGGAGGCTTTTCCTTTTCGCATAATCATTTCGGCGCCTCCGGCC
>Ga0256830_1002230_pt1 | contig 12951 bp, 12 predicted proteins | sample 128326metaG_FD_190537 | JGI IMG/M metagenome (GOLD analysis project Ga0256830, IMG submission 190537) | Hydrothermal vent microbial communities from Lau Basin, Pacific Ocean - 128-326 | ecosystem: Environmental > Aquatic > Marine > Hydrothermal vents | place: Pacific Ocean: Lau Basin | collected...
CTATACTCTTCCCCCGGGTGGAAACGGTGATGTGCGCATGGAGTTCTGCCCGTAAAAGGCGATGTCAGCACAAATGCAAGAGGAGGTAGTGATGCGAATAAACAAAACCGTACCGCGGCTTTTGGCGGCATTCGCGATATGCGGTGCCGTTACAGCACAGGCCGGCCCGGATTCGAAGACGATAAAAAAGGGCGAGGAACTGTTCAATCAGAACTGCGCCGTCTGCCACCAGGCGGACGCCATCGGCAAACCCGGCTTCGCGCCGTCGCTCACGAATCCCGAACTCCTCAGCATCGCTTCCGACAAGTTCTTCATGGGTACGATACGGGACGGCCGCGTCGGCACCGGCATGCCGCCCTTCGCGCACCTCGGGCGTGCCAAGATACAGGCAATCGTGGCTTACCTGCGTTCCTTCGCCAAACTGCCGGACCGTTCGGCCGAGGTCGATGCGCAGCCGGCCGCGCACGGCGACCCGCGCCTGGGCAAGCAGTGGTATAACGACATCTGCTCGACCTGTCACGGAATGAAGGGCGACGGTTACGCGGCCGGCGGCACCGGCACCGCGATTGGCAAGCCGGGCTTCCTCGACAAGGTATCGGACGGTTTCATCCGCACCACCATCAAGGAGGGACGCTCCAATACGCGCATGCGCGGTTTCGCGGGTCCCGACGGGCTGGCCAATCTGTCCGACCGTGAAATCGACGACATCATCACCTATCTGCGCAGCTTGCCGGCAAAATAATTCAGGAGAGGAACGACCATGAAACGCATCAAGATTACCCGTCGCAACTTTCTCAAGGGCAGCGCCTTCATCACCGGCTCGGCTGCCGGCACCAGTCTGATGGTCGGCGCCAACCCGGAGCTGGAAGCCGCGCCGGCTCCAGCGGAAGAGGCGTCTGCCACCCGCTCGACGGCCCTGGCCCAGTGTCCGTACTGTGGCGTGGGCTGCGGCACCATCATCCAGACGGAAAACGGCAAGATCGTTTCCATGCGCCCGGACAAGGACCACCCCACCAACTATGGCCTGCAGTGCATCAAGGGCCTGACGGCCGCCGAACCCATGTATGTCGACCGCATGGAAGGCGACGCCTATGTGCGCAAGGACGTCTGGGAGGAGTGGAACAAGCCCGGCCACGGCGATCTCGAATATACCTCCAGGACCAAGGGCAACTTCGACGACGACAAGTTCGTGCGGGTGCCCTATGAGAAGGCCTCGGACATGGTGGCGCACAAGATCGCCCACCTGGTCAAGAAATACGGCGGCAACAGTATCGGGCTGTACGGCTCGGGCCAGCTCACCGTCGAGGGCCAGTACCTGGAGAACCTGTTCATGAAGGGCGTGCTGGGCTCCAACACCATCGAGGCCAATGCCCGCATGTGCATGACCTCGGCGGTGACCGGCTACTTCGCCACCCTCGGTTCGGACACGCCGCCGCTGGCCTACGAGGACATCGAGAAGTGCGACATGATCATGCACTTCGGCCACAACGCCCGCGAGTCGCATCCCATCATCTTCTGGCGCGCCGCCGACCACAAGAAGAAGAAAGACATCCCCACCGTGATCGTGGACCCGCGCCGCACCGGCACGCTGATGGGCTACGAGGACATCAATCCCGACAACACGGTGCATGTGCCGATCCTCAACGGCGACATCAGCTTCCTGAACGCCATCGCCCACGTGCTGCTCAAGGAGCACAAGGATGTCATCGACTGGGATTTCATGAAGCAGCACGCCACCGGCTGGAAGGAGTACGTCGACGGCGTGCTCAGGGACTACAGCCCGGAACAGGTGCAGGACCGCATGGGCGGCCCCAACCACGACGTATCGCCGGCGCTGATCCGGCGCGTGGCGGGCATGTTCGCCGACGCCACCCGCAAGCGGCTGGCGCGCAGCGGCGGCAAGCATGCCGGCGAAAAGACCGGCGTGCCCGGCGGCGAGGGCTACGGCGGCGTCATCATCATGTGGGGCATCGGCTACAACCAGCACGTGCACGGCCAGCACAACGTGATTTCCATCATCAACCTGCTGACGCTGACCGGCAACCTGGCCAAGCCCGGCTGCGGCCCCTTCTCCATGACCGGCCAGCCCAACGCCATGGGCGAGCGCTTCACCGGCGGCCTGACCGGACGCCTGCCGTTCAACGAGCCGCTCAAGAATCTGGAGCACCTCAAGCACATGGCCAGGCACTGGCGGGTACCGGAGGCCAACCTCAAGAACGCGCTCAATTCCAAGAACCCCGGTTATGCCGTGGGCATGATGGAACGCGCCCTGAAGGGCGACGTGAAGGCCATGTTCCTGGTGTACGCAACCCACATCGACCTGCCGGACCAGGAGAACCTGGTGCGCCCGGCCTTGTCCAAGACCTTCAACGTGGTGCAGGAAATCTACCGGCACGCGCCCAACAACCTGTACGCGGACGTCATTTTCCCCGCCGCCACCTGGGGTGAGGTCGAGGGCGTGTACATCAGCTCCGAGCGGCGCATCAACATCTGCCAGAAGGCGGCCGAACCGCCGCCCGGCTGCCGCCCGGACATGGACATGGTCATCGACAAGGCCAAGGAAATCGGCACCCTGCTGGGTTACGACATGGAAAAAGCCCTGCCGTACAAGCGCAAGAAGGACGGCTTCTACGACGCCCAGGAGATCTTCCGCGACCTGATCAAGGCCTCCAAGGGCACCGATGCCGACCTGACCGGCATCCTGGAGGTCGAGAAGGTCGATGGCAAGACGCCCTATCAACAGCTGATCGAGAAGCGCGGCATCCAGTGGCCGGCGCCGACCTACGCCATCGCCAAGGCCGGCGGCACCAAGCGCCGCTACATGACCCAGGAGGGCAACTGGCCCAACCGCCCGTACGGCTATTTCCGCACCAAGGACGGCAAGGTGCACATGAAGCTCTGCCAGCAGGACTACACCGACCGCGAGAAGTGGACCAGGAAGCTGATGGAGTTCGGCACCAAAAAGGACCTGTACACCATCGACCACATGGATCTGATCAAGCTGGCGCGCGACCGGGCGCTGACCCCGGACCTGCCGGACGAGAAGTACCGCGGCATGCACTGGTCCAAGGTGCCGAAGGACAAGTACCCCTACTGGTTCGGCCTGGGCGTGGTGTACGAGCACTTCCACACCGCCAAGTCCAACCGCAGCCCCACCACGCGCCGCCTGGTGCCGGAGATGTATGTCGAGATGCACCCGGAGGACGCGAAGGAACTGGGCATCAAGGACGGCGACAAGGTGCGGGTGGTGACCCGGCGCGGTTCCCTGGAGGCGCGCGCCCAGGTGGGCACCAACAGCCTGGTCAAGCCGGCGCGCAACAACGTTCCGCGCGGCTATATGTTCGGGCCCTGGAACCTGTCGGTGGCCGACAGCGCCGTGCCGGAGAAAAACAAATGGCTGGCGAACCGGGTGACCAGCCGCGTCTGGGATCCGGTGTCCGGCCAGGTGGACTTCAAGAAGTCGGCCGCGCGCATCGAGAAAATCTGACGGGAGCAGCGGCAGGGGACAGGCCGCCGGTCTGTCCCCGATTCCATGAAACGCAGGACCTTCATAAAGACGCTGGCGATCGGCGGCGCGGCGGCCGTCACCCCGGTGACGGCCGCCGCCACCGCCGACCGCCCCGCCCTGCGTTTCCTGCGCCCGCCGGGCGCGTTGCCGGAAGAGGAATTCCTGTCGCACTGCATCCATTGCGGACAGTGCGGCGAAGTGTGTCCCAACCGCTGTATCGACTACTTCGGCTTCGAAAATGGCGTGGCGTCGCTGGACACGCCCTATATAATCCCGCGCGAGAAGGCCTGTATCCTGTGCATGAAGTGCGGCGACATCTGTCCGAGCGGGGCCATCCAGCCCATTCCCCGCACCGCCGAGGCCATAACCGCTGGGGTAAAGATGGGCCGCGCGGTGGTGGACAAGCGGCTGTGTCTGTCTTACCAGGGCAAGACCTGCGGCGTCTGTTACCGCGCCTGTCCGCTGCAGGATGTGGCCATCACCGTGGGCATGCTGGAGCAGCCGCACATCACGAACCAGTGCGTCGGCTGCGGACTGTGCGAACGCTCCTGCATCCAGATGCCCCAGGCCATCCGGATTGTCCCGAACCGCGCATAGACATCGTTAACGCATGACCACTGCAAACCAAAAGCCGTCTTTTCCCTGGCGCCACCTGAACAAGCTGCGCTGGCTGACGCTGTCGGTGGTGATGGCGATGCTGGTGCTGCTGCCTTTCGTCCACGTCTACCAGACCTATGTCGCGGCCCACGCCTATGACCTGCTGGCGCCCGCGGAAAAGCGGCTCTACGATGTCATGGAGACCCTGACATCGCCTTTTACCGGGGATCCGGCTGCCGACCTCGATGCCATCAAGGGCACGGTGTGGTCCGGCAACCTGTTCGGGCTCAAGCTGAGCGATCCGCTGGCCTGGCTGGGCCAGGCGGCGGCGGGCCTGGAACTGTACTGGCCGATGCTGGTGACGGTGCTGATCCCGGTGGCGGCGACACTGGTGTTCGGACGTTTCTTCTGCGGCTGGATCTGCCCGGCCACCCTGCTCTACGAGCTGAACAGCAACCTGCGGGCCTGGCTGCACTGGCTGGGCTTCAAGACCGGCAACCGCCGCTTCGACCGGCGCTTCAAGTACCTGGTGCTGGCGGTGGGGCTGGTATTGTCGGCGCTGACCGGTTCGGTGCTGGTGGCAGCCGTCTATCCGCCCGCCATTATCGGCCGCGAACTCTACTACGCGGTGGCGCTCGGCGGCTTCGGCGCCGGTACGCTGTTCTTCGTGCTCACCCTGCTGTTCGACCTGCTGGTGGCGCGGCGCGGCTTTTGCCGCTACCTGTGTCCTGGCGGCGCCCTCTATTCCCTGCTGGGGCGCTACCGCCTGGTGCGGATCCAGCGGGTGGTCGAGGATTGCAATGATTGCGCCAAGTGCAATGCGGTATGCGAGTTCGGTCTGGACCCCCTGCGTGACGGTTTCGGCCAGGAGTGCAACAATTGCACGGCCTGCATTGCGGTCTGCCCCACCGATGCGCTGGCATTCAGGCTGAGGGTCACCGACGCACCCTACCAGGGTCCGGGGCACCTGGGGCGGCAGTACCGGAAACAGCAGGCGAAAAAGGCGGCCTGATGCAGCGGCGCGGTTTCCTCAAGCGGGCGGGTATGCTGGCGACCGGCATTGCTGCGGGCGGCCTGCCCTATGGCATTGCACGCCTGACGGCACCCCCGGGGCAACACGATCCACGCAGGCACGTTCGCCTGCCGGGCGCGCTGAAGGACGAAGCGGCCTTTGCCGCCGCCTGCATAGGCTGCGGCCTGTGCGGCGAGGTGTGCCCGCCGCGCTGCATCCGCTTTCACCGCAGCGACGGCGGCGGCGCGCTCAACACCCCCTATATCGATCCGCAGCGCAAGGCCTGCATCCTGTGCGGCAAGTGCATGGAGGTCTGCCCCACCGAGGCGCTGAGCGTGACGCCGCGCGACGAGATCGACATGGGTATCGCCCAGATCGACCGCAGCGCCTGCTATCCCTGGGTGGACCAGGGCATCTGCGGCGCCTGCGTCAGCATCTGCCCGCTGGGCGAACGGGCCATCGGCTTCAAGATGTGGAACCAGTACCGGCCGGTGGTGAAGAAGGCCTGTGTCGGCTGCGGGCTGTGCGTGGAGGTCTGCCCTCACCCGTCGCTGCCCATCCGCATCGTAGAACGTTCACAGGGGACGGTAACCCGGCACTCGATATGAACAGCACGCATCAGCGCATCGTACAGGCACTCCTGCTGATCCTCGTGGCCGTCACGGCCAGTCCGCTGCGCGCCCACCACATCCTGGGCCGGCCGGCCTACAGTCTCAACGAGGATTCCAATACGCCGCCCAGCATGCAGGTGGAGACCCAGATCGGCGACTACTTCGTGACCTACATGGTCTACCCGGCCTTCCCGCGCCCCAACGAACCGGGCCGGATCAACCTGTATGCCACGCACATCGACAGCGGCGAGCCGTATTCCGGCGACGTGACCTTCACGGTGCGCGACGACAGCTGGTTCTCGTCCGGGGCCGAGACCCTGGGCGTGCAGCCGCCGGATGACAACGTCTACCGCCAGGGCTTCGTGTTCCGCGAGGAAGGCGACTACATCATCACCGCGCGGTTCGAGGCCGGCGGCGAACCCTACATCATCGATTTTCCCCTGCGCATCGGCGCGCCGGCGCCGGTCGGGCCGGTGGGGATCGCGGTGGGCGTCATCGCCCTGGTGCTGCTGAGCGTCAGCCTGATTCAGCGCAAGCGCCTGCAGCGCTCGCGCATCCGCAGCGCGCGCGAGGAAGCCGGCCGATGACCATGACGCATCCAGGGCTGCCAGCCAGCTGGGGCTGGCTCATCCTTGCGTTCATGGGGCTGGTCAGCCTGTGGGGGCTGTTCAGGCCGTCGCCGGCGACGGCGGCGACGCCGGCACTGAGCCTGCCCCGTCTGCCGCTGCTCGGCAGGCCGCTGCACCGCCTGACCACCAGCCCCTGGCCGCTGCTGACGCTCAAGCTGGCCATGGTGTTGCTGTTCCTGACCATCATCGCCGCCGGCCTGTTCGGCACGCCGATCCCGGAGCGCAACATCGCCACGGTGCTGACCTGGAACCTGTGGTGGGCCGGCCTGGTGTTTTCCGTCTTTTTCCTGGGCACGGCCTGGTGCGCGATCTGTCCCTGGGACACGCTGGCGCAGTGGCTGGTGAGGCGCCGCCTGTGGCGGCGGGCGGAACCCGACAACAGCCTGAACCTGCGGGTGCCGCGCCGGCTGCGCACCATCTGGCCGGCGCTGCTGATGTTCATCGCGCTGACCTGGCTGGAACTCGGCCTGGGCATTACCGTCAGCCCCTATGCCACGGCGCTGATCGCCCTGCTGATGGTGGTGCTGGCGACGGTATCGCTCGCCATTTTCGAACGCAAGGCCTTCTGCCGCTACTTCTGTCCGGTGGGGCGCACCGTGGGTTGTTATTCGCAACTGGCGCCGGTCGAACTGAGGCCCATCGATGCCGACGTCTGTGCCCGCTGCAAGACGCTCGACTGCTACCACGGCAATGAAACCGTCGAGCCCTGCCCCACCTGGCTGGTGATGGGGCGCCTGACACAGAACAGTTACTGCACCTCCTGCGGCAACTGTACCCGCAGCTGTCCGCACACCAACATCGCCTGGCGTCTCCGCACCCCCAGCGAAGAAGCGTTGCGCGGCGGCCGTCCGCACTGGGACGAGGCCTGGTTCATGATCGGCCTGCTGGCGCTGACCGGCTTTCACGGCATCACCATGATGCCTTTCTGGGAGGACTGGATGAGCGGCCTGGCACGTCTCATCGGCGACTCCGGCCGCCTGCTGGCGAGCTTCACCCTGGGTCTGGCCGCCTGCCTGGCCCTGGTGGCCGCCGTGTACACCCTGCTGGCCCGCCTGACGCACCGTTTGATGGGCAGCGAACTGCCCTTCCGGCGGTTCTTTTCCGCCCAGGCATTCGTCGCCCTGCCGCTGGCCTTTGCCTACCATCTGGCACACAACCTCAATCACCTGGTCCGCGAGACCACCCGCCTGGGCGATGTGTTCATGAATCCACTGGGTATCGATGCGCAGCCCCTGAGCATGATGGAGAAACACATGCGCCACATGGAGATGCTGATTCCCCAGGACACCCTGTTCGCGATCCAGGCGGCGCTGATGATGTTCGGCTTCTGGCTGGCGGTGCAGATCACCCGCCACCGCAGCCGCCGCCTGATGCCGGACGGCGCTCCCGTGGCGGGCTGGCGGCTGGCGCCCCTGTTCGCCTTTGCCGTGCTGATGACGGGCTTCCATCTGTGGCTGCTGATGCAGCCCATGGTGATGCGGATGTGATGTGATGCCAGACAGCGATTTTTCCAACGCGCGGCGGGCCTTTTTCAGGCGCGCGGCGCACAAGACCGGCGAGGCCATCGTCCGCCAGGCGGATGCGCACGCCGCCGGCCGGGCCGCCCACTGGATCCGCCCCCCGTGGGCGCTGGACGAACTGGAGTTCCTGCTCGCCTGCACGCGTTGTGGCGCCTGTGTCGAGGCCTGCCCCCACGGGGTGATATTCGCGCTGCCGGCGCGACTCGGCGCCCAGGTGGCCGGGACCCCGGCGCTGGACCTGCTGCATCACGGCTGCCACCTGTGCGAGGACTGGCCCTGCGCGGAGAGCTGCGAGCCGGCTGCGCTGGCGCGGCCGGTGAGCGAGGGTGCCGCTCCCCCTCCCCGACTTCCGAGACTGGCGCGTGCCGCCATCGACACCACCGCCTGCCTTGCCTGGCAGGGTCCGGAATGCGGCGCCTGCGCCGCCTCCTGTCCCGTCGAGGGCGCCCTGTGCTGGGACGGCGAAAAACCGCGTATCGACATGGACCGCTGTTGCGGTTGCGGCTTGTGCCGCGAGGCCTGCATCGTCGATCCCCGGGCCGTGCGCGTCGGCTCCCTGTATCGCCGCGAGGCCGCTGCCGGAGAACGAGAATGAAGCGGAGAGATCACAAGAAACCGGACAGGCTCCACGATCCCTTTGGCCGTTGCATCGATTATGTGCGGCTGTCGGTGACCGACAGGTGCAACATGCGTTGTTTCTACTGTATGCCACGGGGCTACAGGGCCTTCCACGAACCCCGCGAATGGCTGAGCTTCGCCGAGATCGAGCGTATCATCCGGGCCTTCGCCGAACTCGGCGCGGCACGGGTGAGGATCACCGGTGGCGAACCGCTGGTACGGCGTGAGCTGGCCACGCTGGCAGCCGGGCTGAACGCCATCCCGGGCATCGACGACCTCTCCCTGAGCACCAACGCGTCTTTGCTGGCCCGCCAGGCCGGGGCGCTTCGGCAGGCCGGCGTCAGGCGCATCAACGTCAGCCTGGACTCGCTGAAACCCGAGCGCTTCCGGCGCATCACGGGCGGCCACCTGCAAGCGGTGCTGGAGGGGCTGGAGGCGGCCAAAAAGGCCGGCATGGCGCCCATCAAGATCAACATGCTGGCCATGAAAGACATCAACGACGACGAATTCGATGCCATGGTCGCGTTCTGCCTGGAACAGGGTTTCACACTGCGTTTCATAGAGACCATGCCCATGGGCAGCGCCGGCCGGACGGCCAGCGCGCATTACCTGGACCTGCGCCAGGTCAGGCGCGCCCTGGGCCGGCGCTTTACGCTGGTACCCGGCGTGATGCCGGGCGGTGGACCGGCGCATTACGTCCGCGTGCAGGGCACTGACCTGAACATCGGCTTCATCAGCCCCTTGTCGCAGCATTTCTGCGAGCGCTGCAACCGGGTGCGCCTCGGGGCCGACGGGACGCTGTATCTTTGTCTCGGCCACCAACACCGCTATGAACTCAGGCCGCTGCTGCGCCAGGGCGCGAGCGACGAGGAGCTGAAAGCGGCCATCCGCGAGGCGCTGGCCCTGAAGCCGTCGAGACACCTGTTCGAGGAAAAACCGGAGCAGGTCATGCGCCTGATGTCGGTCACCGGCGGTTGAGCGGGCCCGGTGGCGGCTTTATCCGTTTGCAGTGCGAAAACGACAAATGCGTAAGTGGCTGGACGTAATACACCAAAGGCTCGTGTTTGCAGCCGACCGTTCTCCGGTGCTCACCGTGCTGATGCTGTTTGCCGCCGGCATCATATTCTGGGGCGGGTTCAATACCACCATGGAACTGACCAACACGGAAACGTTCTGCATCAGCTGCCACGAGATGCGTGACAACGTCTATCCGGAATACAAAACCTCCGTGCATTACATGAACACGACCGGCGTCCGGGCCAGCTGCCCGGATTGCCATGTACCGAAACAGTGGGTGCACATGTTTGTGCGCAAGATCAAGGCGACGAACGAGTTGTACCACCACCTGGCCGGCAGTATCGGGACACAGGAGAAATTCCGGGAAAAACGTCTCCATCTGGCACGGATCGTGTGGGATACAATGCGCCGCACGGATTCCCGCGAATGCCAGAACTGCCACGACATGAGCCATATGGCCCTGGAAAAACAGTCGCGGAAGGCGATGATTTTCCACGAGTACGCACAGGCCAACAGCAAGACCTGCATCGACTGCCACAAGGGCATCGCGCACCGGCTGCCGCAAGCTTACGTGGACCGGGCATTCGAGGATATGCTGGACACCATGCACATCGCCTTCGAGAACCGCAAGGACCAGTGCTATGTATGCCACGAGGGCATGGCCCACAGCGACTGGGACTGAGCCTGCCGCCCGCCCGGCAACCGTGGAACGGGGTGAACGCAGCGAACCCCGCCGGGCGGCCCTTCGTCAGACCGGGACGTGCCAGGATGCCGTGGTTCTGTCAAGAAGCAGCCGCCGAACCGTTTTGGTGGGGGTTCGCTTCGCTTACCCCACCCTACGCTTCGACAGGCGGTGGAGCAGGTGGCAAAGTTTCAATGGGGCGGAATACTTGGGCTATACTCCGCGCTTTTGAAGCGGATCCATGGCATGGCTACGGTCGAAACGCTCATCCACGCACGCTGGGTGATTCCGGTCGAACCCGAACGGCGGGTGCTGGAGCACCATTCCATCGCCATCGAGGATGGCCGCATCGCCGCCCTGCTGCCGACCGCCGAGGCCCGCGAGTCATTCGATGCCGTCGCCGTAATCGAGTTCGACCGGCACGCCGTCATCCCCGGCCTGGTCAACGCCCACACCCATACCGCCATGTCGCTGCTGCGCGGTCTGGCCGACGACCTGCCACTGATGGAATGGCTGCAGGAGCATGTATGGCCGGCCGAACAGCGCTGGGTCAGCGAGCAGTTCGTGCACGATGGCGTGCAGCTGGCGATCGCCGAGATGCTGCGCTCGGGCACCACCTGCTTCAACGACATGTATTTCTTTCCGGAAGTGGCAGCGCGGGTGGCAGCCGGCAGCGGCATCCGCGCCAGCGTCGGCCTGATCCTGATCGACTTTCCAACCGCCTATGCCGACGACGCCGACCAGTATCTGGCCAAGGGCCTGGCATTGCACGACGAATACAAGCATCATCCGCTGATCAGTTGCGCCTTTGCGCCGCATGCGCCCTACACCGTGTCCGACCAGCCGCTGCGACGTGTGCGCGTACTGGCCGACGAGCTGGACCTGCCCGTCCACATGCACGTGCACGAGACCGCCGATGAAATCGGGCAAAGCGTGAATCAGAACGGCAGCCGCCCTCTGCAACGTCTGCAGCAGCTCGGGCTGGTGTCCCCCAACCTGGTGGCGGTGCATATGACCCAGCTCGACGATGAGGAAATCGGGCTGCTCGCCGCCAGCGGCAGCCACGTCGTGCACTGCCCGCAGTCCAATCTGAAACTGGCCAGCGGCTACTGCCCGGCAGACAAGCTGCTGCGGGCCGGCATCAACGTTGCGGTGGGCACCGACGGCGCCGCCAGCAACAACGACCTGGACATGCTCGACGAGATGCAGACCGCCGCCCTGATCGGCAAGGCGGTCAGCGGCGACGCCAGCGCCCTGCCGGCCTGGCAGGTGCTGCGCATGGCCACCCTCAACGGTGCCCGGGCGCTGGGCCTGTCGGCGGACACCGGCTCCATAGAAACCGGCAAATGGGCAGACCTTTGCGCCATCGACCTCGACACCCTGGAAACCCGCCCCCTGTACGACCCCGTGTCGCAGATCGTCTACGCGGCGGGCCGGGAACACGTCAGCGACGTCTGGGTGGCGGGCCAGCACCTGCTCAGGAAGCGCCAGCTCACCACCCTCGACGAGACCGATATCCTGGCCAAGGCCGGCCAATGGCAGGCCCGCATCGCCGAACCGCAAAACCAACCGTAGGGCGGGGTGAGCGGGGCGAACCCCACCGCGACGCCGGTTCGGCAGACACGGCGGCGTGGACCCGGATCCCTTCGTTCGGCCGGGATGTCCCACGCCGTTCCGCTCCGATCAAGAGGTGGCCGCCGCACGGTTATGGTGGGGTGCGCCTGGCGCACCCCACCCTACCAATTCGTCGGGGGCGTTTTGTGTGGTATGTTTCGCTACATGAATGAAACCATGCACAACGTCGATCCCGCCGAGATCGACAAGTTCGAAAGTCTCGCCTCGCGCTGGTGGGATCCGCACAGCGAGTTCAAGCCGCTGCACGACATCAACCCGCTGCGACTGGACTACATTGACAGACATGCGCCGCTGACGGGCCGCAAGGTGCTGGACGTAGGCTGCGGTGGCGGCATCCTTACCGAGTCGATGGCCGCACGCGGCGCCGAGGTCACCGGCATCGACATGGGCGAGACACCGCTGAGCGTGGCGCGCCTGCACCGGCACGAATCCGGCGTCGAGGTGGACTACGAACGCATCACGGTCGAGGCGCTGGCCGAACGCCAGCCCGCCTCCTTCGATACCGTGACCTGTATGGAAATGCTGGAACACGTGCCCGACCCGGCATCGGTGATCAGCGCCTGCGCGCGGCTGGTCAAACCGGGCGGCGACCTGTTCTTTTCCACCATCAACCGCAACCCCAAGTCCTACCTGCTCGCCATCATCGGTGCCGAGTACGTGCTGCGCATGCTGCCCAGGGGCACCCACGACTACCGCAAGTTCATCCGCCCCTCGGAACTGGAACGCTGGGCGCGCCGCGCCGGCCTCAGCCTGCGCGACCTCACCGGCATGACCTACAATCCGCTGACCGGCGAATACCGCCTGGGCAACGACGTCGACGTCAACTACCTGGCCTGGTTCAGCAAAGACACCCCGTAGGGCGGCGGTGAGCGCAGCGAACCCCGCCCGACGTGTCATTCACATGGTGGAAACGATTCAAACGGTCCTGTTCGATCTGGACGGCACGCTGCTGGATACGGCGCCGGATCTGGCCGATGCCCTCAACGCGGTGTTGCGGGCAAACGGGCGCGAGCCGCTGCCCTTCGGGGCCATCCGGCCGGTGGTGTCGCACGGGGGACGCGCACTCATCGAGCGCGGTTTCGGCCTGGCACCGGACCACCCGGATTTCGAGCCGCTGAGGCA
>Ga0256830_1002231_pt1 | contig 12947 bp, 13 predicted proteins | sample 128326metaG_FD_190537 | JGI IMG/M metagenome (GOLD analysis project Ga0256830, IMG submission 190537) | Hydrothermal vent microbial communities from Lau Basin, Pacific Ocean - 128-326 | ecosystem: Environmental > Aquatic > Marine > Hydrothermal vents | place: Pacific Ocean: Lau Basin | collected...
CAGCCAGCGCCGGTACAGCGCATCGGCTGCCCGTTGCAGCTCGGCCGTCTTTCGTTCCAGGTCCGTCGTCATTTCCTCCCGGCTCTGCACCGTGGCCGAAGGCTCGCGCAACTCGTCCTCGTACAGTGCCGCCCATTCCCGCACCATGTCTGCGGTCATCTCCACGTGGCACTGCAGTGCCAGCGTGTTGCCGATCACGAAACCCTGGTGGGCGCAGTGCTGGCTGTGCAGGATGGCCTGCGCGCCGGGCGGGATGGAGAAGGTCTCGCCGTGCCAGTGAAACATCAGGCTGGAACGGGGCAGTTCCGCCAGCCAGTCATCCGCCGCATCGCCGGCGGTCTTTTCCACCGGCAGCCAGCCGATCTCCTTCACCGGGTTGGCGCTGATCTCGCCGCCCAGGGCCCGCGAGATCAGTTGCCCGCCCAGGCAGTGGCCCAGCACCGGCAGGCCGGCCTGCACCGCGTCGCGGATCAGTGACATCTCCTGCGCGATCCACGGCAGGTCGTCGTTGACGCTCATCGGCCCGCCCATGAACACCAGCCCGCTGACATCGTCGATGCGCGGCGGCGGTGTCTCGCCCTGGTCGATACGGACGAGCTGGTACGGGATGTGATGGCGCGCCAGGGTGTCGGCGAAGTAGCCGGGCCCCTCGCAGGCAATGTGACGAAAGATGCGGACGGGTTTCAGGTCGGATTTCATTTCGGTCTTCCGGGGTTTTACGGTTTGGCGAAGCGTTGCGGCCGATGTTATCAGGCTTCGTGCCGGGCTGTCCGGATTGGCGGGATGCCGGGGCACCGCGAGGCCCGCGCACGGGCCACGTGTCGGGAGCCTGCCGTCTTGGCCGCGCTGCGCGCCCGGGCAAGCGGGCCGGTTAAAGTTTTTCGGGTTTCGGGCCGCCATTTTACCTGAGTGTGTAGGGCGCTGGAGGTGGTGGCGGCCGATGCAAGCAGACCATCTTCGAGACCAATATCACGTATGAAAGACAGCCCCTTGCTGAAGCGATTCTGGCCGGCCCTGCTGTTGTTGCCGGCGGCCTTGGTAGTCTGGGTATGGCCGGGTATCGTCAGTGGCCTGTCGAGCCTGCTGGTGATCTCCGCGGCCTGGGCCTGGAGCCTGGCCCGCGTGCAGGCGGACAGCGTGTCCCGGCAGCCGGTGCAGAGCGAATCCCAGCAGTTGGCGGACACGTTTCGGCAGCTGAACCGGGCTGCGCTACCCGAGGTGCAGGGCCAGTTCGACGCGTTGCGGGGCGAACTCGGGCAGGTGCGGCAGATTCAGGACGATGCGATCGCCGGACTGGTGGACAGCTTTACCGGCCTCGAAGGCCTGGCGCGCGACCAGGAGGCGCTGGTGCGCAGGCTGGTCGAACGCCTGTCCGAGGACTCGGAAAATGGCGGCGGCATCAGCGAGTTGACCCGGGAGGCCGCCCGCCTGATCCAGATGTTCGTGGAGAGCATCGTTACCATGAGCGAGGGGAGCGTCGAGCTGGTGGGTTCGCTCAATGACATGAGCGACCAGATCACCGCGGTGGAGCAGATGCTGGGCGAGATCGACGGTATCAGTTCCCAGACCAATCTGCTGGCATTGAATGCGGCCATCGAGGCGGCCCGCGCCGGTGACGCCGGGCGCGGCTTTGCGGTGGTGGCCGACGAGGTGCGTGCGCTGTCCCAGCGCAGTCATCATTTCAGTGACCAGATTCGCAAACAATACGCGCAGACCCGCGAGAGCATGGAACAGGCCAGCCGGGTGGTGGGCAAGATGGCCTCGCGGGACCTGGATATCACTCTACACTCAAAGGACAGGATCGAAGAGCTGATCCACGAAGTGGATGCCATCAACAACGGCATGGCCGGCAAGCTGGCCGAGGTGTCTGCCATCTCCGAGGATATTGGCCGCAGCGTCGGCGTTGCGGTGCAGTCCCTGCAGTTCGAGGACATGACCCGTCAGCTGGGCGAGCACATGGAGCTGCGGACCGTCGCGTTGCAGGACTACCTGGAACAGGTGGAGGCCTTGCGTGACGAACTGCTGGCGCTGCCGATGGAACAGCGCGAAGGGTATCTGCAAAACGCGTTGGCCGGATTGCGGGTGGAGGTCAGGGACGCGCCGGTGGCGCATGGGACGGTCCCGGCCGGGCCGGTATCGGCGGTGGCCGGCGACGACGTGGAACTGTTTTGACGGCCCGCGGCGCGTAACAGAATAAGGGAACCTGTACATGGCGAAGATTCTGGTGGTGGACGACGAGTCTCATATCCGCGTGATGCTGAAGCACATGCTGGAGCAGGATCGGCACGAGGTCATCGAGGCGGAAAACGGTTCCGATGGCTGCCGGATCTATCGGGATGCCCGGCCGGACCTGATTATCACCGACCTGGTGATGCCGGAGAAGAATGGCATCGACATGCTGCTGGATCTGAAGAAGGAGTATCCCGAGATCCGCGTGCTGGCCATTTCCGGCGGGGGCGGCATCACCGGCTCCTTCGACTATCTCCCGATCGCCAAGCTGATCGGCGCGCGGCGTGTACTGAAGAAGCCCTTTGGGTTGCAGGAGCTTCGTGACGCGGTGGGCGAGGCCCTGCTGGCCTAGCCACGCGCACTTCACACCACCAGGGAAGGGACCGGTATGACCCCAGTGACGGCTGCGACAGCAGGGCCGGATGGCGACACCCCGCCGCGGCTGCGCATCCTGCTCGTCGGCGACGACGACCCGCTGTGCCGGTCGATGAAACATCAGCTCAAAGAAGACGGTCACCGCCTCGCCTGCGTTGCCGGTGACGCGCAGGGCCTTGCGCTGGCCAGGACCTTCCGTCCGCAACTGGTGTTGGTGGACGGGGCGGAGGCCTGTCGCGCGCTGCGCCGCGGCCGCCGCGGTGAGGCCCTGTACATCGTGGCCCTGCTACGCGGTGACGACGAGAACCTTCTGGCGGAAGCCTTCGATGCCGGTGCCGATGATTTCCTCACCCGGCCCGTCGTGCCACTGGCGCTACAGGCCCGGGTGGATACCGCCGGGCGCCTGGCGGCGCTGCGACGGAAGGCGGAACGGGAACACCGTGCCGCGCATCGCTACCTGGATATCGTCGATGCGATCGTGCTGGGCCTGGATGCCGATGGCGGGATCACGCTGCTCAATCGCAAGGGCTGCGATCTGCTGGGTTACCAGGAACGGGAGCTGCTGGGGAACGACTGGTTCCGCGCGGTGCTGCCCGGGGACTGTCGCGAACCCATCCGTGCCTTATTCGCGTATGCGGCATCGGGAAACATGGAGGACCTTGGCGATTTCGAGACGGTACTGGTGACTCGCAACGGTGAACGGCGCCTGGTCGCGTGGCGAAGCGGCGCGGTTCGCGAGCGGGGCCGGCTGCACGGGTTCCTGCTGTCGGGGCAGGACATCACCGAGCGTCGCGCGGTGGAGCAGGAGCGGGAGCGGCTGTTACGGGACCTGGCGCAGGCGCAGAAGATGCAGGCGGTGGGTAACCTCACCGGCGGTATCGCGCACAATTTCAACAATATCCTCGCCAGTGTGATCGGCTACACCGAGCTGGCGCAGGATGCGTTGCCGGACAGCGCGGACGACAATCTCAGATTCTTTCTCAACAGCGTTCACGACGCCGGCATCGAGGCCCGGGGGCTGGTGGAGAATTTGATGAAGTTCAGCCGCGGCAACGTCGGTGAACAGCGAACACCGCTGCTGTTACCGGTGCTCAACGACGTGGCGCGGATGCTGCAGCCGGTGCTCACCGCCTCCATGCCACTGCATGTGCAGGCCAGCGAATTGATGCCCAGGGTGCTGGTCAACCCCGAGCACATCCATCAGATGGTCACCAACCTGTGCATCAATGCCCGTGACGCGATGGGCGACAGCGGCGCCATCGAGGTGCGTCTGCGTCACCGCTCACGGCTGGCCGCCACCTGCGATTCCTGCCACCAGGCATTCGAAGGTGAATTCGTCGAGCTGAATGTCTGCGACCAGGGGCCCGGGATTCCGGACGAGGTCATCGCGCGCATGTTCGAGCCGTTCTTTACCACCAAGGCGGTGGGCAAGGGCACCGGGCTGGGCATGTCCATGGTGCATGGCACCATGCACGACTACGGTGGCCACGTGCTGGTGGAGTCGGCTGCCGGCAAGGGCACCTGCGTTCGCTTGCTGTTTCCGGTACAGGCGGGCAGGGAGGGCTAGCAGCCCACCATGTTCTTCTCGATCAGCGCGTAGGCGGAGTGGTTGTGGATGGACTCGAAGTTCTCCGATTCCACCACGTAGGCACTGATGCGCTCGTCCTGGTTCAGCGCGGCGGCGATGTCGCGCACCATGTCTTCGACGAACTTGGGGTTGTCGTAGGCGCGTTCGGTGACGTGCTTTTCGTCCGGACGCTTCAGCAGTCCGTAGAGCTCGCAGGAAGCAATCTTCTCCACCACGTCGATCAGATCCTCTATCCAGACGAATTCCCGGGTCTTCACCGACACGGTGACGTGTGAGCGCTGGTTGTGCGCGCCACGGTCGGAGATCTTCTTCGAGCAGGGGCACAGGCTGGTGACCGGGATCACGACCTTCAGCGTGGTCTCGTGGTCGTCGCCGGTGCTGGCGCCGATGAAGGTGACGTCGTAGTCCAGCAGGCTCTGCACGCCGGACACCGGCGCGGTCTTGTTCACGAAATACGGGAACGACATCACGATGTGGCCGGACTCGGCCTCCAGTCGCTCCGTCATCTCCGCCAGCATCTGGTTGAAGGATTGCACCGAGATCTCGCGTTCGTGCTGGTTCAGGATCTCCACGAAACGCGACATGTGCGTGCCCTTGAAGTTGTGCGGCAGGTTCACGTACATGTTGAAGTTGGCGATGGTGTGCTGCTCGCCACCGGAGCGGTCGCGGATGCGCACCGGGTGGCGGATGTCCTTGATGCCTACCTTGTTGATGGGCAGCTGGCGGGTGTCTTCCGAGTTCTGAACGTCGGCGATGCTGGTGTCAGTCACGAACTTTCCTTTTTGGCGGTCGGGTCTTTTGATGTCTTTCAATAGGGGATTTGAAATCCCACGCCTTTAGGCGGCAAAGCTGTTTTTTCACCCTCTCCCCTTGAGGGGAGAGGGACGGGGTGCCAACAGTAGGCGCTTTAGGCGAGGGGTGAATACGCACCGAGGTCGAAACTTGAACCCTCACCCTAACCCTCTCCCAGTCTTGGGAGAGGGGACAATCGACCGTATGGCCGATCAATTCGGCTTTTAGCCGTAACACGAAGCCACCGGCTATAGCCGGTGGAGTATTCACCGGTAGCTAATCATCACTGAAGCGCACGCAGGCGCGCTCGGTTTCCCACAGGGTGATGGCCCTGACGCGGATGCGCTCGTCGTTCAACGCGGCGGACAGGCCGGAGAAGATAAACGCGGCGATGTTCTCCGCGGTGGGGTTGATCTCGTCGAAGGGCGCGATCTCGTTCAGATAGCGATGATCGAGCCGGTCGGTGATCTCGCGCACCTGCTGGCGAATGGCCTTGAAATCGATGCCCATGCCCACCGCGTCCAGCGCGCTGGCCTCTACCTCGGCCTCCACCTTCCAGTTGTGCCCGTGCATGCGCGAGCAGGCGCCCGGGTAATCGCGCAGGGTGTGGGCGGAGGCAAAATCGCTGACGACTTTCAGTGTGTACTTCGCGGGCATGACGGCACTAATTCCTGAGGAAAAGACTATGTTATATCTCGGGTGGGCACAAGCATCGGTGGGTGCTCATCGGGCCACCGAGCTGGGCGTGGGCTGCAACTGGGCCTCGATGCTGGCCCGGATGCCGGCCGCGTCCAGCCCGCACCGGGCCAGCAGTTCCTGGTGTCCGCCCTGTTCCACGAAGCGGTCCGGCAGGCCGAGGTGGGTGATCGCGGTGGCGACGCCATGCGCGGCCAGGCATTCGTGGATGGCGCTGCCGGCACCGCCGGCCACGGTATTCTCCTCCACGGTTACCAGCAGTTCGTGCCGCTCGGCCATCTCCAGCACCAGCGCCTCGTCCAGCGGTTTCACAAAGCGCATGTTCACCACCGTGGCGCCCAGCGCCTCGCCGGCGGCCTCGGCCGGGGCCACCATGCTGCCGAACGCGAGGATCGCCACCTGCCGGCCGTGGCGGCGCACCTCGGCCTTGCCCAGTGGCAGGGTCTCGAAGCCGGCCCGCGGTGTCACACCGGGGCCGACGCCACGGGGATAGCGCACCGCGCTGGGGCCGTCGTGGCGGTAGCCGGTGTTGAGCATCTGCCGGCATTCGTTCTCGTCCGCCGGCGCCATCACCACCATGTTGGGTACGCAGCGCAGGAAGCTGAGGTCCAGGTTACCGGCGTGGGTGGGACCGTCGGCGCCGACCAGCCCGGCCCGGTCGATGGCGAACATCACCGGCAGATTCTGGATCGCGACGTCGTGGATCAGCTGGTCGTAGGCCCGTTGCAGGAACGTGGAGTAGATGGCCACCACCGGCTTGAGGCCGTCGCAGGCCATGCCGGCGGCCAGGGTCACCGCGTGCTGCTCGGCGATGCCGACATCGAAATACTGCGCCGGGAAGCGCTCGGAAAACGCGACCATGCCGGAGCCCTCGCGCATCGCCGGGGTGATGCCGACCAGCTTGTCGTCCGCCGCGGCCATGTCGCAGAGCCAGTCACCGAATACCTGGGTGTAGCTGGGGCCGGGCGCGGGGACCGGGGCGGGAGGTCGAACGAAGTCGCCGCTGTCCGGGTCGTAGCTGCCGACGCCGTGATAGGCGCAGGGGTTTTGCTCGGCCGGCTCGAAGCCCTTGCCCTTCTGCGTGACCACGTGCAGAAACTGCGGGCCCTTCAGCGACTTCAGGTTGCGCAGGGTCTTCACCAGGCTGTCCACGTCGTGGCCGTCGATGGGGCCGATGTAGTTGAAGCCCAGTTCCTCGAACAGGGTGCCGGGGATCACCATGCCCTTGGCGTGTTCCTCGACGCGCTTGGCCAACTCCCACATGTTCGGGATCTGGCTGAGCACCTTTCGCGAACCCTCGCGGGCGGTCAGGTAGAGCTTGCCGGACAGGATGCGGGCCAGGTAGTTGGACAGTCCGCCGACGTTCGGCGAGATGGACATGTCGTTGTCGTTCAGCACCACCAGCAGGTTGGCGTCCAGCGAGCCGGCGTGGTTCAGCGCCTCGAAGGCCATGCCGGCGGTCATTGCGCCGTCGCCGATCACCGCCACCACTTTGCGGTCCCGCTGCTCGTGCCGGGCCGCCAGCGCCATGCCCAGCGCGGCGCTGATGGAGGTGCTGGAGTGGCCGACGCCGAAGGTGTCGTAGGGACTTTCGCTGCGCTTCGGGAAGCCGGACAGGCCGCCGAGCTGGCGCAGGCTGTGCATCTGCTCGCGGCGGCCGGTGAGGATCTTGTGCGGGTAGCTCTGGTGGCCCACGTCCCACACCAGCCGGTCGTCCGGCGTGTTGAACACGTGATGCAGGGCCACGGTCAGCTCCACGGTGCCCAGCCCGGAGGACAGGTGGCCGCCGGTTCGCGCCACGGAGCGGATCAGGAACGCGCGCAGTTCGTCCGCCAGTTCACGGAGCTGGCTGGTGTCGAGATGGCGCACGTCTTCGGCGCTGTTGATGGTCTCCAGCAACGGAAACCGGCGTGACTCGGGCATGGGTGTGTCTGCGAACCGCGTTGTCGGACGTCCGGGCGCGGGGTCGCGCGCCGCCCGTCAATCAAAAAAGGGGAGCGATTATATCAGCTCTGACGGTGGATGATGTAGCCGGCGATATCCCTTAGCGCCTGGGCCGATTCGCCCCACTGGGACAGGCTGTCCACGGCCTCCCGGTGCAGCTCGTCGGCGCGGCGCTTGGCCTCGGTCATGCCCAGCAGGGCCGGGTAGGTGGTCTTGTCGCGGGCCTGGTCGGAACCCTGGGGCTTGCCCAGGGTTTCGGTGTCGCCTTCCACGTCGAGGATGTCGTCGCGGATCTGGAAGGCCAGGCCCATGCACTTGGCGAAGTGGTCGAGTCTTTCCAGTTGCCCGGCGGGCACACCGGGCTGGCTCAACGCGCCCAGTTTGACGCTGGCGCGGATCAGTGCGCCGGTCTTGTGGATGTGCATGTTCTCCAACTCGGCGAGATTCATCGCCTGTCCGGTACCCTCGGCGGCGAGGTCCATGGCCTGGCCGCCTGCCATGCCGCGGGAGCCGGAGGCCTGGGCCAGGGTTTCCACCATCTGCAGGCGCAGCGCCGCATCGGCCACCATGTCCGGGTCGTGGGCGAGGATGTAGAACGCCAGCGACTGCAGTGCGTCACCGGCGAGGATCGCGGTGGCCTCGTCGAATTCGATGTGGCAGGTGGGCTTGCCGCGGCGCAGCGCGTCGTCGTCCATCGCCGGCAGGTCGTCGTGGATCAGCGAATAGACGTGGATCAGTTCCAGCGCGCAGGCCGGGCCGTCCAGCACGGCGGGTCTGGCCCCCAGCATCTGCCCGGTAAGGTAGACCAGCAGCGGGCGCACCCGCTTGCCGCCGTCGAGGCTGGCGTAGCGCATCGCTGCGTGCAGCCGGGCGGGATTTACGCCGGCGGCGGGCAGCCAGCGTTGCAGGGCCTTTTCGGTGCGGGCCTGGTAGGTCTTCAGCAGCGGGATCAGTGACACGGGATGATGTACAGGTTGCAGGTCGGTGAAGGGTGATGTGACGTCAGGTCCGGGCTCAGTCTTGCAGAGACTCGGTCTCGAAGTCCGCCGGGTCGCCGTCCTTGTTCAGCAGGATCTCGACCTTCTGCTCGGCCTCGGCCAGCGCGGTCTGGCAGTTGCGGGTGAGTTCGATGCCGCGTTCGAAGTCTTTCAGTGATTCTTCCAGGCTGGATTCACCGGCCTCCATGCGCTCCACCAGCGCCTCCAACTCCTCCAGCGCGGTCTCGAAATCGATGGGTTTCTGTTTCTTTGGGGCCATGTTTCTTGCTCGGCAGTGGGACGTGCATGCCGCCGGGATGCCCGGGATGCGGTGGCCGGTACGTTACCGCAGGGTTTCCGGCTGGGTCAATAAAGCGGAGAAAAAACGGCGCCTTTTAAGTTTTATTTCAGCTTGACGGCGTAGCTTGTGACTCAACAAGGGCACGGACAGACAGGAGACCGACATGAATACATCCATCGCAAAATTCGATCACGACGCCGTGGGTTCCCGGCAGACGCAGGCGCAGCGCCGCTGGGTGAAGGTGTGGGACCCGCTGGTGCGGGTGTTCCACTGGTCGCTGGTGAGCGCCTTTTTCATCGCCTATTTCACCGAGGACGAGTTGCTGGATCTGCACGTGTACGCCGGCTACCTGGTTGGTGGCCTGCTGGTGTTCCGGCTGATCTGGGGTTTCGTCGGCGGTCGCCACGCCCGCTTCGGCGATTTCGTGAAGCCGCCCCGCGAGGTGTGGGCCTATCTGAAATCCATCATCGCACAGCATCCGCGACGCTACCTGGGGCACAACCCGGCCGGCGGCGCGATGGTCATAGCGCTGCTGGTGTCGCTGGTGTTGACCACGGTGAGCGGCATCGCGATCTACGGCGCCGGCGAGTCGGCGGGTCCACTGGCGGCCAGCCTGTCCGGGGTCGGCGATTTCTGGGCCGACGTGCTGGAGGAGGTGCACGAGTTCTTCGCCAACCTCACGCTTTCACTGGTGTTCTTCCACGTGCTGGGGGTGCTGATCGCGAGCCTGCAGCACAGGGAGAACCTGGTGAAGTCCATGGTCGACGGACGCAAGCCCGTCGACGAAGAGGGCGCCTCATGAAGGCCCGGGCCCTCGCGCTGATGGTGGCCCTGTTCGCGGTGCCGGCGATGGGGGCGGCCTCGGCGGTCGACGAGCGGCTGGCCGCGTACCGGGCCGCCGGCGCCGGGCCATTCAGTGCCGAGGCCGGTGAGCGCTTGTGGCAGCGGGAGGTGGTCCGTGCGGTGGACGGTGGTGCGCGCAGTTGCACCACCTGCCACGGCCGCGACCTGCGCCGCGCCGGCAGGCACGCGAAGACCGGCAAGCCCATCGAACCATTGAGCCCGGCGGTCAACGCCGAGCGCCTCGGCAGCGTGAAGAAGATTCGCAAGTGGTTCAGGCGTAACTGCAAGTGGACATGGGGGCGTGAATGCACGGCCCAGGAAAAGGGTGATCTGCTGAGTTTCATCCGTAGCCGGTAAGTCGGGAAAGTGAGAGGTGTTATCGATGAATACGAAGATATGGGTTGGGATCAATGTGCTGATCATCGCGCTGGGGCTGGTGGTGGTCAGCGGCGTGGTAATCAGTGACGACGATGAGCACGAGGGCGAGCGTTACTGGCATCCGTCACGCCTCGACGTGGCGCCGGTGGACAATGCGTTCTACCGGGAGGAATGCGGGGCCTGTCATTTCGCCTATCAGCCGGGCTGGTTGCCGGCGCGCTCCTGGCAGCGCCTGATGGGTGGGCTGGAGGACCACTTTGGCGAGAACGCGGAGCTTGATGCCGCCGATGTCCGCAGGCTCACCGAGTACCTGACCGCCAACGCGGCGGACCGCTCTAACTACAAGCGGTCACGGGGCATGGTTCGCTCGCTGTACAACGACCAGGTCCCGTTGCGCATTAGCGGTACCCGCTATTTCAAGCGCAAGCATCACGAGTTGCCGGCGCGCATGGTCAGGGACAACCCCGAGGTGCGCTCGTTCAGCAATTGCGATCTTTGCCACACGCGTGCGGCGCAGGGCTCCTATAATGAACACCAGGTGAAGGTGCCCGGGTTTGCGGGCTGGGACGATTGAAGCGGATGAAACGTGCATCGAACATGCTGTTGCTGGCCTGGGTCCTGGCGCTGGCTACCGTCGCCATCGGCGACGAGGACCACGAGCAGGCCCGACGCCTGAGGGAGGCCGGCGAGATCCTGCCGCTGGAGCAGGTGCTGAAAGCGGCAAGGGCCGCGCAGCCGGGCCGCGTGATCGGCGTGGAGCTGGAGAACGACGATGGGCGTCATGTCTACGAGGTGGAGCTGCTGGATGAACGCGGCCAGGTTTGGGAGTTGTATTTCGACGCGGCCAGTGGCGCGTTGGTCGAACGCAAGCGGGAAGACCGGTGAGGCTGCTGCTGGTCGAGGACGATGACGAACTGGCCGCCGGTCTCAGGCAGGACCTGTCCCGCGCCGGCTTCGCGGTGGATGTCGCCAGCGACGGCGTCGACGGGGAGTTCATGGGCGACGAGGTGGACTACGATGCGGTGATCCTCGACCTGGGCCTGCCGCAGCGGCCGGGACTGGAGGTGCTCGCCAACTGGCGCCGGCGCGGCAACGCGGTGCCGGTGATCGTGCTCACCGCGCGCGATGCGTGGAACGAGCGCGTCGACGGGCTGCGCGCCGGTGCCGACGACTACCTGGGCAAGCCGTTCCACGTGGAGGAGTTGCTGGCGCGCATCGACGCGATGATTCGCCGCCGCAGCGGCCGCGCCGATGACTCACTGGAAGTAGCGGGCCTGGTGCTGGATCAGCAGCGCCAGCAGGTTGTCGACCCCGCCGGCCAGCGCCACGCATTGACCGGCACCGAGTTTCGCCTGTTGCGCTACTTCATGAATCACCCCGGTAAGGTGCTGTCCAAGAGCCGGCTCACCGAGCATGTCTACGAGGACGATGCCGACCGCGACAGCAACGTCATCGAGGTTTACGTGCGCCGCCTGCGCGACAAGCTGGGCAATGAATGGATACGCACCCGGCGCGGCCAGGGCTACGTGTTCGGGGCGCCTTCTTGAATTCCCTGCAGCGTCGCCTGCAGGTGGGGCTGGCCGCCAGCGTGGTGGTGTTGATGGCCCTGCTGTGGTGGGTGGTGAGCGGCGCGGTACAGCGCGAGGGCGAGGGCATGCTGCTCGCGCGCCTGGAGCGTGACACCGAGAGCCTGCTGGCCGCGTTGCAGCTGGACGCCTCCGGGGCGGTCAGTGTCACCCCGGGGCGCATGAGTTCTGCCTACCAACGTCCGTTTTCCGGTTTCTATTTCGTTGTGCGGGGGCCGCGTGGCGATACCCTGTATTCCCGTTCCCTGTGGGATGCGTCGCTGGAGCTGTCGAATATGCCGCTGCTGGCCGCCGGCCGCAGTTACAGTTGGCGGGCGACCGGCCCGATGCGCCAGCATCTGCTGATTCGCGCAGCGAGCTTCCGCAAGCAGGGCCGGTCGCTGACGCTGGTACTGGCGGAGGACCTGTCGCCGATGCTCGACAGGTTGCAGCGGGTCAACTGGATGTTTGCCGGGCTGGCCTTGGTGGTGCTGATGCTGCTGTTGCTGTTGCAGGGCTATATCGTGCGGCGCTCGTTTCGCCCGCTGCAGCAGATTCGTGCCGAGATCAAGAACCTGCAACAGGGTGCGGTGGGTGAACTGACCGGCGAGGTGCCCGCCGAGGTGCGCCCGCTGGTGCGGGAGATCAATCACCTGTTGAGCCTGTCGATGGATCGCGTGCAGCGTTCGCGCAACGCGCTGGGCAACCTCGCCCACGCGCTGAAGACGCCACTCAGCGTGCTGACCCGCCTGGCCGACGACCCCCGTCTGCGGCAGCACTCGGAGCTGGGCGGCGAACTGCGTCGCAACACCGAAGCCATCGACCGCCTGATGAACCGGGAGCTGAAGCGCGCGCGGCTAATGGGGCAGGGTGCGCCGGGAAAACGTTTCTCGCCGACCGAGGAGTTGCCGATACTGGTGGATGTGTTGCAGCGGGTGTATTCGGACAAGGCGCTGGATATCCGGTGGCAGGCCCGGCTGGAGCCGCCGGCAGCGTCGTTGATGTTCGATCGCGACGACATGCTGGAATTGCTGGGCAACCTGCTCGACAACGCCTGCAAGTGGGCACGGCAGCGGGTGCGCTGCACCTTGCGGGGGGATGCGCGGAACCTGCAACTGGTAGTGGAGGATGACGGCCCCGGCTGCAGCCGGGAGCAGCTTTCGCGGCTCGCCGCGCGCGGCGTGCGGGTGGACGAATCCGTGTCCGGCCACGGGCTGGGACTGGCCATCGTGCGCGATATCGTGGACATCTACCACGGC
>Ga0256830_1002232_pt1 | contig 12944 bp, 7 predicted proteins | sample 128326metaG_FD_190537 | JGI IMG/M metagenome (GOLD analysis project Ga0256830, IMG submission 190537) | Hydrothermal vent microbial communities from Lau Basin, Pacific Ocean - 128-326 | ecosystem: Environmental > Aquatic > Marine > Hydrothermal vents | place: Pacific Ocean: Lau Basin | collected...
CTGACGCGGGAGGTCTTCGGTCTTCGCATCCTCTCCCTGCACGGCGAGGAGATCGACTCGCTGGATCTGCGTCTCCGCATGGTGGTGGCCTTACCCGACGGGAAGATGCACGATGCCGAGATTCTCTCGGCGGTTTTTTCTCCGTCGGTCGTGCGAGCGGAATGGAAGAACGTCTCGCCGGTACGACGGATGGATGAGCAGCGGCTCGGCGAAGCCGCGGCGTGGTGGCTCGCCGAACTCTCGGAGGCGGCTCACGCGTGCTGAGCGCCTACGGTTTCGCGCCGCCGGCCGCAGCTGCGGGCGTCTTTGCCGAGCGACCGATGCGCGTCACCGTCAGACCTGCTTTTCTCAGCAGCGCGACGACCCCCTCTTCACCTACAGTATGACCGGCCCCCACCGCAAAAAAGTGAACCTTTCCGGCCCTAGAAGCCATTTTCGCCAAGATCCGTTCGGCCATGCGGTGGTTGCGGGTCGTGATCAGACGGTCGTAGAACTCATCGGAGGTGGGGTCGGATGAGCCGAGCGATTCGTGCATCGTTTGCAGAAGCTCGGACTCGTCTCCGGAAAGATATGCAAGCAGCATCGCCTCGCTCGGACCCAAGCCCTCGGCGTCGGCCTGCTCCATCTGATCGAGAGAGTCCCGAAGCAGATCGATCTGCTGTTGTTTGGTGAAGCCCTCAAACACCGCGATCTGCTCTTGTACGGTCTCTAGGGCGTCGGTTTCCGCGCCGGCGAGCATGGCCTTTTTGTAAAGCGCTAGGTCCAACGGGTCGTAGCGGGTCATCGCTTCGAGATGATCGAGCAGCGCGAGCTGAACGGTGGCCGCCCAGATCTTCCACTTGTTCAAGAAGACGATCGTCTGACCATGCTTTTCGACGTAGGCCGCCAAGCGCCGGTAGAGATCTTGCGGTAAGTGGTCTTGCAGAGTTTCTTCGCCGGGCAGCATCATCGCCTGCATCGCCTTGGTCTGCGTCATCAGATCGAGCGGAATCTCCGTATAGAGCACGTCGGCTTGCTCGAAGGCTTCGCTCAGCGATGGCGGCCAATCGAGCAGACGGGGGTCGGGAAGGTGGATCGTTCCGAAGACATAAGAGGGCGTCGCGCCCTCGATCTTCCACAGCAAGGGCACCATCGACTGCGGCGAATCCTCGTTCGTGCTCGGTGAGGGTGCAGACAAGGCCGACGGCCAGGCCGTCAAGAGAAGAAGAATCGCAAGAAGGAAGGGATTTCGGCGGGTCATCACGCTCTCCAAGGATGGCACGAGCATAGGCTCCGGCGAGGCTTAAATCGAGTACCGCGGTATCCGTGGGACCCCATACCTAGGGGCGATACTTTTTTTTCTGCACAAGTTCTCGTAGGTCAAGCGTTTCCACTCCCTGTTCATTTTGTGCCGTGTTTCGCTGTTGACACAGATGGGCAAGTGTCGCATGCTCCATCTCGGCTTTGGTTCGCAGCCCCCTGATACGAGATGCCCCGGTGCGGGAGACCTTGATGCGAGATACACCGCCATTGAGGGAATGACTGTCGGTGCCGTGTTCGCCGCTACTGTCGCTTGTGCGCTCCTCGGTTTGATCGATCTGAGTCGCTGAACTTCAGCTTTCCGTCCTTCGCGGGCGATGCGTCATGTGGGCTGCCGTCAAGCGCCGTGGCCTGCCGTGGCCACCAACGATTTCGGGAGGAGAGTGTTCGTGAGGATTACCCGTCGGTTCACGAAGGAAAATGAAAGTCCCTATGCCGGACTCGATTTCGACCACCGAACGTCCGAGATTCGCAATCCCGACGGCTCCGTAGTTTTTCGCCAGGAGGGGGTGCGGGTTCCTTCCGAGTGGTCGCAGGTGGCCACCGACGTATTGGCGCAGAAGTACTTCCGAAAGGCGGGCGTTCCCCAGACCGGCCCGGACGGCAAGCCGCTCGAAGACGATCGCGGGCGGCCGATCACCGGATCCGAACACGATGCACGTGAGGTTTTCCATCGCCTTGCGGGCTGCTGGACGGATTGGGGCAAGCGCTACGGTTATTTCGACAGCGAAGAGGACTCCCGCGCCTTCTACGATGAGATTTGCTACACCTTGGCCCATCAGATGACGGCGCCCAATTCGCCTCAGTGGTTCAACACCGGTCTTTCCTTCGCTTATGGGATGTCGGGGCCGGCGCAAGGACACTACTACGTCGAAGAGAACGACGGCGAAACCCGCCGTACCAAGACCGCCTACGAGCGTCCGCAGGCTCACGCCTGCTTCATCCAGTCCGTCGCCGACGACCTGGTGGGAGAGGGCGGCATCATGGACCTCTGGGTTCGGGAGGCGAGGCTGTTCAAGTACGGTTCGGGGACCGGGTCGAACTTCTCGAGCTTGCGGGGCGAGGGCGAACCTCTCTCCGGCGGGGGGCGCTCGTCCGGCCTGATGTCCTTCTTGCGCATCGGCGATCGGGCGGCCGGGGCCATCAAGTCCGGTGGAACCACGCGTCGCGCGGCCAAGATGGTTTGCCTCGATCTCGATCATCCCGATATCGAGGACTTCATCGATTGGAAGGTCGTTGAAGAACAGAAAGTCGCGGCGTTGGTTGCCGGTTCGAAGGCTTGCCGCGAGGCGCTCACCTCCGTGATGCGGGCCACGCGCGTCAAGGCGGCCTCCGGTGCGGCGAACGAGCAGGTCGATGCCGATCCGAAGACGAACGACGCGCTCAAGGTCGCCATTCGCCGTGCGCGCACGTCGCGCGTACCGGAAAGCTATATCCGCCGCGCACTGCATTTGGCCGAACAGGGTTATACGGAATTCCCCTTCGACGAGTACGATACGAACTGGGATTCCGAAGCCTACTCGACGGTGTCCGGACAGAATTCCAACAACTCGATCCGTGTGCCCAACGCCTTTTTCGCAGCGCTGGACAAAGGCGGCGAGTGGAATCTGACGCGCCGCACCGACGGCGAGGTCGCACGTTCGGTCAAGGCGAGCGATCTTTGGGAAAAGATCGCCTACGCCGCCTGGGCTTGTGCCGACCCCGGCCTGCAATACGATTCGACGATCAACGAGTGGCATACCTGCCCGGCATCCGGTCGCATCAACGCGTCCAACCCCTGCTCCGAGTACATGTTTCTCGATGATACGGCCTGCAATCTCGCATCGATCAACTTGGCGAAGTTCATCGACGAGCAGGGCCGTTTCGATATCGAAGGATTCCGTCACGTCAGCCGCTTGTGGACGATCGTCTTGGAAATCACGGTCTTGATGGCGGCGTATCCGTCGAAGAAGATCGCCGAACTGAGCTATCGTTTTCGAACGTTGGGGCTTGGCTACGCCAACATGGGTACGATCCTGATGCGCCAGGGCATTCCCTACGATTCCCCTCGCGGTCGAGCGATCTGCGCGGCGATCACGGCTTTGATGACCGGTGAGGCCTATGCCGCTTCTGCCGAGATGGCCAAAGAACACGGTCCGTTTCCCGGCTTCGAAGAAAACCGTGAAGACGTTCTGCGCGTGATCCGAAACCATCGTCGCGCGGCCTACGATGCGCCGGCCAAGGACTACGAAGGGTTGACGGTTCTCCCTCAGGGGATTTCCGAGGAAGATTGTCCGGAGGATCTACGTGCTGCAGCGCTCGATGCCTGGGATCGGGCGCTCGCGCTCGGCGAGAGGCACGGCTTCCGAAACGCGCAGACCACCGTGATTGCACCGACCGGTACGATCGGTTTGCTGATGGATTGCGATACGACGGGGATCGAGCCGGATTTTGCGTTGGTCAAGTTCAAGAAGCTTGCCGGGGGCGGATATTTCCGTCTGGCCAACCGTTCTCTGATACCGGCGCTCAAGGCGCTCGGGTACACCGACGAGCAGGTCGAAGACATCGAGACCTACTGCGTCGGGCACAGAACGCTCGAGGGGGCTCCGGGAATCAATCACGACACTTTGCGCGCCAAGGGATTCGATGATGCGGCTTTGGCCAAGGTGGAAGAAGCGCTCGCCGAGGCTTTCGAGATCGGCTTCGCTTTCAACAAGTTCACTCTAGGTGAGACTTTCTGCACGGATGTGCTCGGCATCAGCGAAAAGCAATTGGATCAGTGGAACTTCAATTTGCTCGAGAGTCTCGGCTTTTCGAGCGATGAAATTCAAGCCGCCAACGACTACTGCTGCGGGACGATGACCGTCGAGGGCGCACCGCATCTTCGCGACGAGCATCTTCCCGTTTTCGATTGCGCCAATCGTTGCGGCAGTCGCGGAAAGCGCTTCATCGCCTACACCGGACATCTCGAAATGATGGGTGCGGCTCAGCCGTTCCTTTCAGGTGCCATCTCGAAGACGATCAACATGCCCAACGAGGCGTCGGTGGAAGATATCCGCCATGCCTACGAGATGGGCTGGAAGTTGATGCTCAAGGCGGTGGCTCTCTATCGCGACGGTTCGAAGCTTTCGCAGCCGCTCAGCGCAGCCGCCGAAGATTTCGATATCGCACCCGAAGAGTCCGCCGACGCTGCAGCCATTGCCGAGAAGATCACCGAACGCATCGTCGTGCGCTATCTGGCCAAGCGTCGCCGCCTGCCCTTCCGGCGCAAGGGCTATACGCAGAAAGCCAATGTCGGAGGGCACAAGGTCTACCTGCGCACCGGTGAATACGAAGACGGGTCGGTGGGAGAGATCTTCCTCGACATGCACAAAGAGGGCGCTGCTTTCCGATCGCTGATGAATTGCTTCGCGATTGCCGTCTCGTTGGGCCTTCAGCACGGGGTGCCGCTCGAAGAGTTCGTCGATGCATTCGTCTTCACACGCTTCGAACCGAACGGCATCGTTCAGGGGAACCAAGCGATCAAGATGTCGACCTCGGTGATCGACTACATCTTCCGCGAATTGGCCATCACCTATCTCGATCGCATGGATCTTTCGCAGGTCTCCGAAGAGGATCTGCGCGCCGACACCATGGGAGCGAGTCGGATCGAAGAGCCGGACTACGACGAAGAGCAGACGATCAGCTCGCGGATCCTGGATGAATCGGACGATTCGACCTCGGGTCCCGATTCCGATCGGGAATCGAAAGGGTCGCTCTCGTCGAAGGTCGGCGAAGATGGTCACGTTTACGGCAACGGGAAGGGGAAGGAAAACGGCAGCTCCCGCTATCATGTCGAGAGCTTCGTGCCATTGGCTCTTGCGCTCGATGCAGGCACCCCGGAGTCGTCGACCTCCCATGTCGATGCGCCGCCCTCGACGTCTCATCCCGCAACCCATTCGGCAGCCGTGGTCAACGCCGCCATCCGTGAAGCGCGGATGAAAGGTTACGAAGGCGACCCCTGCACGGAGTGCGGCCAGTTCACGCTCGTCCGCAACGGAATCTGCTTGCGCTGCGTCACCTGCGGCGCAACCACAGGCTGCTCCTGACCGGCACGCAAGACAATCGGCACCGGCAGATCTGAATCGTTTGCCGCAGCACGGGTTGTCGATAGACTTGTTTGTTGCGCAGACACTGCGTAATCTTGGGAAGCAAGAGGTGATGACATGGACCCTTTGATTACGTCGAACCCTGGAGTTCTCCTCGGAAAGCCTACAGTCGCAGGGATGAGGATCACGGTAGAGCATGTCCTTGAAAGGCTAGCGGCAGGCGAGTCCGTGGAGCAACTGCTCGAGGCACACCCGCGTCTCACTCGCGAAGGTGTCGAGGCAGCCCTGAAGTACGCTGCTGACGTACTGCGCAGCGATGTCATCTATCCGGTCGGGAACTCGGCTGCATGAACTGCGTTGCTGACGAAAATGTGGACTCGCTGATCGTACGTCAGCTCAGGACCGCCGGTCACGACGTCTGGTACGTGGCGGAACAAGCGCCTGGCATTGATGACGATGAAGTCCTTCGGTGCTCGAGTTTCAGGGATGCCCTCCTGCTCACTGGCGATAGGGACTTCGGCGACCTCGTCTTTCGACAGGGGAAGGCTTCTGCGGGAGTACTTCGGCTGCGTCTTGCGGGAATTGGCGCCGAAGAGAAAGCTCAGCTCGTTTCGTTGTACAGGCGATTGAGGACCACTCGGCCGAGCTGCGAGGCGCGTTTTCAGTGCTCACGTGCAAAGCCCTGAGGATCCGTAGCGGAGGAGGCTGCGGATAACGGAGGTTGCAGCTTGGTTCGGGATTTCCATCGGGGCTTTCGACGAGAGCACGAAGGCGAAGCTTGTGCTCTTTCGAGACTACACGCGCGAGTAGTTGCCGGTGTGGGTCACTCGAGCCCGCTCAGTTCGGAACAGACTTTGCCCCTAGCCACGGACTCACATGGATTCTCTATGCGGCAGAAACGACCGAGTACCTTGAAAGCAGCGTGGCGATGACCAAACACAAGATCGGTCCAGAAAGTGAGCGTCTCCTACATCGAGCCTTTGTTGCCGATGACGCTGAAGCGTTCTATGCCATCAACGGAAATCGAGACGTGATGCGGCTTACTGGAGAACCACCCATCGAATCGGTCGAGTGCGCTCGAGCAGCAATCGCCGCTTACCCGGATTTTGATACGGTCGGCTTTGGGCGATGGGCTTGTGTGCTAAAGGAAAACATGCAGATCATTGGCTTCTGCGGCCTGAAACACATACCGGAACTCAGCGCGGTTGACGTCGGTTATCGATTCTTGCCTGAATTCTGGGGGCAAGGGTTTGCAACCGAGGCCTGCGCTGCGAGCTTGCGATTCGGTTTCGATACGCTTCACCTTGACAAGATCATCGGCTTGGTCCTTCCTGAAAATACCGCCTCGATTCACGTGCTCGAAAAAGTTGGGATGCACAAGGATCGTGAAATGGAATATGATGGATTGCTCGTACTGCAATACTCGGTTGAGCGTGCAGAATACGCCTGATAACGACTAAGAATTCGGCAACTAAGAACTTGACATCGCGTGGTGCTCATGCCGTGCCTTGGATTCAGCACATGGTAGTAGTATCAGTGCCGACAATCATGATCTTTGCCTCTCTGCTGCTCGTGGCCCAAGTCCCAATGGGTCTGGAAAGGACTGTCTATTCGCGCGTAGAGGTGGTCGCCGCACATCGGGCGAGCTATCGCTGAAGCGAGCATACTCGCGGCTTCTCAGTCTCCCCCAGATCGATTGCCAAGACGGCGTGTTCAGCTGTACCAGAGGCCAGAGTTATGGTCAGATCTATGGAATGAACCTAGTCGAGAGTATCTTCGATTCTCAGAGCGGTGACAAGTCGACGAATCGGCGCTCACGAGGGAGAGTTCTTATCGCTCTCGACCGTATGCTGGTATGGAGTACGGCCATGAACCGCTGTCGCAGCTGATCCTTCAGAAGTCTTCGTTGCCGGCATGGATCTGTACGGAGCTCGCAGATCGCCATGCATGCCGGCCCGAAGCGGAATACCGGCATCAGCTCTCGATGATCTTCCTTTTCATCTGTTGAAATTCCTCTTCGGTGATGGTTCCATCTTTGCGAAGCTGGCCGAGACGAGCCAGTTCCTCCGTGGCGGATCCGGCTGAAGGCGCCCCCTGATTCGGCCCCGATTTCCTGAGTTCCCTGAGCTTCTCGTTGATCAGGCCTGTGAGCTTGCCGGGCCGGTGCATCATGGGTTCTGATATCTCGGTGGTAACGCCCTCGGTACGCCGGATGTGGCACTCGCCATATCCGAAGAGTTTGGCGAAGAAGCCGAATCGGTAGTAGGCCTCGAAGATGGTCTCGAAGGGGTGCATCATGTCCATCTTCGCCCAGGGCAGGATGCCGCCACGGATTCGCACGCCCTCTTCGGAGACGTCCCAACGAATGGTTCGGATGAAGAACAGGATGTAGATCGTTTGGAGTATCAGGTAAACGTTCACGGCGATCCATGCCCAGTTCAGATACCGGACTGCATCGCCCGACACTTCGTTGTCAACCATCAGCCACCGGACGCCGTAGAACACCCCGTTGATGACGGAAAGGAATATGGCGTTGCCGACAATCACGCTGATATACGCAACGAAGCTCTTCCGTCCCGTGTGCAGGACCTCTTCACTCATGATGACTTCCCATTTGAGGGTCTGTCGTCGGACCCGGAATCGAATCCGGATATGATAATGCTTCGTCGGTTCCCGTCACCTGCTCGCGAGAATGCTGCGCCGATCGCAGGTCGGCGGGAGGGTGCCCCGGAACGAGGCATAGGCATTTTGATAGATGGAACCACCCAGTACCGGCCGCATGATTGACGAAGCCGAGGCGGAGGCGAAGGGCTGAGGCAGGACGCTCGACTTCGGCAGGCGTTCGCGGCGGCCGAGAGCGTCACCCCGACCGGTTTCTCGCGGTCGGCACTGGGCCGGCCCGGCGTGGACGTTGAAACCGGAATACCTCCATGATGAGGAGGGTGTGCATGGACTCTTCCGAGTGCCGGTTGGCGCGGTGGAGCCGGCCGAGCGCGAGTCGTTGGAAGACCTCTTCGATGACCGAGGTGTTGAAGCGAGGGATCGGGTGGAAGTGGTCGGCCTCGTCGAAGCAGCCCTGGGCCGCGATGGCGTGAATCTGAGGATGGAAATTCGCGAACGATCCAAACGTCCGGATCGAGAGCACGACGGCGGGTCGGAGGTCGCGTCGCTCGAGCGTCGCCTCACACGTCTTGCGCATCGCATCGAAGGCGCTTCGCGCGAGGAATACGAGCACCTTCGGTCGCGACGGAACAGTCCGCGCATCTCTCCGCGGCTACCGCCCGGCTCCGCTCGCGCGGCGCAGTCTGCTTTCGGCCAGCGTGACGAGTTGCGGTAGGTTCATCTCACGGGCGAGGACGAGGGCGGCCTCGAGATCATTCGTCGAAAGGCCGCGTCCGCGCAGGTAGCGAGACAGGGCGGCACGCGCGCTGTCGGCCCGGCCGAGCATCCAGTACGCGCGGGCACTGTGGAGCAGGGTCTCGGGGAGCGCTAGGCGTTTCTCGACGGCATCGCGCACGGTGGCCAGGGCGTCGCGGGGCCGGCCCGCAGCCAGCTCGATCCGCGCGAGCAGGGCGCGGTCGTGGGCTCCCTCCGGCCGGTATGTGACAGCGCGGCGCGCCGCGTCGAGGGCCGCGTCGACGTCGCCGCGGTCGAGCAGCGTCCGGGCCAGCAGGGCGAGGTGGTTCGACGGCGGCAGCTCGATCGTCGCCAGCCGTTGCGAGAGCGCCGCGGCCTCGTCGCGCTGCCCGAGGACCGCAACCGCGAGGAAGCGCGTGCGCAGCAGCGACTGGCAGCGCGGAGGTCGGTCGCCGCTCCCGTCTTCGGTGAGCATCGCGCGCAGCGCCTCGTCGCGCCGTGCGTCGACGAGGACTCGCATCCGCTGCGCGACGATCCGGCACCGACCGGTGTCGCTCACCTCGTGCGCGTCGAGCAGCGCGAGCGCGCCGTCGAAATCCTGCAACCGCAGCCGCTCGCGGGCCAGCCGGATGCGGGCCCGCACGCCGAGCGGATCGTCGGGCGGCTCGGCGACCAGCGCGGTGAGCAGCGCCTGCTCCTCGTGCGAGAGCGGCGCGCGCGAGTCGGCGACGAGACGTCCGTAGAGCCACGCGTAGAGCCTGTCGTCCGGCGCCGTGCGCCACGCCGCGCGTGCGTGCTCGCGCCGACGCTGCGCGTTGCCTGCCGAGAGCGATGCGACGAAGTGTCCGAACGCTCGGCGCGCGCGCTCGAGCGCCGGCAGGTCGAGGTGCGCGTCGAGCAGGGCCGAGCCGCTGCGGGAGACCGCCAGCAATTCGTCGGCGAGCCGATGGCGCGCGATGGCCAGCGGCGCCGAGAACTCGAGCACCGGGTAGTCGATCGTGTTGAGCGGGCTCTCCTCGACGAGGTGGGTGAATGCCCCGACGGGACCGACGAGCGTGACGAGAAGCTGTTCGGCGGTCTCGAAGCCGGCCGGCGCGAAGCGTTCGCGGACGCTGTCCGTGCGCAGCACCGCGCGCAGCCGTTCGAGACGTTTTCCGTCGAGCGTGACCGGCGTCTCCGAGCCGAGGAGCACGGCGTCGGTTCCCGTGAACCACACCGTGACGTCGGGAAACACCGCCGCCATCGTGCGCAGCACGGTTCCGAGGTCGCGCGGTCCGAGCTGGTACAGCGGAAGCCACTGGAAGAACAGCCCGCCGGGCCGCAGGCGACTGCGGCACTGCTCGAAGTGTTCCCGCGAGTAGAGCGTGCTGGACCCCGCGGAGAAGGGGTGGATCGGGTCCGACGAGATCACGTCGAACGTCCGGCTCGTATGGCGCACGAAGATCGCGCCGTCGTCGATGCGCAGCTCGGTTCGCGGATCGTCGAGCACGGCGCCGTGCCAGCGGTCGAACAGCCGTGCCGCGCGGGCGATGCCGGGGGTCAGCTCGACGATCGTCAGCCGTTCGACGCCGGGGTGTGCGATGGCGGCGCCGGCGGTCATGCCCGTGCCGAGCCCGATCACGAGCACCTCGCGCGGATCCTCATGCAGCAATGTGGCCAAGCCGCCCATCGCGACCTGCAGCCGGATGTCCTCGAAGGCCGACGAGGCGACCGTCTTGCCGTTGATCGCCAAGCTGCGCAGCCCGTCGGACCGTTCGTAGACGTCGACCGTGGCGCCGAGCCCTTCGGAGTGGAACAGGCTCGTCCGTTCTGCGAGCGCCGTGTCGAGGATCTCGCGCACGCCTCCCCGCGGGTCTGCTGCGAGGTAGGCCTCGCTCTGCCAGTAGACGCCGGCGGAGAGCAGCAGCGGATCCCAGGGCGTCACGAAGCGCGTCGCGAGGATCGGCGCGAGCACGAGCAGCACCACCGCGGCCGGACGCGCGAATCCGCGTCGCGGGACCATCGGCGTTCCGCGCGCTCCCGCGGGGGCTAGCAAGGCCAGCGGCGCGGCGATGAGCGCGCAGAAGCCGATCGCGATCAGCTCGAGCGACCCCTGCAGACCGAGCTGCGGGACGAACACGAACCCCGCCAGCATCGCGCCGAGCACCGCCCCGAAGGTGTTGGCCGCGTAGAACCAGCCGACGACCCGGCCGCCGCCCGCCGCGCCGTGACCGGAGGCGCGGATCAGCAGCGGAAAACAGGCTCCGCCCAGTGCGGCCGGTACGAGCAGCAGCGCCGACGAGACCGCCAAGCCGAGCAGCAGCGGATGCACGCCGGCCGCGGCGCGGTCGGCGTACAGTTCGAGGTACAGTCGCGGGATGCGGTCGATCGAGGCGATCGCGGCGACGAGCACGAGCGCCGTCGCGATCTGCAGCACGCCGACGAGCCGCAGGCAGGTTGCGGGCGCGAGCCGCAGGAGCGGTACGACGAGAAAGGACCCCAGTGCGATGCCGAGCAGGAACGTCGCCACGACGGCCGCGAAGGCAAACACCGTCGTACCGACGAACAGGCACAGCACACGCGTCCCGACGACCTCGAGTGCCAAGCCGGACAGGCCGGTGACCGCGGCGAGCGCCAGCAGCGGCAGCGGCGGGAGTCGTCGCGTCGCCTCGCGCCGGTCCCGCGCCGCGTCGTCCGTCACGCGCTCCTTCGAAAGCGCGATGGCGGCGAGGCCGGCCGTCACGGCGATCAGCATGACGAGCCACGAGGTGTTCGTGACCCCGTAGCGGGGAAGGAAAACCGCCGCGCACAGCAGCGTCCCGGTCAGCGCCCCCGCGGTGTTGGCCGCGTAGAGCAAGCCGGCACCCGAGGACAGGGCGCGCCCGCCGAGCGTCGCCCAGCGGCTGACCAGCGGCAGCGTCGCGCCCATCAGGATCGTCGGCGGGAGGATCAGCACCAGTGCGAGGACGATGCGGCCCGCGAGCGGAAACATCTGCCGATCGTCGAGCACGCCCAGCACGGCGTCGGCGAGCACGAAGCCCTTCGGCACGAGGACGGCCGCCACGCCGATGCCGATCTCGAACAGCCCGTAGAGCGTCAGCGGGCGGATCCCGCTGCGTTCGGCGAGCCGGCCGCCGAGCCACCCGCCGAGCGCCAGCCCGCCCATGAACGCGGCGAGCAGCACCGCCGTGGCCTGCGCCGTCGCCCCGAAGACGAGTGCGAGCTGGCGCAGCCAGACGACCTGCAGGGAGAGCCCGCTGATCCCCGAAACGAAGAAGACGAGGACGATCAGCCCGAAGCGCGCACGATTGCCCACGACAGTTCTCCTTCCGTTGCATGCCCCTGTCTCCAGGGGTCGCTCCCTACGGGACCGGCTGTACCACCTCCGATTTCCGAGACGCTGAGTTGCTAGTATTCACACTGCGGCCTCCGAGTCAACGCCCAGCAGGGCGCGCTGCTGCGCGGGTGAGCGGTACCGGTAGCCGCGCCGTTGGATCAGCCACTCGTGGTCGTAGCGGTGCCTGAAGTCCCGTAACGCCTCGTTCAGCTCTTCGATCGTGGCGAACTTTCGGAACCAGAGCAGCGGCTCCTTACAGTGATTCAGTGGTCCGGGCGAAGCGCTCCGCACAGCCGTTTTCTTCGGACTGCCGCACGAACACCGGGCTCGAGGTGATCCCCAGAAAGCGCAGCCCCCACAGTTCGTCCGGTCGTTCCGGGACGAGTACGCCCGTTGTGGCTCGGCTTTATGTAGACACGGCAGCGGAATTGACAGACGACCGCTACCAGCGCGTTCGCGCTCTAAGCTGTAACGCCGCCTTGAGAATCGCTGCCTCACTCAATTCCGCCGGATCCAGCATCTCGAAGGCACGATGGACCAGTTCCAACGATTGCTTCTTCGGAAAACCAAGGCGCGTCAACGCCGTCGACAAGAACGGCAGATCGAAACCCGCCCCGTCTGTACGTCCGGACGAGTCTGAACGTCCGGACAAGTCTGTACGCCCGGACGAGTCCGGACGTCCAGACACGAGCTTGAAGATCGGGAGATTGTCGGCTTTCTTGGCCGTCGCCCGAAGATCGGCAAGCAAGGTGTCGCCGTGCGTCGTCCAGACCAGGCCCTCGCCGTATGCGATCGCTCGGCCGATGACCGTCAGCGCACCCTGATGGATCAGCGCATGGCATCGACCGCAGACCGAGGTGAGATTTTCCGGAATGGTAGGCCCGCCACGGCTACGAAAGTGGATG
>Ga0256830_1002233_pt1 | contig 12943 bp, 7 predicted proteins | sample 128326metaG_FD_190537 | JGI IMG/M metagenome (GOLD analysis project Ga0256830, IMG submission 190537) | Hydrothermal vent microbial communities from Lau Basin, Pacific Ocean - 128-326 | ecosystem: Environmental > Aquatic > Marine > Hydrothermal vents | place: Pacific Ocean: Lau Basin | collected...
GCCAACAGGCATCTTGTCCGGGAAAAGAAAAACCCGAACCACGAGGAGGTCCACTACTACAATCCGCGCGATTCCATTCAGGGCATACTCATGCATGCCATGGAAGAAAGCCTGCAACGTCAAGCCACCCTGCAGCTCGACCTCATGTCCGGCAGCGATACCTGGCAGTCCATCATCTTTCTGCACGAAAAGCAAAAAGTATACTATACCATGGGTGATACAAGGCTCGCACAATTGTGCACCACCCCCCTCTGTCTCATTCGCCATTCCCTGCGCAAGTGCAAGGACAGGGAGTCCCGCTTTGCGGCCGCAGGATGGGATATCCAGGGGGGATACCACTCTTTCGAGGCATTCACCTTGAAAATAGCCTTGTGGACGAGTGACGGCCGGGTACCGGCGGGAACCGACCTGTCCCGTCCCGTAATGCTGACGCGCTGGCCCAACCTGACCCGCCTTCCGGCAATCCCCCATGCCATGCCCATCAGCGCACTCCTCATCGATCAGCCCCGGCCACTGCCTTTGGTGGCGAAGGTCCTGGGCCTGACGCAAAAACAAGTCTTCACGTTTTATTGCGCGGCCCTGTCACTGGGGCTGATTGACCTGCATGGCAAGCCCGCGCCCACGGGCATTGCCCTATCAGGAAGAAAGCCCCACCGCCATCACACGCTGTTTGGCAGCATCCTCAAGCATCTCAGGGGAGCCCATTCCTGATCGGCGGTCACTCTTACCCTAAGGATACCAGGAAAATAGCATCACCATGAGCAATTACAAAATCATCTTTACCGGCCCCGTCGGGGCGGGCAAGAGCACGGCCATCGGCTCCATCAGCGATATTCCCGTCGTGGCCACCGATGAGCAGGCCAGTGACATGACGCGTGGGCGCAAGCCCAAGACGACCGTAGCCATGGATTATGGAATGATGAAGCTGGGCAATGGAAAGGCCATCCATCTCTATGGCACACCGGGCCAGGAGCGCTTCGATTTCATGTGGGATATCCTCACCCATGGCGGCATCGGCCTGATTTTGCTGCTGGATAACACACGCGCCGATCCTTTTCAGGATATGCGTTTTTTCGTGGAGGCCTTTCAGGAATTCATCGATCACAACAAGATCGCCGTTGGCGTGACACAAATGGATATCATGCGCACCCCTCCATTGGAAGCCTATCACGGAGAGTTGCGGAAGCTGGGCCTCAACCCCCCTTTGTTCGAAGTCGATGCCCGGCAGCGTGAGGATGTCTCCAGGCTCATCGAGGCACTGCTCTACTCCCTTGATCCATGGCTGGGTGAATAATGGAAAAATACCGACTGACCGCGGAACGCTACGTATCTCTCACACCGGCCGGAGCGTATTTCGCGGTCTCCGGCAGCGGGGACGATCCTGCCCGCCGCTTTCTGTTCGCCCTGATGCAACCCTCTTCCTCCCCTCTGCTCACCCGGGAGGCATTGCCCGGGCTATGTGGAACAGACGACCTCCAGGAAGCGCTCGAACTGCTCCATCATGTGCAGAAGCTGGGCTGGATCCAGGCCTCGGAACAGGCCTGGCAGGCGCCCTCGGGCACATTGGAGGACTCCCTGCCGGGTCTGCTCTCCCCGCTCTCGGGCTCCGGCAAGGCCCTGCTGGCGGATCAGCAGGGACTGTACCTCGCAAGCCACGGTTTTGCCCATGAGACCGCCGAGGAGCTATCCGCGCTCAGTGCCGACATGGCATCCGTTCAGCAGCGGCACGACGGCCTGCTGACCAACAACCTGGGCATGCAATCCTCGGCCTGGGCCATCGTCAATGCCAGTGGCGACAGCCAACTGGGGTTCTGGCCGCTCTTCATCGGAAGTCAGCGCTTTGCCCTGGTATTGGCCGGATTGCCTTGCCTGAACCAGCCGGCCTTCACCAGGCTGGTATGGGCACTGAGCAAACGCTACTACCAGGAATATTCCCAATGAAACAGCAAGTATTTTCCTGCTTTTCAGATCCGGCGTCAGACAGCCGATCAAGGCAGAACCCTGAACCAGAAAACCATGTTTCCAATGCACAGGAGAAAATATCATGCGCTCAGATTTATTGACCTCGATCCTAAGCGATCTCAATGGCAGTTCGGCGGAAATTGAAGCCTCGGCTGTCATCTCGACCGACGGTCTCATGATGGCAGCCATGCTCCCTGCCGGCATGGACGAGGACCGTGTTGGCGCCATGGCGGCCGCCATGCTGTCACTGGGCGACCGCACCGCCCAGGAACTGTCCCGTGGTGACATCGAACAGGTGCTTATCAAGGGTGACAACGGCTATGTTCTGATGACCCATGCCGGGGATGAAGCGGTACTCTCCATTCTCGCCAAACCCAGTGCAAGGCTGGGTCTCATTTTCCTCGACGTCAAGCGCGCCGCGGAATCCATAGCCAAGGTCATCTAAGCGGGAGGAACCCCTGATGAAAGACATGCACCCTGATGACATCACGGGAGAATACCGTGAAGTCACCTTGCACTACCATGATGGGAGCGCGCGCCTGGTCTATGTGACGGATGTGGAAACACCCATACCGGATGGGCGCCTGATCGTCTCCCGCACCGACCCCGATGGCATCATCACTCATGTGAACCAATCCTTCGTGGAAATGTCCGGCTACAGAGAGGATGAGTTGATTGGCCTTCCCCATTATATTCTGCGTCATCCGGATATGCCGGCTGCCGCCTTCAGCGACCTTTGGGAAACCGTACAGGCAGGCAAGAAGTGGCATGGCTATGTCAAGAATCTGCGCAAGGACGGGGGCTTCTACTGGGTCTATGCCACCGTGATTCCCAATATCCGACAGGGCCGGCTCATCGGCTACACCTCCGTGCGCCGCAAACCCTCGAGAAGCCGGATCAAGGCGGCGGAATCCCTGTACAAAACATTGTCATAGAATTACCGCATACACCCCGGCATCCATACCATCGGAGACAAGGACATGACCTATAATTTCACCGTCAGCCCGGATTTCAACCCGGACCATCTGTCGGGATGGTTTATTTTCAATACCTGGCTGCAGAAAGCCATCAGTGAAGCCATCCACCTGGATCTCTACGACGACTTCGATTCCCAACGCAAGGCCATCGCCGAAGACCGCTTCGACCTGGCCTACGCCAACCCCTACGATGCCACGGTGCTGGTCAGGGAAAAAGGCTTTGTGCCAGTCGTCTGCCCCAAGGGGGTCTCCGACGAGGCTATTATCGCCGTCAGCAGAGACAGCCCCGTCAAGCATATTGAAGACCTGCCAACGGATGCGCGCATCGCAACCACCGAAGATCCCGATGTCAGGATGATGTGCATGATCATGCTGGAACCGGCCGACATCAGCAGGGAGAGCGCGCAGATACAATATCGCGATACCTATGTACTCGTCGCCAAGGACCTGATCAGGGGAAAGGCGGATATCGGCTTCTTCCTGGAGGAAACCTTCGAGGATCTGTCGAAGGTCATACGCCAGGAACTGCGGCCACTGGTGCACAGCGAAATCCAGCTTATTCACCATGTCCTCCTCATCGGCCCCAGGCTGGCACATAAAAGAGCCGAGGTTCAACAACATCTTGCGAATATGCATACCAATGAAAAAGGCCGCAAGGTACTGGAAGGCCTGGGGTTCGAGGCCTGGGAAACCGTGGATCAGGAGGAGACGGAATTCATGATCGATCTCATGGATACGCTGGAGGCGGGCTAGGGAACCTCTGATCAATTCTGGACCGGATGGATGGCGAGATGAAATGTTCCGGATCAAGGCGAAAAGCGCAGGCAATCGCATGCTATTGCCAAGATTTTCAACGCAGAGCCGGGACATTTCAGCCGCCAGACGCCGGTTCATGAATAGATCAGAGGTTCCCTAGCATTTCTCATCAGGATGGCGGGAGAAATATTCAAGTTTTTCTGCGCCCTAACGATCAAGAGGGGGACTGCCCCAAGAACAAATAAAAACTTCATATGGCCTCACCACAGATCGAACAGTTCTGGCACGACCTGGTCGCCGACATCAAGGCCAACCGGGTGGAATTGCCCGCCCTGCCCGATATCCCACTCAAGGTACGGCAGATGCTCGACCGCGGCAATGTCACCTCGGAGCAGCTCGCCAAGGTCATCAATGCCGACGTGGTGCTGTCCACGCGCCTGTTGCGGGTGGTCAACAGCCCCCTGTACCGCACCGCGCGCCAGGTGGACGACGTGAAGGCGGCCATTACCCGCCTCGGCAACAGCAATGTCCGCAGTATCGTCACCACGCTGGCCATGGAGCAGTTGTTCCAGCACAAGCTGGCCTCGCCCATGAAAATGAAGTTTCTCGAACAGATCTGGAGCCACAGCATCAATGTGGCGGCCCTGAGCCACGTCATCGCCCGGGAATACACCTCCATCAAGGCGGACGAGGCCATGCTGGCGGGCCTCATTCACGACATCGGCAAATTGCCCATACTGGAATATTCCGACCTGATCCCCGAACTGGCCGAGAACGAACAGGCGATGGACAAGATTCTTTCCGTCCTGCACACCAAGGTCGGAACCCTCACCCTGCGCGCATGGAAATTCTCCTCCGATCTGGTTATGGTCGCCGCGGAGCACGAAAACCTGCAACGGGACCCGGGCGTGGATGGCGATCTCACGGACGTGGTCCTCATCGCCAACCTCCTCAGCCATGTCGGCACCGAGCACCCCCTCACCAAGGAAGACTGGTCGGAGATCCCCTCCTTTCAGCGCCTGGCGCTGACGCCGGAAGAGAGCATCGCCATCCTCAACGACGCCCGCGAGGAGATCGCGGGGATCAAGCAGCTCTTTACCGCCTGAGCGGGCTGGGCATCACTCCGGACCCGCGGAAACACGGCACTTCATCAGGCTGGACTGGGCGCGACTCAACCCAAGCGGCGCGACCTGAGGTGCGCATGGAGCAGGTATAGAAGAACAACCCATATCCCCTGGAGGGAGATCTGGCCTCCTCCCCCTCCGCCGGATCCGAATCCGGCGGGCTTGAGACTCGAAGGCAGCGCGGCGCCACTGGGATCCACGATGACGCCATTGATGATTCCATCCGCATCTCCGGCGCCGCCATCGGTCAATGTCAGGGTCACCTTGCTGCCATCCACGGCGATTTGGCTGGAGAAGTCTTTCATCTTTTCGCCAGCGATATCATATTTGTACCACATCAGATCCGCGGGCAGGGCTTCCGGAAAATAGAACGTGAGCGTGACCTCGCTCGGGTTGGCCAGGTCGACGTCCAGGCCATCGATACGGAAGCTGAACATCCCATAGGGCATTTTTTCGGCCGGCAGAAGCGTGGCGGGCACGGCGGAAAGCGGGAGCGCGCCGAGGCGGCCGATTTTCCCCTGACCGGAAACCCGCACGCCCATCGCCATGCCCTGCTCGGGGTCCTGGATGACCCTCACACCCTCCCGGGCATCGTCCACGCCGTTGCCGTTCACATCGGTAAAGCCATTGACCTGATAGGCATCATCAATTCCATCTCCGTCCTGATCATCGGGCGCAACGGCGGACGTGTCGAAGGACAACGCCTGCGACCAGGGCGACCACAGGCCCGTGCTGTCGCGGTGGCGCACCCGTATCCAGTATCGCTGCGCGGGGCGCAGCAGTCCGGCGGGAATCTCCAGCCGCCGGCGGCGTTCGACAATGCCTCGGAATACCAGGCTCCCCTGCGAGAAAGACCGGTCAGCGCCGATGGTCCACTCAGAAGCATCGAGGGCATCCCCCTGAGCCAGATCCGGGTCATCGAAGCCGGTCACGTCGAACACATTCCTCCCGGGAGACAGCCCGGCGGGCAGCGGGGTCATGACGGGCGCATAGGGACGGTGGCTGTCCAGGGTATCCACGGCAGACAACGGGTCGCTCTTGTAGCGTACCTCGTCCCCGTCGCTGTCGCCGTCACCATCGCTGTCGGACAACACAGGACTGGTCCCCAGGGCAAATTCCCGCCCGTCGGCAAGGCCATCGTTGTCGCTGTCCGTACCGGCATCCGCAATTGAGAGGTCGTTGAAATATTGCAGTTCCCATTCATCCGCCAGGCCATCGCCATCCTCATCGAGGGCATAGCCGGGATTCGCGGGGAAATTGTCGAGCCGCAGGCTGGAAGCGAGAATCTGCGCGGTGGTGGCGCCGCCGTTCCACCGGTCGGGATAGCCGTCTCCATCGTCATCCACGGATGCGGCCGGATCATAAGGAAAGCGGTCGCCGCCGTCGGGCACGCCATCATTGTCATCATCGGTATCGGCATTGTTGCCCGTGCCGTCGCCATCGCTGTCGACCCATTCAGCGGCGTCTCCCGGAAAGGCATCGCAGGCATCTCCCCAGCCGTCACCATCGCCGTCCATCTGGCCTGGATTGCCCATGGACGGGCAGTTGTCGTCAATGCCCCGCACCCCGTCACCATCATGGTCGGTCAAAATGTATTCGAACACGCTCACCGAACTGGTGCCGCCGTTGTCGTGCCCCGATGTCAGGGCCATGATGGTGTTGCCGGACAGGGCGACCCCATAACCAAGATAATCCCTTGTCCCACCATCGGACGCCCTCAGCGCCAGGGCCTGTGACCATTCTCCCGACCCATTTCTCGTATACAGGTACACGGCGCCTGAGTTCACCGCCTCATCTCCATGTGAGCCCGCGCCAATCACCGCGCTGCCTTCGCCAAGGGATACGGAAGCACCGAATCCATCCCCATAACCACCATCCGCGGGCGTCAACCTGGTGGATTGAGACCAGTTCCCATTGCGGTCTCTCTCATACAGGTAGGCGGAACCGACACCATCATCGAGCCAGGCGCCGACCAGGGCCGTATCACCCGAAAGCGAAACGGAATAACCAAAATAATCGCCTGATCTTCCATCGGAAGCCGCAAGCCTGGCCTGTTGGGTCCAACTGCCAGCGGCGCCGCGCGTAAACACATAGGCCGAACCTATGAGGGGCTTATTGGGCCAGCCGTCGCCAAAGGCGCCGATCAGCGCCGTGTTGCCCGAGAGCGAAACGGAATAGCCGAAAGAGTCGACGATCCCCCTGTCGGAGGCAAGCAGCTTGTCCTGCATGGTCCACTGGCCTGAGAGATCGCGCACGAAGACGTAGGCGGAACCGGATGATACGGGTATACCGGCCTGGATCTTGTCCTGATAGGCGCCAATCAGCGCCGTATCACCCGAGAGGGAGACATCGATCCCGAAGTAATCGTCGCGCTCGCCATCACCGGCATAGATCTTGGCCTGTTGCACCCAGTTGCCGGCAGCGTCCCTGACGAAGAGGTAGGCGGCGCCGGTGTTCACATCGTTGCCGTCCGACCGGGGGGCGCCGATCAGGACCGTGTCTCCGGAGAGGGAGACGCTATTGCCGAACTGGTCTCCCGGTTTTCCGTCCAGGGCCTCCAGCCGGGCCTGGCGCACCCACGCCCCGGCAGCATCCCTCTCATATATGAAGGCGGCGCCCCTGGACGCATCAGCGTCACCATATCCAAAGACCGCGGTGTCGCCATCGATGGCCACGTCATCGCCAAACAGGCTTCCCGGCAGGCCAGCCGCGGGAAAAATTCTCTGCATGGTGGCGCTGACGGTATCCGGATTCTTTCTATGATCCAGCGGAGAGGTGCCGGCCTCATACTCGAGCCGGTTGCTGTAGCCATCCGCATCCGGATCCGCAACCCCGTCCCGGGCATCGAAAGGGTCCAGGCCATAGCCGGTTTCAAACAAATCGGAAAGCCCGTCATTGTCATCGTCGGCATCCACCACGCTGTCCAGGCCATCGCCGTCGAAATCCCCACCCCGGGTATTATCCAGGGGGTACGCATCATCCTGGTCCCTTATACCATCCCCATCATCATCGCTGTCACAAGCGTCCCCCAGCCGGTCATTGTCCGTATTGGCCTGGCCGGGATTTGCCACGGCAGGGCAATTGTCGATATTGTCATCGATTCCATCCCCGTCACTGTCACCAGAACGTGAGGCATCAAGGGGATAGGCATCACTGCCGTCGGGCACACCGTCTCCATCGTCATCCCCGTCACAAAGATCCCCGATGCCATCGAGATCCGTGTCGAGCTGATCCCCATTGACCACCGAAGGGCAGTTATCCGAGAAGGCCATGATGGAATCGCCATCGCTGTCTGTCAGATCAAGGGGCGCGTAGACATAAACGGCCCCCGCACTTTGGCCATTATCATCGTCCCAGAGAGCCCCGACCAGGATCCTTCCGCCATCCTGTGCCACCGACCCGCCAAAACCGTCATATTTTTTCCTGTCATTGGGAAACAGCTTGCCCTGCCTGTCCCAGTTTCCCGCGGCATTTTTCATGAACACGTAAACAGCACTTCTGTAAGGAATCCCAAACTCGCCTGGAAAGCCGATCAGGGCCAGATCACCGGACAGGAAAACACGAATACCCAAGTACATCCATTGATTTTTTTCATAAGCAACCAGTTCGCTCTGCCGCGACCAGTTACCCGCTGTATCCCGGGTAAAGACATAGGCCGAGATGGCACGGCTGTTTGAAACGCCGATCAAGGCGGCATCACCATCGAGCGAGACGCTGATGCCGAAATTATAAATGTCAGGATTGTCCAAAACGGCGAGCTTTGCCTGCTGCGTCCAGTTTCCGGCACCGTCATTTGTGAATACATAGGCGGCGCCCACCTGGCTCCCACTGATCCGGGCATTGTCGGCGCCGATGAGGGCAGTATTTGCGGAGAGCGAAACACTGCGCCCGAAACCATCACTGCCTGCCCCGTCGCTCGCCATGAGCCTGGCCTGTTGCGACCAGGTGCCGGTATTGTCCCTGAGAAAGACGTAGGCGGCGCCGCTCCCCGAGGCAGCCCCATCCGCCCGGGGAGAACCGATCAATGCGGTATCACCCTGGATGGCAATGTCAGAACCGAAGTCTCCGGCATTACCGTCACCGGACTGCAACAACTCCGCTTCCCGGGTCCAGCCGCCCGCCCCATCACGAACATAGACGTAGACGACTCCCGTTTTCAGGCCATTGACATCGGTCAGGTAGGCGCTGACGAGCACAGTATCGCCCGAAAACGACAAATGATGCCCAAAGCCGCTGGCCTGAACGCCCGCGGGTGGCGACAGCCTGGACTGGTAGACCCACTCGCCCGCCGCATCCCTGACATAGACATAGACGACGCCGCTGTCGATTTCCAGGCCGGTGCCACCGCTTGCGCCAACAAACATCGTATCGCCCGAGATCGCCACGGAAGCACCATAGCCATCATCCTTCTGCCCGTCACTGGCCAGTAATTTGTAGTACGAGGCCCGCACCGTAGCAGGATTGTCATCAGGGTCGAACAGCGATGTCCCGGCGCGAAACTCGGCCAGATTGCTGAATCCATCCTGGTCCAGATCTCCATTCGCATCAGTGTCCAACCAGGGATTCAACTCATATCTGAACTCCACGGTATCCGGAATACGGTCATTGTCGTCATCGGGATCGGCATTGTCCCCAATCCCGTCACCGTCCGAATCGATAGACTCCGCAGGGTCTTCGGGAAACAGGTCGGCCGCGTTCGGAACGCCATCTCCATCCATATCGTCGTCGCAGGCGTCCCCCAGCCCATCATCATCGAGATCGGCCTGGTCCGGATTGGCCGTCGAGAGGCAATTGTCGGCAAAATCCAGTATGTTATCGCCGTCACTGTCGCGGCCCGCAATTTCATAGACATAGGCCGCTCCGGCATTGAGGTTATCAGCATCTTCAGGCGCGCCGACCAGCAGCTTGTCCACGGCCAGGGAAACCGAGCGGCCAAACTCATCTCCTGATACCCCGGCGGGATTCTCAAGCTTGCCGTGTTTGCTCCAGTTTCCCGCACTATCCCTGAGATAGACATAGGTTGTCCCCACACCCCTGAAATATGTGCCTGGCGCGCCGATCGACAGCAGATCACCGCTCAATGAGATGCTGCTGCCATAATAATCGGAAGCGGCGGAATCAAAGGCGGTTAGCTTGGTTTGTTGCGTCCAATTTCCCGTGGCATCGCGTACGAAGACATAGGCCGAACCGGATTCAGAACCGGCATCATCGTCCTGGGCGGCGCCTATCACCGCGGTATCTCCACTGAGCGAAACGCTGCCGCCAAAACGATCCGCATCCGCGCCATCCAGGGCGGACAGCCTCGCCTGCTGACTCCACGTGCCGCCGGCCCCCCGGACAAAGACATAGGCAGCTCCCGTCTTGATGCCATTATTGTCACTACCGGGCGCGCCGATCAGGGCGGTATTGCCCGAGATCGAGACACTGGAGCCAAACTCGTCCCAGAACGTACCGCTACTGGGGAAGAGGGTTCCCTGCAATATCCAGGAACCCGTAGCAACATCTCGCACATAGACATGGGCGGAACCGGAACGAATGCCGCTGGCGTCTGCCTGGTTGGGGGCCCCTATCAATACGCTATCGCCCTCCACGGCGACACTGACGCCGAATTTTGATCCTGCCACCCCCAGCAGCTTGTCTATAAAAACCCAGTCACCCGCTGGATTGCGCTCAAATATGTAGACCGCGCCCGAATGGGAACCAGTATCTCCATGCTGGCTGGCTCCAATGAAAACCGTGTCACCGTCCAGTGCGACACTCTCTCCAAAGCCATCATAGGCACTGCCATCAGGCGCCGTCAATTTTGCCTGCTGATTCCATCTTCCCGCCGCGTCCTTCACATAGATATAGGCGGACCCCACATCCCGGTCATTTCCAATGTCGTCCATGGAGGCGCCCACCACTGCCGTGGTGCCGGAAATGCTGACGGCGCTGCCAAATCTGTCCATGTCCTGCCCATCGTTTGACAACAATTTATAGTGAAGCGCCGTTTGCGTATCAGGGGAAGACTCGGGGTCCTGCGGGTCCGTACCCATCCGGTATTCAATCAGGTTGCTGAACCCGTCGCCATCGAGATCGCCCGCTGCATCACCCGCATCGAGAGGATCCAGCCCGGATGTCTGCTCTATCCAGTCCGGAATGCCATCATTGTCGTCATCGGGATCCGCATTGTTCCCTATGCCGTCACCATCGGTGTCCGTTGTTTCACTCCAGTCCAGGGGAAAAGCATCGTCCACGTCCGGCACGCCGTCATTGTCGTCATCGGGATCGCAAACATCTCCAATGCCGTCGCCGTCGGTGTCGGTCTGGTTTGCATTCGATATGCCCGGACAGTTGTCGTAGAAATCGAGCAAGCCATCGCCGTCGGCATCCGTCAGATCCAGGTCGTAAAGGTAAGCGGCGCCCGAGTTGTCCAGGCCCGGCATATCCCTGCCTGGGGCACCCACAATCACCCTGCCGCCATGGATGGCGGCCGCGCTCCCGAAACGATCTCCCTGCGCCTGTCCATAGACGGGCAATTCACCCCGCAAGTTCCAGTTCCCGGAGGCGTCTTTCACAAATATCGTGGCGAACCCACTTCTCCACAAATAAGGCCCGGCAAGATCGTTCAGCGCGCCCACGACGGCAACATCACCATAAGATGAAAGGGCAATGCCGAAATTTTCGTATCCCCCGGCCTTCAGGGCCTGCAGTTTGCCCTTTTGCCTCCAGACACCGGAAGCATCTGGAGAAAAGAGATAGACAGTGCCCGAGTTGATGCCCACATCATCGTCGTAGATTGCGCCGACCAGAGCCGTATCGCCCTGCAGGGACACACTGTAGCCGAAACCATCATCCATGGCGCCATCCAGTGCCGTCAGCTTGCCGGTCTGGGTCCATACGCCCGCGGCATCACGCTCGAACAGATAGGCCGCCCCGGTGTGTGTTTCATTGCCCTCTCCATGCAGCGCGCCCACCAGCAACCGGTCCGGCCCCAAGGAGACGCTGCAGCCAAACCGGATCGCACTCAATGTATCGTTCGCCACGAGTTTCGTCACCTGCGTCCAGTTGCCCGAGGCATCGCGTGTAAAGACATACACTGCGTCGTTCTCGTAGGCATAACCCCCACTCGCGCCGACCACGACTGTATCGTCCATGGCCGACACACTGCCCCCGAAGGCATCGTAGGCTTTGCCATCATATGCCGTCAATTTGGCCTGCTCGCTCCAGTTGCCGGCAGCATCTCTCGTAAAGATATAGGCGGAGCCGGAATCGCTGCCATTATCGTCGTCGCCGGGAGCGCCGATCAGCGCGAGATCACCGGACAGGGAGACACTGTGTCCAAAACGGTCATCGATTGTGCCGTCCGAGGGGAGGAGTTTGGCCTGTTGAATCCAGTTGCCAGCGGAATCGATTCCGAACACGTAGACGGCGCCGGAGTCATCATCGAACGGGGCGCCCACGAGAACCGTATCCGGACCCATGGCGACACCGGCGCCGAAATTGTCATAGGCGGCAAGGTCGGAAGGCATCAGCCTGGATGACGCGAGGGTGGCAAAGGCCGCATGGCTGAACCACGCCAGAAGGAATATGAGCGCCAATTGGAGGCCAGGGGACGGATGCCCTAAGAACCGGAACGTGCCAATCCCGCAGAGGGGATTCGGTATGCCCCGAAGTAAAGATGACTGGCTTGATCGCATAATATGCCCGTGAATCCCTGGCGCTGCGCGCCGCCTGGGGTGGCGACGCCTTGGTTATTATTTTGCAAGAAGTTGTCTGACCGGACTGCCCAGAATGGAAAGACGGATTTATGACATTATACCAATAACACAGGATACTTCTATTACCTAATGATTAGTATATATTTTTTATGAAAACAGATCAAGTCTGGCAATATTCGGGGGCAGCTGGACGGTTATTCAAACGGTGATTCAACATGAGGCGCCTCACTAAATCTTGCTGGTCTTGCCCCCTTTGTCCACCGGGCGCATGTGCGGGAAGAGCAGGACGTCGCGTATGGAGGGCGAGTCCGTAAACAGCATCACCAGGCGGTCGATGCCGATGCCCTCGCCCGCCGTGGGTGGCAGGCCGTGCTCGAGGGCGCGGATGTAATCGGCGTCGAAGTGCATGGCCTCCATGTCCCCC
>Ga0256830_1002234_pt1 | contig 12936 bp, 14 predicted proteins | sample 128326metaG_FD_190537 | JGI IMG/M metagenome (GOLD analysis project Ga0256830, IMG submission 190537) | Hydrothermal vent microbial communities from Lau Basin, Pacific Ocean - 128-326 | ecosystem: Environmental > Aquatic > Marine > Hydrothermal vents | place: Pacific Ocean: Lau Basin | collected...
CCTCACCGTGGCCGGCCTGCCGATGACCGTGAAACCCGCCGAGTCCGCCTGAACCCAACACTTGAAGCATCGGTTTCAACGAAACGATTTGAACGAAACGATTTGAACAAAAGGAAAACCCTCCCGTGAACGCCGCCGAATACCCCAGCTGGCTCGATGCCGCCATTGCCGAAACCGACGCCGCCGCCGAGCGCGACGCCCTCGCCCACCAGTCCCGGCTGACCAAGCCGCCCGGCGCGCTGGACCGGCTCGAAGCCGTCGCGGTGCGGCTGGCCGCGATGCAGGGCCGGCCACGGCCCCGCGTGGACCGTGTGCAGATCGTGGTGTTCGCCGCCGACCACGGCCTCGCGGCCGAGGGCACGTCGGCGTTTCCGCAGGCGGTGACCGGCGAGATGGTGAAGAACTTCTCCGCCGGCGGCGCGGCGATCTCGGTGATGGCGCGCCAGCTCGACGCACAACTCGAGGTCGTCAACCTGGGCTGCATCAACGAGCCCGGCGAGCTTCCCGGCGTGGTGGATCGCCGGCTCGGCGCCGGCACCGCCAATGCGGCCCGTGAGCCGGCACTGAGCACCGGCCAGCTGGCACAGGCGCTGGAGGCCGGCCGCGACGCGGTGGCGCGGGCCCGGCAGGCCGGCTGCGAGCTGTTCATCGGCGGCGACATGGGCATCGGCAACACCGCGTCCGCCAGCGCGCTGGTCTGCGCGCTGCTGGACCTGCCGGCGCAGGCCGTCACCGGCCCCGGCACCGGGCTCGATGCCGACGGCGTGGCGCGCAAGGCGCGGATCATCCAGGCCGCGCTGGACCTGCACCGCCCGCAGCTGAACGGCCCGCTGGAGACCCTGCGCCGGCTCGGCGGCTTCGAGATCGCCGCGCTGGCCGGGGCCTACCTGCACTGCGCGCAGATCGGCCTGCCGGTGCTGGTGGACGGCTTCATCGCCAGCAGCGCGGCGCTGGTGGCGGTGCGGCTGCGGCCCGCGGTGCGCCAGTGGCTGCTGTTCGGACACCGCTCCGCCGAGCCCGGCCACCGGATGTTGCTGGACGCGCTGGACGCCCGCCCGCTGCTGGACCTCGGCCTGCGCCTCGGCGAGGGCAGCGGCGCCGCGGCGGCGGTGCCGCTGCTGCGCCTGGCCTGCGCGCTGCACAACGAGATGGCCACCTTCGCCGCGGCCGGCGTGTCGGAACAGGTCGCCGACTGAGCCCGCCACCATGCCCGCCAGCGTGCCCCACACCACCATCGACCTGCTGCGTCACGGCGAGCCCGACGGCGGCCCGCGCTACCGCGGCCACCGCGACGACCCGCTGACCGAGCTGGGCTGGCGACAGATGTCCGCGGCCGTCGACGGGCTGGGTGGCAGCGAGGCCGGCTGGTCGCAGATCGTCAGCTCCCCGCTGCAACGCTGCGCGGATTTTGCGCGCCAACTGGCCGGGCAGTCGGGGCTGCCGCTGGCGCTGGAACCGGACCTCCGCGAGATCCACTTCGGCCAGTGGGAGGGCAAGGACAGTGCGCAGCTACTGCGCGAGGACCCGCACAGGCTGCAACGCTACTGGGCGGACCCGCAGGCGGTGACCCCGCCCGGGGGTGAATCCCTGGCCCGGTTCCAGCAGCGGGTCGGCCGGGCATGGACGCGGCTGCTGCAACGCCATTCCGGCGGCCACCTGCTGCTGATCACCCACGGCGGCGTGATGCGGGTGCTGCTCAACACGATGCTCGGCATCCCGCCACGGGCCATGTTCGGCATCCACATCCCCTATGCCAGCCTGTCACGCCTGCGCGTCGAGCACCACCCGGACGGCGACCGCAGCCACTGGCTGTTGCACCGGGGCGCGGACTGATGCAGGCCCTGCTGACCGCGCTGCAATTCCTGACCCGCCTGCCGGTGCCGGGGCCGCGTAAACTCGACGACGCGCTGATCGGCCGCTCCGGGCTGCACTATCCGCTGGTGGGGATCGTGATCGGCGGCCTGCTGGCACTGGCCCTCGGCCTGCTGCTGGCGCTGGCCCCGGCGCCCGCCACCCAGGCCCCCGGCGTGTACGCCGCGCTGCTGCTGATGCTGTGGGTCGGGCTCACCGGCGGCCTGCACCTGGACGGCCTGGCCGACAGCGCCGACGGCTGGCTCAGCGGCGCGGGGCCGGAACGCTGCCTGGCCATCATGCGGGACCCGCGCGCCGGCAGTGGCGCGGTGATCGCGGTGGTGCTGGTGCTGATCGCGAAGTTCACCGCGCTGCAGCACCTGCTGGCCCGGGGCCCGGACATCGCGCTGTGGTTCGCGCTGGTGGCCGTGCCGGCCATCGGCCGCGGCGCGGCGCTGGGCCTGCTGCTGACCACCCCGGGCGCGCGCCGCGGCGGCCTGACCCAGGCGCTGGACGAACACCTGCCACGCGGCCCGGCGTGGGCGATACTGTGCGGGCTGGCACTGCTGGTCATCGCGGTGCTGGGGATGGCCGGCGTCGGGCTGCTGGTGGCGGTGGGCCTGTGTGTCTGGCTGCTGCGGGCGCTGATGCTGCGGCGCATCGGCGGCTGCACCGGCGACACCGCCGGCGCAGTGATCGAGTTCAGCGAGCTGGTCGCGCTGCTCGCGCTGGGCCTGGCGATCTGACTAAAGCACCACCCGGCGCGGCCGATAACCCCAGGGACCCTCCCGGTTTCGGCGCCGCCCGCTGCGCCGGCCGGGCAACACCCCACGAGGCAATTCCCATGAGCATCAGCGCACTGCAATCCGGGCTCAACGGCATCAACCAGGGCATCTCCAACATGCGCCGCGACGCGTCCGCGGTGGCGCAGGCGGTATCCCCGGCCGCCGAGCGCGCACCGAACCCGCCCGGCGTCGCGGAGTCGCTGGTGAACCTGAAGATGGATTCACTGCAGGTGCAGGCCTCGGCGAAGGTGGTGGGCTCGGTGAACCAGTTGCTCGGCCAGCTGCTGGACGAGATGGCCTGAGCTTCTCCGCAACCCCGACCACCACCCCGGCCAGCCACGATGATCCCCTCCATCGGCCCCTCCCCTTTCAATAACGCACCACCGGGCATCACGCCACGGCCGCAGCCCGGCGCCCAGGCCGGCGTGTCGACCGACGCACTGCCGGAGACCAGCGAACCCGACCCGGCCAACGGCCGCCCCGGCGCGGCGGACACCGAGGCCCTCGCCGGCTCCGCGGAGGCCCGGCGCAGCATACCGGTGCAGCCGGGGGCGCAGGGCGCCGGTACCGAGACCTCCACCGCCGCGGACAATGGCAACAACCCTGGCAACAACCCCGGCAGGCCCCGCGGTGAAGACGAGCAACGCCAGATCGACGAGCTGAAGTCCCGCGACCGCGAGGTCAGGGCCCACGAGGCCGCGCACAAGGCGGCCGCCGGCGCACTGGCGCGCGGCTCCGCCAGTTTCACCTACCAGCAGGGGCCGGACGGTCGCCGCTACGCGGTGGGCGGTGAGGTCAGCATCGACGTGTCGCCGGTGGCGGACGATCCGCAGGCAACACTGCGAAAGGCGGAGACCATCCGCGCCGCGGCGCTGGCCCCGGCCCAACCCTCGCAGCAGGACCGCTCGGTGGCGGCCAAGGCCGGCGAGATGGCGGCCAATGCCCGCGCGGAGCTGGCCAGTTCGGCACAGACACAGGTATTCGGGAAAGACGAGGCCACGGCCGGGGAAACGCCGTCGGATCGTGCCACGGCCCCCGGCATCGGGGCCTATCGACAGACCACCGACGCGACCGCGTCGGTGGATCAGGCAGGTGGGCGGCTGAACCTGTCCGTTTGAGCCGGAGGGCTCAGGAGGGCAGGAAATCGATGGGGTAGGTCACCACCATCTGTTCCACGTCGCGGGCACCAAAGTTCAGCATCTTGATGCGCGAGATGAGCTTGCGTTCCAGCCGCTTGTTGTTCAGTTCACTGGAGACGATCTTGCAGGCCACCACCCGGCCGGACGGCGCGATGGTGATCTCCAGCACCACCTTGCCCTGCAGCGTGGGGTCCTTGCGCAGCGCACGGCTGTACAGCGAATAGATCGCGCCCTTGTTGCGGTCGAACACCAGGGACACCTCTTCATAGGTGCGCGACGGCTTGGAGCCGCCGCTGCCGGGCGACGGCTTCGGCCCGGCCTTGGCCACCATCTCCACGGGACTCTCCACCTTGGTGGTATCCCGTCCCGCCAGCGCGCTGCGGCCGACACCGCTGCTCAGGCGCGAGGTATCGATGCCGCCACTGCCGCTGGTGCCCGAGGTCAGCACGTTGCGCTTGAAGGTCTTGGCCGCGGTGGCACCCTTGGCCAGCGGCTTGCTCTTGTTCAGGGACTTGGTGACCGGGGTGTCGCGCAGGTCCGCCAGTTCATCGGCGAATGCCAGCAGGCCGGTGCTGGCCGCCTTCTTGCGCGCCTCGGCGATGCGGTCAACCTCGGGCTTGGGCTCGACCTTCTTGGGCTTGGCCTGCTGCTTTTTCTTCTTCGGTGGTTTCTTTTCTTCCTTTTTCTTGGGTTCCTTTTTCTTCTCCACCTTCTTCGGCGCCGGCTTTGGCTTGGGCTTTTTCTTCTCCACCAGCATCTGCGCCAGCCGTGGTGGCAGCTGTTCGACCTTGTCGCGGTCCGGCTCCGGGACGGGGATGAACGGGATCGCGACGCTGAACACCAGGGTCAGCGCCAGCGTGACCGTCATGGCCTTCCTCAACAGGCCATCGTCGGCTTCGAGGGAAGTCCACGGCAGATCGAAAAGGCGATAGGTGCTCACGGCCACGTGCGACTACCCTTCACCCGATTTGCGCAGCACGGCCAGCGAGATGTTGCTGTAACCGGCCTTGGTACAGGTAAGCATGATTTTCTTCAGCAATTCGAACGGAATTTTCTTGTCGCCCATGATGGTGACCTCACGCGGCACGGGCTTGCCGTCGGGCGTGGTCGCGACCACGGTGCGGCTGGCCAGTCGCTCCAGTTCCCGCGTCAGCGGCTTGATCTCGGTCACCGACGGGCTACTGACATCTTTCACCGACGCCACCTTGCGACCCTGCACGACGATGTTGGCATCGCTGACCATGACCACGACGTTTTCCTTCGGCAGCTGGTCGGACACCGACTCCGGCAACTGGATCTGCTTCGCATTGGGCAGGTCCGTCACCGACGACGAGCTCACCAGCAGGAAGAACACCAGGATGGTGAATATGTCCATCAGCGACACCATGTTCAGCGCCGCTCCGCGCTTGGTGCGCGCATGATGGCGCGACATGCGCTTGGCGCGGCGGGACTTGTTCATGGCGCGTCACCGATGGCGATTTGCGGGAACAGCTCCTTTCTCACCGCCGATGCCATTTCAACCACCTCGACCGAACGCACCGTGTCCATGGACTGAACCAGCAGGTCGTAGGGGATTTCCGGCTCCAGCAGCAGGGTGATGTTCTGCTTCTTCGGGAAGCGCGCCTTGAGTCGCATCAGGGTGTTGGAAAGGGTCTTGAAATCGTGCTTGCCATTCACGTTCGGAATGGACTGGATGACGCCACCGATGGTGTCTGCAAGCACCAGCTTGTCCTTGCGAACGATCACCTCGAAATTGCGTTCCTTCTTTTGGGGCTTGTTGGGCTGCGCCGAATTGTCCGGCGGTAGGTTCAACTCCAGGATCGAGAGATTGGAAAATACCGCGGACAGCAACAGGAACGGCACCAGCACCACCATCAGGTTCATGAAGGCGGTGATGTTGAGTTCCGGCGCCTCGGGAACCGAGCGCCTGACGCGACTTCTGACGGACATCTGTATGGACCCCGGCTAGTCGGTCGACCGGGCGGACTCGCTGCGGAACTCGGTGATCGCGTTCAGGAACTTCACCGTTGCCATTTCCATGCTGTCCACCAGTTCGGTGGTCTTGGTCTGCAGCACGGTGTACATCAGCAGCAACGGGATCGCCGCCATCAGGCCGAACGCGGTGGTGTTCATCGCCACGGAGATACTCGCCGACAGCAGGTCGGCCTTGTCCGCCGGGTTGGCATTGGCCACCGCGGTAAAGGCCTGGATCAGGCCGATGATGGTGCCCAGCAGGCCCAGCAACGTGGCGAGATTGGCATAGGTGGCGAGGTAGTGGGTACGTTTCTCCAGGCGGGGAATGACCTCCATCAGTCCCTCTTCCATCGCGATCTCGATGTCGTCACGGCGCTTGGTCACCCGCAGCCGGCTCAGGCCGTAGGACAGTATCTTGCCCACCTCGGTCTTCGAGCGGCTGCTCAACGCCATCGCCTGGTCATAGTTGTTGGCCTTCACCAACGGCGTGAGCTTCTCCCACATGGTGCGGTTGATACGCTTGGCGGCGCTGAGATAGACGTAACGCTCCACGGCAATGCCAATGCCCACCGCAAACACCAATACGATGGGGTACATGAACCACCCACCCTCCTGGAAAAATTTTACGGCTGCATTAAAGACTTCCATATTTATCTCCTTACCTCACACATTATTGGCGTCCGCGATACCGGCACCCTATAAGACACACCCTGAGCATGCAAAAGGTTCCAGCTTCGGCGCCGGTGCCTGCGTCAACAACCTCCGATGGATTCTTGGCTGGCAGCTACGGGCCCAAAATGTCCATTGTTGCCAATCTTGAACATTTCGAATCTCGTATCTGCGCGCCCGGAATAATCAGGGGTTCCTTAATTCTAAAACCGGTGGATTCGTGCCGCGCACCCGAAACCGTTTCTCCCCGCGCCGGGTACCCACTGAAGTAGCGGCCTAAGATGGCAAACTTTCAATGCGAATTGAATGATGGGCTTCACAAATCCGGAAAAATCGCTGCACCCAGTCCAACATGTGGGGCGGCAGACCGAACATCATCCGGTTTCAGTTAGGATCGGCACCCCGTCCGCCGAGATCGCCTGCTACTCGCGTGGTGCGATTTTCTAATTCATGTATCCGTGTATCACTTCCCTGTCTTAGCGCGGAACAGTATTTCGTAGTATCCGACCTGGCGCCGGAAAAGATCCGGGTCCAGGGCCTCCCAAGCCGTATCCATCGAGCTGCTGCCGGCGCCGCCGGCCAGGGCTCCCAGTCGCGCACTTTTCCACGGCACGATGTAAAGCACCTTGGGCAATTCCCGGCTGCCGATGATCGCGTCAGCCTCCAGGTTCAGGCGATCTTCCGCAAGGCCCGGCAACGCGACCAGCGCCGGCAAAAGCGCCGCAAGGGCTGTTATTTTACTCTTCTGCCCAGCTCTACGATCCATTTCTTGGCCTCGGCATCCTCTTTGCCAGTCTGCTGCTTGGTGAGTTCCTGATACCGCCTGTAATGGCTCAATGCCTCGGACAGTCTACCCATGTACAGCTCCAGCAGGATGCCAAAGTTGCGGTGAGCATAAGCGTAATCGGGATCGATCTGCAAGGCCTTTTCATAGTAGCCGCTGGCCTCCTTGAACTTGCCTTCGTTGCGACTGATGATACCGAGATAGTTCAGGCTCACCGCGCTCTTGGGGTTGATCTCCAGCGCTTTTTCGAATGCGCTACGCGCGACATCGAACTTGCCCGCGCGATAGTAGATGATGCCCAGGTTGACCTGCGGGCCAGAGAGGTCGGGAAACTGCTCGCGCAGCGCCAGCAATTGTTTTTCCGCCACCGCGTCCTTGCCGGCGCGCACCGAGGCCAACGCTTTTTCAAAGGCCGCCGTGGCCCTGGGATCCACCTTCGGCACATCGGCCTCCACGGCCTGCCCCTGTTCGAGTGACTCATCGAAAGACCCCTGAGTGGCACAACCCGCCAGCACCAGGACCACCAGCCCCCCGAGCCAGCCTGCGCGGGAAGATCGACGCGCGGCGCCGGAAATCATAACATCAAGTAGCAACAAACGGATCTCTCCACAAAATATCCCCGCACCGGCCTCAGTAAATCGGTTGCGCAAACAGCTCGCCCTTCTCGGCCTTCGCGTAGCGCACCGGGCTCAACTCCCTGAGCTTGTCCAGGCTCTTCCTTACCCACTCGTCGTAGGTACCTTCGGCAATGCGCCCCACGTTGGTTTCGTGAATGTTAATCGACTTCTCCTCAAAGGGATAGGATTGCTCCTCGAGCAGAATTTCGTATTGTTCGAGTTCCTCTTCGGTCAGGCCGGAGGGGCGCTCGGAGCCCATCAGGTCCTGGCTGAACTCGTTGTAGATCTCGGCCACCCAGTAGACGGACGCGGTGGTGACCTCGGCGATACCAAAATCCGCCGCCACCATCAGCGCATCCACTGCCGCCTGCATTTTCTTTTTCTTGCGTTTCAGGTTTTCGCGCAGCGGCTCCACCAGCTTTACCGACTGAAATGCCAGCAGCGCCGGCCGCGCCAGTTCGTAGGCCGCCTTCGCAGCCAGGTACCGGGTGCGCGCGGTGCGCTGACCCGGGTTGTCCTTGTCGTTTCGAACGATCTCTTTCAGCCAGTGTATCCGCTGCGTTTCACGCCCATCGGCCGCGTACAGTTCCACCAGTTTCTGACGCGCCTCGGTGGCCTGCTCCAGCGGCCTGGGAAACAGGCGCACGTAGCGTTGATAGATGTCCACCAGTTTCTGTTTGTCGCCGATTTTTTCGTACAGTTCCGCGGCCTGCCACAGGGCCGCCCGCTTGCGTTCGGGATCATCGATGGTCGGCACCATCCCCAGCAGTTCCTCGGCGGCCTCGAGCGGCTGATTGATGGCCAGATAGGCCGTGACCAGGTTGGCCGCCACCCGTGACGAGAGCGGGTGCCCGGCGTTGGCCCGGCGAAACGCGAGAAACTCGCGTATTGCGCCGTTCCAGTCCTTCGCCTCCATCATCGCCGCGGCGATATCGAATTCCGCCGACACCGTGACTCCGGAACCCGGCGACACCTGCGCGACACGGGAGAACTGCACGATGGCCGCCTTCAGGTTGCCCTTGGAGCGCATGTACTCGCCCTGCTTGTACACCGCGGCCGCAAGCCCTTCTTCCAGCGCCTTGCGGCTGGGGTCGTTTTTACCGATCAGGCTCAGTGCGACCTTGTAGGCCACCTCGGCGCGGGTGTAGTCACCGTTCTCGAATTCGGCGCGGGCGATGATCTTCCACGCGGTACGCCGGGTGTCCGCGCTGGGGTCCACGGACAGTTCCAGGATTTGTCGCGCGGCCACCGCAGCCTGCGAATATTTCTTCAGCGCAAACATGTCCTGCGCGGCCTTGGTCAGCACGCGCGCGGCGCGCTTGTCGTTGGGAAAGGTCTTGCCGAAACGCATTGCACTGCCCACCGCCAGGCGACTCCAGACCTGTTTCTGTTTTCCGGTCGCGCGTTTTTCCTGCTCGGCGTAGGCCAGCAGGGCCGCGTACCCGGCCTCGGCATCCTTGCGGAAACGCAGGTACTGGTAGGCGGTCTTTTCGTATTCCTTCGCCGCCTGCTCGAACTGGCCGGCCTCGAACAACAGTTCGGCAAACAGGAAATTCAGTTTCTGCGCGTTGTCGCTCTGGCCGAACCAGCGCAGGTACTGGCGATACAGCAGGAACGCGCGCTGGTAGGCCTCCGGGCTAGCGGACTTCTGCGCCTCGACATGATTGCTGCGAACCACGTCTTCGAGATTGCGACGCAGGGCCTTTCTGAGCCTGGCGAGCACCGTGTCCTCGTGTTCCTGGTAGCGTTTCCAGTAGGGCCCGTTGACGCGATAGCGTTTCACGAAATCACGCTTCATGTTCAGCAGCATGCTGGCATAGCCGGCCGACGCGTAGGTTTCGATGGCCCTGGCGTCGAACTCGAACGCGCGCTCGTGCATCGGGAAATTTCTCGCAAACGCGGCAAAGGTGTCGGCGGCGTCACGGATGCGCCCCTTTTCCAGGTAGTGTTCGCCCAGTTGCCGGTAGACCCGCAGCTCGTAGTCACGCCGCCCGGTGCGATCGAAGAAGGCCTTCACCGCGCCGGCGCCGCCCAGTTCGACGAAGCCCAGGATCGCGACGCGGAACACGTCGTCCACCAGTTCGCGGTCGCCACGGCTCAGATCCTTGCGCTGCTTGCGATCCACCAGCCGGAAGAAGGATTCCAGCGCCGGCTCGAATTTTTCCTGTTTGAAATAGGACCAGCCGTGCTTGGTCAGCGCCTTCTCGAAATAGGCCGAGTCGGGATTGGCCAGCATGGACTGCCGGTAGGCCTGTTCCGCCTGCTTGAAATGACGCCGGTCGAACAGCAGCTCGCCGAGTCGGAACTGCAACTCGTCCCGGTTTGCGGCCAGCGGGTCGATGGCCAGCAGGCGCTTCATCGCGGCGATGGCCTTTTCCTTGTCGGCGGCCTGCTCGTAGGCCTTGGACAGCTGATACAGGATTGCCGGCTCGTGCGGGCCGCCGGCCGCGGCCTTCACCGCATCCTCGTAGAGCTTTATCGCACCGCGGTAGGTGACGCGCCTCAGGTTCTCCACGTCGGCGTCTTCCTGGCGCTGGCCCTTGCCCTCGCCAAACACCTCCAGTTGTTTCTGGAAGCGTTCCTCGCTGCGTTCCAGCTCCAGGTCCGCGAGCCGGCGCAGGGCCTCCACCTTCTTGTCCTGCTCCTGGGAACCGGCCATGAACTCCCAGTAGCTGTCCATGGCCTTGTCGCGGGCGCCGACGATGGGCGCGTCGGTCTGGATCTCCACCTCCAGTTCGCCCAGGTCACCGAGCGTCTTCTTCTCCGCGCAGCCCTGCAGGGACAGCAGGATCACCGGGATCAACAGGTAGCTAGCCCGCATCACTCCCCTCCCCAGCGCTTGGCCGCATAGTCGTAGATCTGGGCCATCGAAAATCGCGCTTCACCGGCATAACCCACCAGACGCTGCTTGCGCCGGTTCAGTTCCGCGCTGGCCAAGCGGGTCATATGGTCGCCGAGCCGCTGCCGGGTCGTCGTCAGCCTGTCCTTCAGTGCCGCGATGCGGGCCTGCAGGTCGGCGCGGCGCCCCGGGGCGAGGCTGGCGTTGGCGGCGAGTTGCGTGTTCCACCGCGCCGTCTCGTCCAGCGCACGGCCGACGCGGACATAGTTCTCCAGTATCTCCCGGAACTCGTGGGTGGAAATCAGCGGCCACAGGTGCCGGGCCCCGGGCACCCCGGACAGATCGGTGAGATCCCGGTGCCCCCCGTCATCGGCCTCGCCGGCCATGCGCGCCGCCAGACCCTCCACCAGCGCGCCGCTGGAGACCTCGGCCTCGACGGCGCGAACCCGCTGCATCTCCTCGCGATAGGCCTGCAGCGCGGATTGGTAGTACTCCAGTGACTGCTTCAGCGCCTCCAGCTTGCCGAACGCGTAGGGCACCGCCAGCAGGCCGTCCAGCACCGACGGGTCGCTGGCGTCGCGTCCCACCAGCTGCATCCACGGCACCAGGGCCTTCTTGTAGTCACCGCGGGCGGCATGGGCGCGCCCGAGTCCGAGCAGGGCCTTGTTGGACAGCGGGCCGTGCAGGCGGGTCACATTGAAATAGCGCTGCGCCACCTCCGGCTGCTGCTGGGCGAGGTAACTGAAGGCCAGGGTCAGGTTCGCCTTGTCCCGCAGGGCCTGAATCTCGGCGCTGTCCCCCGGCAGCCTGCCCACCGCCTCGAGCATCGCGCGGCCCTGCTGTTCCCGTCCTCGCCGGAACAGGGCCACACCGAGATTGAAGCGCCCGTAGGTGGCCCATGGCGACGCGGGGCCGTCGTCCCCGGACAGCGCCTGCAGGCGGCTCAGGCGCTGCGCGGCCTCGTCGAGACGCTCGTCCTGCAGCAACAGCAGGGACGACAGCAGCAGGCGTTCCCGCTCCTGCGGTGGCGGCAACTCGCCCTCCACCTGTGCCAGCGAACGCAGCGCCTCGTCAGGCAGGCCGTGACGAAACTGCGCCCGGGCCAGTTGGAACCACGCCAGGTCGCGTACCGCCCGCGGCTGGCCCATGTCCGCCATCAGGTAGAACGTCTCCGCGGCCTGGTAGTGGGCGTCGTTGGCCAGGTACATGCCCGCCAGCACCAGCCGCGCCTGGGCCGGGGGGCCGGCGATGCGTCCGCGGGCGCGATCCGCCAACACCCGGCTGATGGCCGCGGCGGGCCGGCCCATCAGCAGTTCGAACTGGGCGGCCCGCAGGCGGGGGTCCTGTATGCCATCCCAGGCCACGACGCCCCGCTCCACGGACGCCAGGGCAGCGCCGCAAAACAGCGCGAAGGCCATCCACAACACGGAGAGAGGGAGAAAATACCGCAACACAGACAAGACTACTTCCACTCCTTCAACGTGAACTCGGGAGGGTTCCTCGGTTTCCCGTTCTCGGCGGCGGGGCCGGGCGCAAGACGCAGCTCCACCACGCGCGGCCCGCCGCCGGATACGAAATCGAGACTCACCTGGCGCTGGAAGTCGGCCTGCCGGGGCACGCGCGCGAACAGGGTCGCCACCAGCCGGTGCCGGCCGGCCGGCAACTCGCCGCGAAACAGCGGGTGGGCGCCACCCCGCTTCAACGCATCCCGCTCCTTGTCGCTGTAACGGTGATCCCGCGCGATCTCGCCATCCAGTTGCAGGCGCACGGCCTCGATCCGAACCTGCGGATCCGGCGCCAGCGACACCACCACCTCCAACAGGTGCCTGGACGACACCGCGGCGGACGCTTCCAGCCCGGCCACTTCCGCCCCCAGTTCCAGCGCCTCGACGAGCACCTTCTCCGCCTCCGCATCCAGTTGCCGGAACGACGACTCCGGCGACGCCCCGGCGACGCCGACGACCAACACCGTCACCAGCAGCATCCCTGCCCAAATCCGTTTCATCGCCCCCCGCCCATGTTTTTCCGAGCCCCCGAGCATACCCCATCACCCCCGGCAACCCAACGCCGACGGCCTGCCGGGCGCGGCTGGATAGCGGCAATCCCGCACAAAATATCAGTTTCAATCCGGGGGGCCGATATCGTAAAATGCGCCCCCGACGGAACATCCCTCGTCAAAAGGAATCGCGACCCGATGCATCAAACTACCGAACACGACGGTCCCGTTGTGGTTTCCGCGAACCCGCGCGCCACCCACGGCCGAAAATGGCGGGGCCTG
>Ga0256830_1002235_pt1 | contig 12936 bp, 10 predicted proteins | sample 128326metaG_FD_190537 | JGI IMG/M metagenome (GOLD analysis project Ga0256830, IMG submission 190537) | Hydrothermal vent microbial communities from Lau Basin, Pacific Ocean - 128-326 | ecosystem: Environmental > Aquatic > Marine > Hydrothermal vents | place: Pacific Ocean: Lau Basin | collected...
GTGCGCAACGCCACCGCCGGCGTCAATGCCGTCCTGCGCTCCCTCGAGCTCGGGCCGGAGGACGAAGTCCTGGTCAGCGACCACGAGTACAACGCCAGCCGCAACGCCCTGGACTTCGTCGCCGGCCGCGCGGGGGCGAGGGTCGTGACGGTCTCCCTCCCCTTCCCGCTGCAGGACCCCGGCCAGGTCCTCGAGGCCTTCCTCGGGTCGGTGACGCCGCGCACCCGCCTCGCCCTGGTGGACCACGTGACCAGCCAGACCGGCCTGGTCCTTCCTCTGGCCGAACTCGTCCAGGCCCTGCGCGAGCGCGGCGTCGAGACCCTGGTGGACGGCGCCCACGGACCGGGAATGCGGCCCCTGGCCCTCGAGGACCTGGGCGCCGCCTTCTACACCGGCAACGCCCACAAGTGGATCTGCGCCCCCAAGGGCGCGGCGCTTCTCTACGTGCGGCCGGACTGGCAGGAGCGCATCCGCCCGACCTCCATCAGCCACGGGGCCAACACCCGGAGAGCCGGCCGCAGCCGCTTCCATGACGAGTTCGACTGGACCGGAACGGAGGACCCGACGCCCTGGCTCTGCGTCCCCCGCGCTCTCGAGGTGATGGGCGGGCTCTTTCCCGGGGGCTGGGAAGAGCTCCGGCGCCGCAACCGGGAGCTGGTTCTGGAAGGGAGGGCCGTCCTCTGCGAAGCCCTCGGGCTCACGCCGCCGGCGCCCGAGTCCATGATCGGAAGCCTCGCCTCGGTGCCCCTCCCCGACGGCCGGCCGAGAGAAGGGCCGGCAGGCGCTCTGTACGACGATCCCCTCCAGGACCTCCTGCGCGAGGAGCACCGCATCCAGGTGCCGGTGATCCCCTGGCCGGCAGCGCCGCGGCGGCTGCTCCGCATCAGCGCCCAGGCCTACAACCGGCCGGAGCAGTACCACCGCCTGGCCGGCATCCTGCACGAGCTCCTGGCATCCGCCCGGGGCTGAGCGGCGGGGAGGATCAGTCCGCCGCAGACGCGGCCGGGCAGATGCCCCGGAAACGGCAGCGCGGGCAGGCGGCGGGTGCGCCGTCCGCCGGCCAGTGCTCCTCGACGAAGACGTCCGCGTCGGGATCGTAGTGGACCTCCATCATGGCGCGCACGCTCTCCGACATGCGGTCCTGGGCGGCGCTCAGCTCGTCGATCTCCACCGGGAAGGACTGGACCCGGCCCTCGCGCAGGTAGGCCGCATGCAGGTGGATGGCCTCCGGATCCGCCGACCACTTCTCGCAGGCGTAGAGGGCGTAGGTCAGGAGCTGGAAGCGGTCCTCCTCCCGAGGCCGGCCGGTCTTCCAGTCGTAGATGTGGATGCGCCCGTCCTCCCGGCAGGCGAAGTCCGGCACCGCGTAGATCCTGGTGCCGAGAAATACATAGGTGTCCATGGCCTCCACGGCAAGCCAGCTCTCCGGATCCCCGTCGCGGACCGGCGCCAGCTGCGGCAGGCCGACGAAGTTGCGCGCGCTCTTCTCCAGGGTGGCGCGGGCGGCCCCGGTCTCGGCCTCGCCCAGGGGCAAGCCGTAGTGATGCTCCTCCAGGTGCACCCTCTTGTTCGGCCGCGCCTTCCAGTCGCCGCCCTGGCTCTGGCGCCAGCCCTGGCGGAAGCGTTCCCGTGCCTCTTCGAAGAGCTCCTGGGCGTCCATGCGGTAGCCCTCGGCACGGCGCCGGAGCCAGGTCGCCACGGCCTCGTGGACGCAGCTTCCGGCCAGGGCCGCAAGGCTGGTGAGATTCTTGTGGACCATGGCCGTGTAGCGCTCCGCCGGCGGGTCCTCCTTCCACCAGCCCCAGGAGCGGTAGCGGGCGTACCAGTACTCGCGCTTGCAGCGCTCGAACTCCCGAGCGCGGCTCGCGGACCAGGAGAGTTCGCACTTCAGGTCGGCCAGAGCCACGCCCGCAGTCTAGCCGCAGGCCGCAGGTGTTCCCAGCCGCCGCGGTGCAGGCTCCGGTAACTCAGTGACGGAAGTGGCGCCGGCCCGTGTGCACCATGCAGACGCCCTGGGCCGCGGCCGCCCGGGTGACCTCCTCGTCGCGCCTCGAGCCGCCGGGCTGGGCCACGGCGACGACCCCGGCCGCGGCCAGGACCAGGACGCCGTCGGGGAAGGGGAAGAAGGCGTCGCTTCCCGCCACCGCGCCGCGGGCGCGCTCGCCGGCCTTCTCCACGGCGATGCGGGCGGAATCCACGCGGCTCATCTGGCCGGCGCCCGCTCCCACCAGCATGCCGTCCCGTACCAGGCAGACGGCGTTCGACTTCAGATGCTTGACCAGGGTCTGGGCCAGGCGCAGGTCCTGCTCCCGGCCTTCGGGGAGCGGCACCTCGCCCTGGACCTGCAGGTCCTCCTGGAAGGCCGTCGCCCGGTCCGGCTCCATGGCCAGGATCCCGCCCTGGATGCGGCGCAGCTCCAGGCCGCGGCCGGCCTCCCGGAGGTCCGGGATCTCGACCAGGCGCACACTCTTTCCCCACTTCGGGCGGGTGCGCAGGATCTCCACGGCCTCTGCCTCGAAGGCCGGAGCGGCCACCGCCTCGACGAAGCGGCCGCCGCCGGTGAGGAACTCCGCACAGGCGGCGTCCACGGGGACGTTCAGGGCGATGACCGAGCCGAAGGCGCTCAGGGGGTCGCCCTCCCAGGCCCGCTCCAGGGCCCCGGCGGCGTCCGGCCCCACCGCCGCACCGCAGGGGTTGGTGTGCTTGACCACGACCGCTGCCGGGGCGGGCAGGTCGGCGACCGCGCCCACCGCCCCGTCGAGGTCCAGGTAGTTGTTGTAGGAGAGTTCCTTGCCGCCCTCGCGGACCCGCGCTGCGCCGAGTCCGCCCCCGCGGGCGCCGCCCAGGCGGTAGAGGGCCGCGCGCTGGTGCGGGTTCTCGCCGTAGCGCAGGACCGTCTGGCGCTCCAGGGCCAGGGTCAGGCGCACGGGCAGGATGTCCTCCCCGGTGCCCTCGCCCTCGGACGCGAACCAGGCGGCGATGGCGGCGTCGTAGGCGGCGGTGCGGGCGAAGGCCCTGCCGGCCAGGCGCCGGCGCGTGGCGCGGGTCACGCCGCCCTCGCGGAGTTCCTCAAGAACCGTCCCGTAGTCGGCGGGGTCGCAGAGGACGGTCACCGCGTCGTGGTTCTTCGCCGCCGACCGCAGCATGGAAGGGCCGCCGATGTCGATCTTCTCGACGATGTCCTGGCGGCTGCTCGAGGGATCGGCGACGGTCTCCTCGAAGGGATAGAGGTGGACGCAGACCAGGTCGATGGGCTCGATCCCGTGCTCGGCCATGGCTTCGCGGTGGCTCGGCAGATCGCGCCGCCCCAGGAGGCCGCCGTGGATCTTCGGGTGCAGGGTCTTCACCCGGCCGTCCAGCATCTCCGGGAAGCCGGTGTGCTCCGAGACCTCCCGGGCCTCGATCCCGGCCTCGCGCAGGGCACGCAGGGTGCCGCCGGTGGAGAGGATCTCGGCCCCGAGGGCGGCGAGCTCGCGGGCGAAGTCCACGATCCCCTCCTTGGAGAAGACGCTGAGCAGGGCCCGGCGCACGGGCATCCGGTCCGGGAGGGTCTCGGGCATGGTCTGGGCGGCGGTCTCAGGCATGGGCGGATCGGGAGCGCAGGTACTCCTCCATGAAGGCGTCCAGGTCGCCGTCGAAGACGGCCTGGGTGTTGCCGGTCTCGTGGCCGGTGCGGTGGTCCTTGACCATCTGGTAGGGATTCAGGACGTAGGAGCGCATCTGCGAGCCCCAGGCGATCTCACCCTTGTCGCCGTACATCTTCTTGAGCTCCTCGTCCCGCTCGCGTTCGCGCAGTTCGTAGAGCTTCGCCATGAGCATGCGCATGGCGGTGGCCCGGTTCTTGTGCTGGCTGCGCTCGTTCTGGCACTGGACGACGATCCCCGTGGGCAGGTGCGTGATGCGCACCGCCGACTCGGTCTTGTTCACGTGCTGGCCGCCGGCGCCGCTGGCGCGGTAGGTGTCCACGCGCAGTTCCTCGTCGCGGATCTCGATCGGCGCAGCCTCGTCGAAGACCGGCATGACCTCGACGGCGGCGAAGGCGGTCTGGCGGCGTGCGTTGGCGTCGTAGGGGGAGATGCGCACCAGGCGGTGCACGCCGCGCTCGGCCTTGAGGTAGCCGTAGGCATAGGGGCCCTGGACCTCCAGGGTCGCGTGGCGGATGCCGTCCTCTTCGGCCTCCAGGACCTCGAGAAGCTCGGTGTCGAAGCCCTTGCGCTGGCACCAGCGCTGGTACATGCGCAAGAGCATGGCAGCGAAGTCGCAGGCGTCCGTCCCGCCGGCGCCGGCCTGGATGGTCAGGTAGCAATCCCGATGGTCGTTCTCACCACCGAGCATGACCTGGAACTCGAGGTCGGCGACCCTGCGCGCGGCCGCGTCCACGAGTTCGGCGACCTCGGCCTCATGCTCCGAGGCCTCGCCGCTCTCCTCGGCGAGCTCAGCCAGGGCCTGGGCGTCGGCCAGCGCGGCGGAGGCAGCCTCCACCGGCTCGACCACGGCCCGCGCCAGCTTCAGGCGCTGGATGGTCTCCTGGGCCGACTCCTGGTCGTCCCAGAAGCCGCCTTCGGCCATGGCCCCTTCGAGCTCGTCCTGGATCTTCCGCTTCTGGAAGTAGTCAAAGACTCTCCTTGATCTGCTGCAGGCGGCGCTCGAGTTCGGCGATGCGGTCGAGATGAGGCTTCATGGCTCGGGGGGGGCGGCAGCAGCTGCGGATGGCCGGACGGCGAGGGAGGAAGAGGCCGCCGGCAGGGCCCCAGGGTACCGTCGAGGCCGCCGTGACGCCCCTTCCCGCCCCCTCCGCCGCCCCCGAGGCGCAGGCGCGCCGGGTCCGCTTCGAGCGCCCCGGCCGGCCGCCGGCGGTGCGCCCCGCCGACGGCCGGATCGCAGTCCTCGACCTCGCCTTCCCCGCCGAAGGAGCGGAGGCGGTCCTCGCCTGGGCCGGAGACCTGGGCGAGCGGCTGGCGGCCTGGATCGACCACCACGACCACGAGGCCTGGGCGGCCGTGGCCGGCGACCCGCGTTTCGTCCTCGTGCCCCGCGCCGAGGCGCCGGCCTGCCCGCCGCTGGTCACCCCCGAGCGCGTCCAGGGCCTGGGCCCCGCCCGGACCCTCATCGCCCACGGCGACCTGGACGGGGTCCTGGCCGCCGCCCGCTGGCTGCTCCTCGAGCAGGAGCTTCCGGTCCCGGCCTGGCTGGACCCCGACTCCATCGCCGCCGACACGCGCAGCGGCCCCCTCAGTCCCCGCGGCGCGCGCCTGGATCGGGCCCTGCGCGGTCTCCCTCACAAGGACGGCCTGCGGCGGGCCCTGATCGCCTCGGTCCTCCACGAGGGGCGGGGCCGGGACGAGCCGCCGGAGCTCCGGGAGCGCATCGACCGGGCGGTCGGCGTCCACGAGCGGGTGCTCCGGGCCACCGGCGAGGTGCGCGGCCGCTACGCCCGGCTCCTGGAGGACCTCCCCGGCGCGGAGAGGGCCTGCCTCGTGGACCTGCGTCCCCTGCCCGGCGACCTCCGCCTGGACCTGACCGCCCTCATGCTGCCCCTGCAACAGGAGGCCGATTTCGTCGTCGTCCTCGCCCGCGGCCGCGGCGGCCGGCGCAAGATCGTCGTCAGCACCGATCCGGCCCGAAGCGGCCTCGATCTGCGCCGGGAGTTCGGGCTCCAGGGCTTCGCCCCCTTCCGCGTGCACGTCCCCGAGGCCCCGCTCCTGCGCCGCCTGCCCTCGCCGGAGCTGGCCCGCGTCCTGGGGCGGCGCTTGTAGGCCCGCCCTCAGGTGCGCAGGGCCTCGAGGCGCTCGCGCAGAGCATGGTAGAGGGGCGTGTTGCAGGCGAGCGTCAGCTCCAGGAGGCCCTTCTCGGTCTCCTCCAGATACTCGCGCCGCCGCTCCTCCTCCATTCCGGAGTCCTCGAGGGTGTGCAGGTTGTCCAGGCGGTCGGCGCTGCGCACGATCTGGGCGTCCCGCGGCGCCCAGGCGAGCTTATCGAAGTGGGCCATGCAGACCTCGTGCCAGGTCTGGCCGTCCTTCGGCCGCGGCAGGGTCAGGGCCCGCACGAGATCGGCCGTGCGCACGCCGAAGGTCTCCTCGATCTCCTCGGCCGAGAGGGCGGTGTCCTCGAGGGCGTCGTGGAGGAGGGCGGCACACAAGGCCGTCGGGTCCTGGACGCCGGCCAGTTCCACGAGGATGAGGGCCGTGCGCAGCGGATGGCGGACATAGTCCGTCGTGTCCTTGCGCTCCTGTCCCTCGTGGATGCGCCGGCTGAGGGCGACGGCCTCGTGCACCGGCGGCCAGGTGTCGCGTCCGACATGCTCGAGGAGCCGCTCCTCGAGGGCCTCGGCGTCCAGTTCGTAGAGCTCGCGGAGGTCGCTCATGCTTCGTCCCGTTGGATCACTTCCACCGTGCCGTCGGGCCGGCCTTCGATCAAGGTCTGGCACAGCCCGAGGAACAGCCCGGCCTCCAGGACACCGGGGATCGCGAGCAGGCGTCCGTGCAGATCCTCGGGGTCGGCGATGCCCTCCGGGAAGCGGCAGTCCAGGATCCAGTTGCCGTTGTCCGTGGCGAAGGGCCGGGCGGCCGGCTCTTCCCCCCGGGTCCGCAGGAAGGGCTGACAGCCGAGAGCCGACACCTTGCGCATGGTGACCGTGGCGCCGAAAGGCAGGATCTCCACGGGCAGGAGGAAGGACCTCCCGAGAACCTCCACCCGCTTGCCCTGGCCGACGACGATGACCACCCGGCGCGCTGCGCCGGCGACGATCTTCTCCCGGAGGAGAGCGCCGCCGCCGCCCTTGACTAGGCGCAGGGCCGGGTCCACTTCGTCGGCACCGTCCACCGCCAGGTCCAGGACCGGATCGGTGTCCAGGTCCGTGAGTGGAATCCCGAGCTGCCGCGCCCGGACGGCGGTCTCTTCGCTGGTGGGGACACCGCGGAGACTCAGGCCCTCCTCCCGGATGCGGTCCGCCACGGCCTCCAGGAAGGGCGCCACGGTGCTGCCGGTGCCCAGGCCGAGGACCATGCCGTCGGCGACCTCCGCCGCCGCCGCCCGTCCCGCCGCCTCCTTGGACCGCTCGACGTCGCTCATGGAGGGATCATCCTAGGTCCGCCCGCCGGGCCCTGCAGCCGGCCGCCACCAGGAGCCGAGGAAGGATTCCGCCTTCCGCTCCGCGCACCCGTGGCTTATCATGCGGGGACGTCAAATGAGACTCAGTCGCAACAACCACCCTGCGGGCGGGGCCCCGGGCTCCGAAGGGCACCTCGCCGACCTGGCCCGGGCCGGGCCGGGGGCCGCGGGGGTGGTCCGCGACATCGAGGGGAACGGCGCCACCGCCGAGCGGTTGCGGGCCCTGGGCTTCGTGCCGGGCACCGAGGTCCGCTACCTGCGCCGGGCGCCCCTCGGCGAGCCCCTGGTCTTCGAACTGCGCGGTTTTCGCCTGTGCCTGCGGCGCCCGGAGGCCCGCCGCATCCGGATCCGCCGCCTCAGCCCCGCCGAGGCTTGAAGAGCTGCGCCGCCCCCGCGGAGCGTCCCCGGGACGCCGCCCGGCCCGCGGATCGCGGGGGCCGGCCCCTCTTCGCCCTGGTCGGCAGCCCGAACTCCGGCAAGACCACCCTCTTCAACGCCCTTACCGGCCACCGCGCCCGCACCGGCAACTACCCCGGGGTGACCGTGGAGCGGCGCGAGGGCCCGGCCCGCACGCCGGGCGGGGAGGTGGAGCTCCTGGACCTCCCGGGGTCCTACAGCCTCCACGCCCTGGCCGAGGACGAGCGCGTCGCCGTCGCCGCCCTCCAGGGCGAGTACGGCCGCCGACCCGACGCGGTGCTGGTGGTGGCCGATTCCACCACGCTGGAACGCTCCCTCGCCTTGCTCGCCGAGGTCCTGGCCCTGGGCCACCGCGCCTGCCTGGTCCTGACCATGGTGGACGAGCTCAAGGCCCGGGGCGGCGAACTCGATCTGGCCCGCCTCCAGGCAGAACTCCGGGTGCCGGTGGTCCCGGTTGTCGGCCACCGCGGCCTCGGGATCGACGACCTGCGCCAGCGCCTCGCGGAGTGGAAGAGCTGGACACGCCCGGAACTCCTGCCGCCGGACACCCCCGAAGCCCGCTTCGCCTGGGCGGACGCCATCCTCGCCCGCTGCCGGCGGCGCCGGCCCGGCCCCCACCCTTGGACCCGGCGCCTGGACGCGCTGCTCCTGCACCCGGTCGCCGGCCCCCTGGTGTTCCTGGTCTTCGTCGCCGCCTTCTTCCAGGCGATCTTTTCCTGGGCCGGACCGGTGATGGACCTCTTCGCCGGCGCTCTCGAAGGCGCCGCCGACTGGACCCTGGCGACCTTCCCCGACAGCCTGCTGACGCGCCTCCTGGCCGACGGCATCCTGCGCGGCGTCGGTGCGGTCGTCGTCTTCCTGCCGCAGATCGCTCTTCTCTTCACGGTCATCCTGTTCCTGGAGGCCTGCGGCTACATGGCACGGGCCGCCTTCGTCGTGGACCGCCTGTTCGGCTGGATCGGTCTCGAGGGCCGCTGCTTCGTCGCCTTGCTCTCCAGCTACGCCTGCGCCGTCCCCGGCATCCTCGCCACCCGGACCATCCCGTCTCCGCGGGACCGCCTGGCGACCCTGCTGGTGGCGCCCTTCGCCACCTGCTCGGCGCGCCTGCCGGTCTACGCCCTGCTCATCGCTGCCTTCATCCCCGACGAGCGTGTCTTCGGCCCCTTCACCTGGCAGGGCCTGACCCTCCTCGGCCTCTACCTGGCCGGCGGTCTCACCGCCGTCCTCTTCGCTGCCCTCTTCAAGCGCGGTCTTCTGCGCGGCGCGACGCTCCCCTTCTACCTGGAGCTGCCCCCCTACCGCATGCCGCGGCTCCGGGTCATCGCCCTCCAGGTCTGGGACCGGCTCTGGATGTTCCTGCGCCGCGCCGGGACCATCATCCTCGGCGCCTCCGTGCTGCTCTGGGCGCTTCTGACCTTCCCCGGGATCGAACGCTCCCCCGGCCAGAGCGAAGCCGAGCACCGGCGCGAGGTCCTGGAGCACAGCTACGCCGCCCGGCTGGGGAAGGCCGTGGAACCGGTCTTCGAGCCCCTGGGCTTCGACTGGCGGATCAACGTCGGCCTGATCGCCAGCCAGGCCGCCCGTGAGGTCATGGTCAGCACCCTGGCCCAGGTCTATGCCTGGGAAGGAGACGAGGAGGATCTCCAGGGGCTGGGCGAGATCCTGCGCGCTCCCGATCCCCGGACCGGCCGGCCCCGCCTGGCCTTTCCGAGCGCCCTGGCCCTTCTCGCTTGGTTCGCCTACAGCCTGCAGTGCGTGTCGACCCTCGCGGTCCTGCGCCGTGAGACCCGCAGCTGGAAGTGGCCGGCCTTCGCCTTCGCCTACATGTTCGCAACCGGCTGGCTGGCGGCCTGGGTGGTTCACACCCTCGCTTCCTGAGCGGGCCGAGGCGGGGCCGTGCTAGATGTCGAGGTTCACGACCTCGAGAGCGTGCTCCTCGATGTAGCGCCGGCGCGGCTCGGTCTCGTCGCCCATGAGCATGGAGAAGATGCGGTCCGCCTCGAAGGCGTCCTCGATCATGATCCGCGTGAGCTTCCGCGTCTGCGGATTCATCGTGGACTCCCAGAGCTGCTCGGCGTTCATCTCGCCCAGGCCCTTGTAGCGCTGCACCTCGACGCTCTTCTGCCCGAGTTCGCGCAGGGCCCGGGCCAGTTCCAGAGGGCTCGTGACGATGCGTTCGTCCTTGCCGCTGGCGGCAACGAGCCCCTTGCGCCACTCCTCTAGGCGGACCGGGAAGCCGGCTTCAGCCAGGGCGGCCAGGGCCTCCTGGACCTCCTCGCGCTCGTGGAAGGTGAAGGAGAGGAACTCCGCCTCCTCCCGGCCGACGGCGCTGTTCGGCCCCTCCCAGACGCCCGCGTCGGAGTGTTCGGCCAGGAAGGCCTGGTGCTCCTCCTCGCTCCAGAACAGGTGCCGCTTCGCCGTCGCCGTCTCGATGACGAGATGCAGCGGCAGTCCCTTGCCCTCCACGGCACTCTCCAGGAACTCGCCGGCGCTCAGACCGCGCCGTTCGCCGCGGAAGTTCTGGAGTGCCGCCTCCAGGCGGTCAATGGCCTCCAAGGCGCCGCGCAGGCGGTCGGCGGGTACCGGCTCCTCGCCCGCACCGAGGCGCACCTCGACGCTCTGCATGGCGGCCTCCAGAAGCGCACGGCGCAGCTCCTCTTCGCTCTGCAGGTAGCGGCCCTCCTTCTCGCCCTTGCGCCGGATCAGGTAGAGCGGCGGACAGGCGACAAAGACACGGCCGGCCTCGATCAGACCGCGCATCTGCCGGAACAGGAAGGTCAGGATCAGAGTGCGGATGTGGGAGCCGTCTACATCCGCGTCGGTCATGATGATGATCTTCCCGTAGCGCGCCTTCTCGGGGTCGAAGTCCTCGCCGATGCCGGCACCGATCGCCTGGATCAGGGTCTGCAGCTCCTGGTTGGCCAGGACCTTGTTGGCGCTGTTCTTCTCGACATTGATGAGCTTTCCGCGCAAGGGCAGGATTGCCTGGGTGCGCCGGTCGCGACCGCTCTTGGCGGTCCCCCCGGCGCTGTCGCCCTCGACGATGAAGAGTTCGGTCTCGTCCCGGTCGCGGGACTGGCAGTCGGCGAGCTTGCCGGGCAGGCTCCCGGAGCTCAGGGCTCCCTTGCGCCGCACGAGGTCTCGCTGCTTGCGCGCCGCGTCCCGGGCGTCGCGAGCGAGCAGCGCCTTGCGCACGATGTTCCGTGCGACCTGCGGATTCTGCTCGACGAACTCCCCGAGACACTCGTTGACGACCGTCTGCACGATCCCCTCGACCTCGCGGCTGCCGAGCTTGCCCTTGGTCTGCCCCTCGAACTGCGGGTCGGGAACCTTGACCGAGACCACCGCGTAGAGGCCGGCACGGTAGTCATCCCCGGTCGGCAGGGTCTCGTCCTTCTTCTTGAGAAGGTCGGCCTGGCGCAGCCAGGCGTTCAGGGTCCGGGTCAGGGCGCTGCGGAAGCCGGCCAGGTGGGTGCCACCCTCGGCGGTCCGGATGTTGTTGACGAAGGAGAAAACACCCTCGTTCCAGTCGTTGGTGTAACGCAAGGCGACCTCGACCCCGTAGTCGCGCCCTTCGTGCTCGACCTCGCGCTCGAAGTGGATGACCTCGCTCAGGGGCTCCTTCCCCTCGGTCAGGTCCTGGATGTAGGCGACGAGGCCCTGCGGGTAGTGGAAGAGCTCCCGGCGGCCGTCGCGCTGATCCTCGAGGTGGATGCTCAGGCCGCTGGTGCCCATGAGGTAGGCCATCTCCCGCAGCCGGTTCCGCACCCGGTCGTAGTCGAAGCGATCGGTGCTGAAGATCTCGCGGTCGGGCTTGAAGGTGACCCGTGTGCCCTGGCGGTCGGTCCGGCCGGTCACCGCGAGATCGGTCTTCTTCGCACCCCGCGACAGAGACAGGTGATGCACCTTGCCTTCCTTGAAGACCTCCACCTCCATCCACTCACTGAGGGCGTTGACGACCGAGATGCCGACCCCGTGCAGGCCGCCGGAGACCGCGTAGGCCTTGTTGTCGAACTTCCCGCCGGCGTGCAGCTTGGTCAGGACCAGCTCCACGGCGGGCACACCTTCCTCCGGGTGCAGGTCCACGGGGATGCCGCGACCGTCGTCCAGGACCGTTGCCGATCCGTCTTCGTTCAGAGTGACCCAGACGTTGCTGGCGTAGCCCGCCAGGGCCTCGTCCACGGCGTTGTCCACGATCTCCCAGAGGAGGTGATGGAAGCCGCCTTCGGCGGTGTCGCCGATGTACATGGCCGGACGCCGGCGGACACCCTCCAGATCCTTCAGGTACTGGATGGCACCGGAGTCGTAGTTGTCGCGCTTCTTGTCGTTCATGCCAGGGGACGGCCGGGGCCGCCGGTCAGGTGCGCCGGAATTCGAGCTCGCGGACCGCGATCCCGAGGCCGCCTTCGCGGTGCCGGCCGAGGTAGCCGTTCAGCATGCGCAGGAACTCGCCGGAACGGAAGCCGAGAAGTTCCTCGTAGAGAGCGGCACTGTCCACGCGGACCACCAAGCGCCCTCCCCGAAAGGAGAGCGGGCGGGTGCGCGTGCGAATGGACTCGGGCACGACCTCCTCCCAGGCCGCAAAGACCAGACGGTGCTCCGCGGGCCGGTTCAGGCCCTGACGCCGGAGGAGGGATCCGAGGAGATCCCCGACCCGCACCGGCCGGGATCGGCGAGGGACGGCGCTCAAGACCTAGAAGTTGGACAGGGGCATCACCACGTAGGTGTAGTCCTCCCCCAGGACGAACTTCGCCGGCCGCGTGGCCTCCTCCATCTGGATCTCGATCTCGTCCAGATGGGCGGCCTTGAGACCATCGAGCAGGTAGTCCGGGTTGAAGGAGGCCGTGAGCCCCTCGCCGCTGTAATCCACGTCGAGACTGCCGGCGGCGCGGCCCCGGCCCTCATGCTCGGCGGAGATCTCCAGGGCACGCGGGCTGACCTCGAGGCGCACGACGGCGGCGGCGTCCTGCGTAAGGTGGCTGGCGAGGCGCAGCTTCTGGGAGAAGGGCTCGCGCCGCGCCCGCACGACATGGCGCCCGCTCTTCGGAATGACGTTGTCGTACTTCGGGAACTCACCCTGCAGGACGCGGCCGAAGGCCTCCAGGCGGCCCAGGCGGAAGCCCACCTGGTTCTCGAAGAGGAAGGCCTCGAGCCGCTCGCTGGCCTCCTCCTGACCGAAGCGGAGGAGCTGGTCGAGAACCCGGGGCAGGAGCACGGCCCGGTGGGCGTCCACGGCTCCCTCCAGAGCCGGCCGGCGGATGCAGGCCAGACGCCGGCCGTCGGTCCCGACCAGGACCACATGACCGTCCCGGAGCTCGAAGAGGACGCCCTCGGTGGCGAAGCGGCTGTCGTGGGTACGACTGGTCGCAAAGCGCGTGCTGCCGACCATCCGCAAGAATTCGCTCTTGT
>Ga0256830_1002236_pt1 | contig 12933 bp, 14 predicted proteins | sample 128326metaG_FD_190537 | JGI IMG/M metagenome (GOLD analysis project Ga0256830, IMG submission 190537) | Hydrothermal vent microbial communities from Lau Basin, Pacific Ocean - 128-326 | ecosystem: Environmental > Aquatic > Marine > Hydrothermal vents | place: Pacific Ocean: Lau Basin | collected...
GAAAGAAAAAATAACAGGGATACGAGAATCGTTATCGTGGAAAATAAGGGAGAAAATATGGGAATTATCGTGGACGCTGTGACTGGAGTGATTCAGATACCTGAGGAGAGTATATCACCACCACCCGTGGCAGATACGAAAAGGTTCATCAGGGGGCTGGGAAAAATTAAGGATAAATTGATAATACTTGTAGATATAGGCAAGATGGTGGAAAACGGCAGAACGTAGAGCTCCGCCTTCAACTGTAGCGCTGCTTCGCCGGTCCAGCGTCGGGGAAGCCTTCACGCTGCCCTGTACCGGCACGCCTTACCATTTCCTCCGGGGAGAGCAGCATCATTACCAGGTTCCGTGCATGCTCTCTGGCCCTGTTTCTGCACAGCTCCACCAGCTCAGCTTCGCTCTCTGCCTCGTCCTCGTGCACAAATACCTCCAGGATGTGTCTCCCCGTCATCAGCTGTGCCATCATAATTCCATAGCTTGCCACCTGCGCCGATATTTTGTCCTTGGGGTCGGGGCCAGGCATCCCCAGCGCCATGCAGGCCTCGCACCCCTCCTCTTCTATTAAAATTTTGCAGGCAACTGCAAGGTCCTTTATCCCGGGCACCGTTCTGCGCACCACCTTTATCCTGGTGGTGAGGCTCCTTATCTCATCTATTGCCTCCGAGCCCATATCCACACGGGCAAAGGTGGTATCCACAACCCCCACCTTAATCAACAGCTCCACCTCTGGTATAGAAAAGCAGAACCATGCCTGCGGTTATTATGCCGGTGGCGCTCCAGAACACACCCAGCGGGTCCAGCACCCAGGCTGGCTGAACTATGCTGAGCAGCACCAGGAGTATGCCAAAATGCACCAGCGAAGAACCCACGCGCTTCCAGTACCCCTGCCGCATGAAGTGCAGCTCTCTCCCGCTGATGGTAAATCCGAGAACAGCAACCTGAAGCACGAGGGCGAAGAGAAGCGCCAGTCCAAGTGCAAGTCTGTAGTCCCTGAAGTATATCAGCGCCACAATCAGGAAGAGGAGCCCCGCAAGGGGCAGGAGCACCCTCTCCGGCAGTATGCGCTTCGGTATGCAAACCGCAAGTATCAGTATAAAGGCCACCGCTATGGGAAAGGCCAGCCTGTCCATCTTCTCCATAAAGCTGAAGTACTCAGGAGAGTAGGCGAATCCCCTGTTCGTCTCTGTCTTTTGCGCATATTCATATATACCGTATACGCACACTGCTCCAAGGGCGATGAGGGCTGCAACTGCCGCCAGGGTCAGTGGCTTATCCACTCCCATATTGGGAATAAATTGGGGGTATTCTTTAAATATTTTGTTGTCATATCCTAAAGGGTGAACTACTACGAATTTCTATCCTTCAAGCAGGAAGCGCTTAAGTACTATCCGGAGTTCATCTATCTTGCTCTGGGAATCGGAATCCTCGGGGCTTTGTTCTCCATTGCACATATTGTTAAGAGAGAGGAGAGGTACGCGAGGATGGCGTTCTACTCCGCTGCCGTCCTCGCCGCTGAGCTCACCCTGCTGTTTCTGCTGCTCGCAAGATACCACATCGGTCTTGCTGAGGTTTCCTTTATCAACCCCTTCGAAGGCGGCAGGTTCAGCATCTTCATGCCCTTCTGGGTTGAAAAGGAGCGCCTGCTCTTCTGGCTGTGGATTTACTCATTCATGGTGCTCTACGCCTGGAGGTATGGAGAGAAGCCCCTTGCCTCCGCACTGAACCTGGGCTCTCTGGTGTTTCTGATTGCCATCTTCATAACAGGAAGAGAGGAGCCCCTGCCGGAGATGGCCGCCCTGGTAGAGCAGTACCTGCTGTGGGAGATGCGTCCCTTTACAGTTCCGGTTGAACTCTTCCGCTCGCTGATGGGGAAGTACTACCTCTACGGTACATGGTACATGTGGCTGCATCCGCCTCTCATATTCATCGCCTATGCCGCCTTCACGGTTAACTTCTTCGCATGTGTGGCGATGCTTATAAAGCAGAAGAAGAGCTATGACGCCATCGCCTATGCGTATGCGAAGTTTGGATACCTCCTGCTTACTGTGGGCCTCCTGATAGGTTACCCATGGGCACTTGAGGCGTGGCGTGGAACAAGCTGGTGGTGGTCACCAATCATAAGCGCCTCCTTTATGCTCTGGTTCTTCTACTCCGCATATCTGCATGCCAGGCTCTATATAAACGACAGGGGAATGTGGAAGATAACGGCAATGCTTGGCATCGCAGGTTACCTCAGTGTAATTTTCGCCTACCTTGTCATTTTCCTTCTTCCGGGAGTTCACGCCTACGTTTAGGGCGCTTCGGTATTCTGACGCAGAAAACAGCTCCGTGAGGCGAGTTGTCCTCCACCCACACCTCCCCGCTGTGAAGCTCCACAATGCGCCTGACTATGGCAAGACCCAGACCCCTGCCGCTGCTGCGCCCTCCGATGCGCCGGAAGCGGTTGAAGATGTCCTCCTTGTACTCATCCGGAACTCCGGGGCCGGAGTCGACCACCTTTATGCGCAGGTGCTCCCCCTCATCCAAAATCTCCACACCTATCTCGCCTCCCTCCGGACTGAACTTAATTGCGTTGGAAATAAGGTTGCTCAGCACCTCCTCTATGCACGGATTTACCTCTGCGACGGGATTCTCACAGCAGCGCAGCCTTACCTCTATACCCTTCTCTTCAAGCTGGGGCTTGAAAGTTGATATCACAACCCTGGATACCTCCCCCAGGTCAAGCCTCTTCAAATCGATGCTGTCCTGGCTCTCCAGCCTGGCGAGTCTGGAGGCGTTGTTTATCAGGGATATGAGCCTCTCAGTGCTCTCTGCAATTGCCATAAACTCTCTGCTCTCCCTGAGGTACTCGCACCTCTTCAGCAGAAGTTCCTCCATGCTCCTGATTATGGACACCATGTTCAGCAGGTCGTGGGACATTATATCAATAAACAGGTCCTTGAGCTGGTTGGAGCGCTCAAGTTTGGCAGCGTACTCTCTGAGTCTTTCCTCTGCCAGTTTCCTCTGTGTAATGTCATAGACCATGTGGAGGTACACCACCTTCCCCTTTTCTGTTACAAGGTCGGTGGGATACACTGCAGACTTCACCCAGCGTCCGAAGTCCTCATTGAACAGCTCTTTTTCCACAGCGCAGTGACCCTTCTCCACCGCCTCCTCCAGAGGACACCCGGGATAGGGCTCGTCCATGTTGTGCACAACCTTGGGACAGTAGCCCCCCACAACCTCCTCTGGCACGACGCCCAGGTCCCTGGAAATTGCCCTGTTGGCAAGAAGTATGTTGTGTTCCTCATCCACCAGCATAATGTAGAAGGGGAGTGCATCAAACAGTTTCTTAAGCAGCGGGTCCGAGAAGATACCTCTCTTCATGAAGCCACCTGGTGTGTGCAATGTTAAATATAATTTTAATTTTTTTCAAATATAAAACTTTATCACCCATCCCGAAGCCGTGGCAGGCTGACGCAGAAAACAGCTCCGTGAGGCGAGTTGTCCTCCACCCATATCCTGCCACCGTGGAGCTCCACAATTCGTTTGGCGATTGCCAGGCCCAGTCCTGTGCCTTTAATACCCCCCTTTTCTCTCCTGGAAAACCTGTTGAATATCTCACTCTTGTCCCTGTCAGGTATGCCCGGTCCGAAATCCTTCACCATGACTGTGCAGCAATCCCCGGCGTCCATCCCCTCTATGACAACCCGTCTTCCCTCCTTTGCATACTTGGCGGCGTTGCTCAGAAGGTTCAGGAAAACATCAACAATAATCGGGTCGGCCATCACGGGCAGCGGGCCTGATACTCTGTTCTCCACCACCATTCCCGCAGACTCAAAGAGACGGCGGCTGTCATCAACGGCGGTTTTTACGACCTCTGCCAGGTCCATGGGCTTCATCTTCAGCTTCTCTCCAGACTCCAGGCGGGAGAACTTTGCCGCATTCCTTATCATGCCCATAAGCCTGTCTGCGCTCTTCCTCATGACCTTCAGGTCCTCGTTCTCCGGATTCTCTCTCAGCAGAAGGTCTGCAACACCCCTTATCACACTCAGAGGCGTCAGCAGGTCGTGCTGCATTATATCGATAAATAGCTCCTTTAGCTGATTGCTCCTCTTCAGCTGCTCAGCATAGCTCCTCACCTCCCCCAGCAGCTTTGCGTTGTGCAGCGACACCGCCACGTTGCTGGCGAAGATTGTCAGCAGCTGAAGGTCGCTTCTGTTAAAGCTGCCCCCATCCCTTCTGTTCAGAGCGGTTATGCTGCCGAACACCTCCCCCTTGTACAGCAGGGGTGCGGCTATTACGCTTTTGAGGTTAAACATCCTCTTCACATCGTCGCTCTCTCTGGGATCCCGGGAGATATCTTCGGAGTAGAAGGGTTTTCTGTTTCTGATAACCCATCCGCAGATGCTGCGCTTCCTCAGAGGCTTGCTCCTCCCCCTGATCTTCCGGGCGTGTAGCCCGGCTGCTGCCGGGTAGAAGATGGTGGTGGCTTCCCTGTCAACCACAGGCACCGCCACCGTCTCGGCCTCTATCAGCTCTAACGCCTTCTCAGCCGCCATGCAGAGAATCCTGTTGCAGTCCAGCTCCTGACCTATCTCGGTGACCATGTCGCTCAGAAGCTCCAGTTTCCTTGCCCTTTTGCGCAGCTCACCCTCGGTACGCCTCCTCCGGATTTCCCGCTCAGAGCTCCTCAGCAGCTCTTCTCTGACCTGCTCATAAACCCTCCTGACAGAACTTCCCCGGGACCTGGCAATAATCTCCTGCGGCGGAATGTAGAATCTGTTCTCACAGGGCACACCATATACAACAATCACCCTGTGGGTATGAATAACATCAATCAGCACCTCCGGGGGAATTATGTCCTCCGCATACTGGCAGAGAGCCTTAATTCTGCTTCCCGGAAGGAGCAGATTTAGCATCGACTCGTATTCCGCGAGTTTTTCCACACTGCTATCCGTGGAGAGCAGCCAGCTCATCTCACCTGTCCCGCGGATACCCCGGTATCCCTCCTTAAGGGTGCGCCGCTCCACATCTTCTATGAGCCTGACAATTCTCCCGGGTTCGAAGGTGCCGTCTGCAAGGTAAACATCCCGCGCCTTCAGGATTTCAAACTGTCCCGATTTTATGTAGCTCTCCAGTTCAATGCCACGGCTTTTAAAGGCCTCCAGTACATCCTTCTCAGTAGAAGAATCTATTATGTAGATGCACTTCTCATTTTTTTGTAAACCTTCGGCTATAAAAGGAACAGCAACAGAAAACTGCTCATCCCGGTTTCTGTGAATGCTGCACAGGTGTCCTTCCTTCTGAAGGAGCTGGAGCAGAGATTTTCCAGAGCCCCGGGCATCAGCTTCATTCTTGCTATTTTTTCTCCCAGCTTTCATTCAATCATTTATAAAAAATCTACCTATCGTCTTTAAATAATTCTATCGCCACAGTTCATTTGCATCATCAGATTGCGGCATTTCGCTGTGCCAGACACTGCCGTGGAGACAATATTGTTAAATGCGGGGGAAGGGATTTGAACCCTCGCAGGCTCTGCGCCAACAGGTCCTAAGCCTGTCTCCTTTGACCGGGCTCGGACACCCCCGCAGAATTGAAAAGAAAGAGGCTACCTCTGCTGGAGCTTTCTCTTCCTTCTCCGCTCCTTCAGCTTCTTCTTTCTTGTTTTCCACCGGCATTTCCCGCGCTTCTTCCATTTTCTTGACGAATGCTTGCCTGCCATTAAACTCCTCCTTGCTACTGTGTTCCTTATCTGAGAAGCTCACGAGGTAAATTTTTCCGAAATGTTAGAATAGCTCATGAGGGAACCTCTCCACTATATAGATGAGGGGCAGAGAGCGGCACAGTATGAGGTATCTCCTCTCAAGCATCAAAGTGCCCTCTTTCATGCCGAAAACCCGTGCCAGTTCTGAATCCGCCCTGAAACAGGAGAAGCCGAGAATCTCCCTGCGCGACTCCACCTGGAGCTCTGCCATAATCCTGCCTATGGGCTTCTCCGCCATCATCACCTGCCTCCTGAACTCCGGCTCCAGCCTCGCGAGGGCGGCGAAGGAGGTTGCCCTCACCAGCACTCCCCTGCAGCTGCGCAGGTTCACCACGCGGTGGTTCACCTCCTCACCTTCGCGTATGCCCAGCAGCTCCGCAACTTCCCGCGGCGCTTTCACAACCTCCTGCAGCACCGCCTCAACTGCGATGGGGCTGAGCTCAACAGCCTCGAGGAGCCGCGTTATGGAGCCGTCAGTAGTCAGGAGAACCCTGTGCAGCGGGCTCAAATCCACCCGCTCTGCCAGCGACTCCAGGTCCTCTAACATCTCTGCGCAAGCCCCACTATCTCATCCACGCTCCCGTAGCCCATCTCCTCCAGATACTCCTTTATCTCCAGGGACACCTTTCTGAAGACACTCACCCCCCGCGTGAGCACTGCCGTGCCTATCTGCACAGCTCTTGCGCCAGCCAGCAGAAACTCAACCGCGTCCCTGCCGGTGGTTATGCCACCGCACCCTATAACTGGCACGGAGACCTCTCTGGCGATTTCGTACACGCAGCGCACCGCTATGGGCTTGATGCACTGTCCGGACAGACCACCCACCCTGTTGCCCAGCAGCGGTGTCCTCGCCCTTATATCGATGGCCATAGCCTTGAGCGTGTTTATCGCCGTAATGGCATCCGCACCCGCATCCTCGCAGGCCTTCGCGATCGCCACCACGTCGCCCGCATTGGCGGTGAGCTTGGCGAACACCGGCAGGGAGGTGGCACGCCTGACAAGATGCACCACCTGGAAGGCGAGCTCCTCATCGGCGCCGAAAATTGCTCCGGCTTCCTCCACATTTGGACATGAGAGATTGAGCTCTATCGCTGCGACTCCGGCTTTGGTCACAAACCTGGCCGCTTCGGCGTACTCCTCGATGGTCAGTCCGTACACGCTGGCGACGACTGGCACACCGGTGCCGGAGACTTCCCTGAGCTCCTGCACAAACTCAGCCACACCCGGATTTGCGAGACCAATAGCATTCAGCAGACCCTGCTCAATCTCAACCACCGTCGGATTCCTGTGACCCTCCCGGGGCACCAGGCCGGCGGACTTGGTCACCACCGCTCCCGCGCCTGCCCGGGCAATCCTCACCAGCGATGCCGCCGTGGTACCCATAATGCCGCTCGCCAGCATCGTTGGATTTCTCAGCTTTATTCCGCAGAGCTCTATTGCGAGCATGTTTGTAACAACCGCCGCCGCCTTTTTCTAATTTTCCGTGAACAGGTACAGCCTTCCGTCCCTGCTACCTACGGCCAGGCTTTTTCCATCCGGAGAAAAGTCCAGCTCCGTAGGTTCGCTTTCGAAGCTGAGCACCTGCAGGAGTTCGCCATCAGCACCGAAGAGGTAAACCTTCCTGTCCCAGGATGAGAGAGCCACAAGCTCCTTTGAGAGCGCCACATCGTAGTTGGCAAAGCCGCTCCTGAAGCTCCACAGGGGCTTTCCCCGGGCGGAGAAGACGTACAGCATTCTGTCCTGGGTTACTCCGGCGACGAGCTCCTCCTGCAGGGCGCAGCCGTAGAAATAGCCCCGCCTGCCGCCGCTCTGCCTCCAGAGCATCCTGCCCTCGGGGGAAAGAAGGTAAAGGTATGTGTCATCACCGGCGACGCAGATTCCATTGCCTATCTCCACGTCCCACGCACCCCAGGCGCTTTTCTCTATTTTAAAGCTCCAGCGCGGCTCCCCTGTTAAGGAGTAGGCGCGAACTACCCCGCTGCTGTCTCCCACTACCGCCAGGCGCAGTCTTTCTGAAACAGCAACCCCCTTCACCTGCGTCTCAAACTTCTTCTCCCAGAGCAGGCTGGTGTTCTCCCCGATGGAGAAAAGGTACACCCTCGCCTCCGGCACAAGATAGCTGCTCGCCAGCAGAAAGTTTTCTCCCTCGCTCAGTGCCACACCCTCGGCATTGCCACGGGTGGAGAAACTCCACAGCACCGAGCCGCTTCTGTTCATCAGACGGAGCATGTTGTCGTAGCTTGCGATGGCAATGTAGCGCTTTCCCATGTCCACACCGTACACGGGTTCGCCTGTGTCAAAGCTCCACACCAGGGAAAAGTTGGCATGCCGCTTCCGCTGCTCAGATTCCGCAGGTGCGGGGGGTGGACGCTCCGGCTCTGCGGACTGAAGCCCGGTCTCTGGCTGCTGCGGAGGCGGAGGTGATGGCTTCACATCCTGCGCGGCCTCTTCCGGAGAGGCACACCCCGCAAGCAGCAGAAGTGCCAGCAGCAGTCTCAGCACCATGCTATCGCCTCTCGAGCTCCTTCCCCTTCAGCGAAAGGTAAAGCAGGGTGAGCAGGAAGAGCACACTGGTGGGCTGGATTCCCACTTCTATTAGAATAAGCACATGGGTAAGGGCAACTGCATAGCACGCTTTCCCCAGGCTGTGCTTCGCAAGGCGGTGCATCGCACCGAGATAGGCGCCCAGCAGCAGAGCAGCACCCACGAGACCTGGAATTCCAAAGTCCAGCGTGGCCGGTCCAAAGAGGGTGGAGGTTATGATATGCTCCCTCTGGTAGTCCAGCACCACCCTGCTCGTGGTGGTCTGGCTGACATCGAGCATAGCCTGGCCGTGGAGCAGCCCCCAGGGAAGGGAGAGCTCCACAATTCTGTCGAACACAGAAAAGGTGAAGCCGGTGCGGTAAAAAACGTAGAGGTGGGGCGGAATCTTCCAGGTGGAGTAGGCCAGGCTCGCTATGTGGGTGCTCACCACGCTCAGTATCGCCGCGACGCCAGCGAAGGCCAGGGCGATGCCGCGGAAGGAGACCCTGCCTGAGATCAGCCCCGCAAGCGTTCCGCTGAGAATCACCGCTATGGCATCGCTTTTGAATCCAGAGAGTACCCCCAGAAGAGCGAGCAGAGCTGTACCGGGCAGAACAATCCTTAATGGCATGAGCACTGCGAGAAGCGCCGCCGACAGCACCGCAAGACCGTGAAACACGGCCCTCGCCGGGGAAACCGCCACACTCTGGCGGAAGCTGGCCTCGAAGAGGGGTATGCCCTGACTCAGAGTAAGCGCCGCCGCCGCCACGGCAAGAGCGTATGCGCCGGAAAGCAGAAGTGTGGCGCTGCCCCTGCGGGTGAACACCAGCCAGAAACCAACACTACCCAGAGCGATGGCGATGTTGAGGGGTGTCTGCTCAGGGAAGGCGGACTGCAGGGCATAGAGGGAGAGCAGCGCCATCGCGGGCAGCAGGTGGTCCGGATTAAATCTCACTCTGAACTTCCTGCCGAGCCTTATTCCGGCAAGCACGAGGAGTATACCCAGGAGGGTGAGCCCCACGCTCTCGAGGCCCGGTACACCGAAGGCGGGTATCAGGTAGCGTGCAGTGGTCTCTATCCTGTAGGCTGAGAGAGCGAGGGCGAGGAAGAGCAGATAAACTGCCGGAAACACAAATTCGGGTGAAAAAACGCGCCTCATTATACCAGCTCCTCATACAGTTCCGCATACCTCTGTGCAGTTCTCTCCCAGGAAAACCCGGAGGCCTGCCTCCTCGCCTGTGAGGAGAGCCTCCCCCACAGCGCGTCGTCGGTGAGAACCTCTGCAAGAGCTTCTGCGAGAGCTTCGGGGTTATTCCTCTCCACCAGGATGCCCGTCTCGCGGTGCACCACCACCTCAGGTATTCCGCCAACCCGTGCAGCAACCACGGGAAGGGAGTGGGCCATCGCCTCAAGTGCTGCGAGACCGAAACCCTCGGTACGCGATGGCAGGGCGAGCACCCTGGAGCTGGAGTAGTAGCCAGATAGCTCACACTGCTCGCCCTCGAAGCGCACATCCCTGAGCTCAAGAGCTCTGCACAGTTCCTCAAGCTTTTGCCTGTCCCTGCCGTCACCCACTATAATAAGCTCTGTCTCTGGAAGACGCTGCTTTACAATGCGAAAGGCCCTGAGCAGCACGTCCACACCCTTGTGCCTGACCAGGCTGCCCACGAAGAGCACCCTCTGCCCGCGGTGCCGGTGCACCTTCTCCGGAAGCTCCACACCGCCGTATATCACCCTTAATTTTCCGGTGTTCACCCCAAGCTCCATGGCGCGCTGCTTTAAGAAACTGCTCACAGCAACGACCGCGTCTGCTTCATTGAGCACAAACCTCACCAGTACCCTGCCTGCGGGATGCTTTGCAAGTCTGAGCAGATCTGAGCCATGGACGGTAACCACCAGAGGAAGGCGGAGCACACGGCTGAGGAGTGCTCCCAGAAGACCCTGAGGCACGGCGTAGTGGGCGTGGATGATGTCGCAGTCTCTGTACCTGAGCGCCCTGAAGAAGCCGAAAAACAGAAAGCCCGTCGCCCTCAGCAGGGGTATCTTGGGGAGGCGCGGGTAGGTAATTATTATAAACTCGTGGGGGAGGCGCTTTATTACCTGCTCCACATGGGTTACCACCCCTCCGCGAGCAGGCTTCCACTGGGTGAGAAGCAGGATACGCATGCTACCCCTCCCCCGCCGCTGATGCGAGCGCCACAAAGGCGGCAAAGCCGTAGAGCACAAAAACGCTGAAGTCCACCAAGCCGGTCTCAATCCCGGCTATGAGGTATGCAAAGCAGGTGGCGAAGAGTGCGGTTCCCAGAGTCGAGCCATGGTTTGAGAGGGCATAAACAGAGCCGAGCACACTGCCAAGCGCTGCCGCAAAGAGCACAACGCCTGCGATGCCCAGGTCGAGCACCACTGTGCCCAGGAGCGTCGAGGTCAGGGATACACCGCTCACCCCGAAGCTCATTGCCACTATGGTGCGCGGACCCAGGGAGTAACCGGGGACGAAGTCCAGAAAGGAGGAGAAAGTGGCAAGCGCCACCTCACCGCGGTAATAGCCCAGCAGCAGGAGCCCCTTCTGGTACAGGGCATTCACGGTGTAGTCGTAGAGCATTATTGTCATTGCCATCCTGCCGGTGAGAACCTGGAGCACAGAGGCCTCGCTTCCCAGGGCAGAGGTGCGGTAGTAGCCCAGCAGCACGACAGCGAGAAGAACACCTGCCACGCCCAGGAACAGCTCGGCTCTGCCTATGACCCTGTAGCGGTGCAGCACCGTGGCAAAGGCGAGCAGAGATACCACCGTCTGGGTGCGGTAGCCGAGAAGACTCACCAGGAACACCACCGCCAGGGTGAGGGCAAAGGTGTACATCCTGACCTCCCGCAGGCTCAGGCCACCGGCTGCGTAGCGCCCTCCCAGGAGTGCGGCAATTAAGACCCCGCCAGGCACGAGAAAGGTGGCCAGATAGGTGTAGGGTACGCTGAGCTTTGCTCTTGCCGCTGGGTCGAGCACGGGCAGAGTGTAGGCGCGGTACAGGTCAAGGCAGAGGGCGAGAAGCGACAGCAGGAGAAGCGCTATCCCCAGCCTCAGGACGCTCTCCTCGAAGATGAGCCTCCTCACCTTTATCCTGGAGGACATGGAGAAGGCAGCACCGAAGCACAGCAGGAAGAGGAGCACCAGTGAGAAGGAGACCATGCTCAGGTCGCCGGCGCTGAGGAAGAGCAGATAGGCCAGGGCAAAGAGCACGGCCGGCGAAACACTAATGCCGGGCAGGGCTGTGTTCAGCCTGTCTAAAGCACAGAATAGCCTTTCCGGATAAAGACGGGGGAGATGCAGGGCTGCGCGTCTTAAGGCAGAGCTGGCGAAGCTTCTCTCCACAAAGGCGAAACATCGACCCAGAAAACCCAGAAGAATACTCCTCTCCAGCGCCCTGGAGAGGAAAAACGCCCCCTTCAAGGTAAGGTGCGCTGCTCTACAGGAGCTCAGCAACGCTGACATAGGTCGCCTCTCCCACATCTCTGAGAAAGCCCAGTCTTTTTGCAGTGCCTCTTGCATCTTCCACCTGGCTGTACTCCAGCTCTTCCTCATATCCCAGGTAGATGCGGAGGTTTCTCGCAACCACCTCCCCGCTACTCAGATTGAGCCTCTCGAGTTCGCCCAGCTCCACCACCCGCAGGGAGAGCACGTAGAGGTCGTCGCCTATCTTGAATACCCTTGCGTTGAGACACAGGTAGCATGATTCGACGGCTTTCTTGACCTCCAGGAACCTCGTCTCCGGCTGAGAGATGCTCACCTCACCGGAGAGCACAACACTGCTCGCGCCAGTGGTGCGCTTCAACGCTTCCAGGCTGAGCATAAGCTGGCTGAAGTTGGCAAACCTGGTGATGTTGGAGTAGAAGCTCAGCGACGCGGCGTAGACGGGAATAAGGGTGATCCGCTTCGCTGCCATGTCCTCGAGGTAGCTCATGCTTCCGCCCACACTCAACTCGTCGCCGTATGAGTTCTTAATATAAAGGGTACCCCCCCTTGCGGAGACTACAAGCCCCCTGAGCCGGCGCTCACTCCCGGTGGGGTCGCCTACGGCGGTGGCCTCCACCTCTGCTTCTGCCAGAAAGCCCTTGCTTTCCAGCCTGTTGTAGGTCTTCACCGCCTTGTACACCTCCTCTCCGCTGAAGCTCAGGGGGTCATGCAGCACTGTGCGCATGAAGGATATGGCGAGGAAGAGAACCAGGGTCACAACGATAAGGTCCACAAAGTTCACTCCCAGAATCTTACCCTCTTTAATGTCAGCTATCTTCATTTTTCCCGCCTTCTTATATACGCAAAGAGTACCAGATTTGTCAGGAATATAATGAAAAACACCAGCTTAAAAACATTGTTGAACCCGAGAACGTAGGGGTAGGACAGCCCGAATATCTTATAAAGCAGGGTGACCACCAGGAAGTAGAGCCTGTCCAGAAAGAAGAGGTAGGTCTCAAAGAAGTGTCTGAAGGCAAGGAAGACGTTGTACCTGTCGAAGAGCTTCAGAGCCATGAGGATATAGACCAGAAGGAGCTGGAGAAAAGTAAAGCCTGCAGCATACCCCAGGATCTCAAGCGCCCTTTCAGTCCTGCCACCAAGCTCCCTGTTCATAGGCAAGCGTTGTTATTTAGCCCCTGAGTTAAAAAGCTTGCGTTGC